>Ga0247727_10005778_pt1 | contig 24758 bp, 21 predicted proteins | sample WisWelCaveWW1625_FD_202498 | JGI IMG/M metagenome (GOLD analysis project Ga0247727, IMG submission 202498) | Biofilm microbial communities from Wishing Well Cave, Virginia, United States - WW16-25 | ecosystem: Environmental > Aquatic > Deep subsurface > Groundwater > Cave microbial mat | place... | reverse complement strand
CGCAACTCCAAAATCTTCTGCGCAATGAAGCGCGATTGGGCATTCTCCCCCGCCGCCTCCACCAGAACCGGCAACGGCCCATCAAGCTTCCTCGTAAAAAGATGCTTGCTGTACTTCTCCGCCGCCGCTTCAATAATAGTATTCGCGAGATTCAGGATCGGCTGGGTGCTGCGGTAATTCTCTTCCAGCCTATAGATGGTGGCGCCGGGAAAGAGCGACGGGAACTCCATGATGTTCTTGAACGTCGCGCCACGGAACGCATAGATCGATTGCGCGTCGTCGCCGACGACCATCACGTTCTGATGGGTGGACGCGAGATGCCGGACGACATCCGCCTGCAAGCGATTGGTATCCTGATACTCATCCACCAGGATGTACCGATAGAGGGACGAAATGGTCCGACGGACCGCTTCGTCCTCCATCAAGAGCCGCCGCAGCAACACCAGCAGATCGTCATAATCCACCAGCTGGCGCTGACGCTTCGACGCCTGATATCCCCGCTGCAACTGACCCAGTGCATCCAGATGGTCCGCAAAATGATTGAACTCTTCAACCACGATCTCGTCGAGCGGGCGCAGAGTATTCTCGGACTTGCTGAACATCTCCGCAATTGTGCCCTTGCGGGGAAACCGCTTGTCTTTCTCGTTCAAACCCAGCTGCGCGCGAACCAACGCAATCAAGTCTTCGGCGTCACCCCGATCGAGAATCGTGAAACCCGGCTCAAGTCCGATAGACCGGCCATAGCGCCGGAGCAACATATTGGCCACGGAGTGGAACGTGCCACCACGAACCTGTTCGCTGCGTACGCCGATCAATTCACCGGCTCGTTCAAGCATCTCCTGCGAAGATTTTCGCGTAAAGGTCAGGAGCAAAATCTGGGACGGATCGATCCCCGAGTCGATCAAATAGGCCACTCGGTAGACCAAGGTTCGCGTCTTGCCGCTGCCTGCACCGGCGATGACCAGCGATGGCCCTTCGCCCGCGGTCACAGCCGCAAGCTGTTGGGCATTCAGCGCCGCCGCATAGTCAATGGAGAGGGCGGGAGTCATCCCGTGGTCCGGCGACCGCTTGAGCACATAGGGGGTGATGTCTCGGTTCATGCAGGCAGCTCACGAAGTAGTCGCGCTGTATAACATACTGATGCGGCCCTTTCAAACGAGCCCACACCTCCCCGCGGACGGCCCTAGCCCGCATTATTCACGAGCACTTCTGCTGCAATCGCCAATGTTCAGGCGAGAGGCACGGGGCTAGGGGGTGACCAGAAGGAATGTCTTCCCACTCGCCTCGCGCCTCGCGCCTGGCCTCCAAGTGAGGGACGACGAACCGTCATGAATAATGCGGGCTAGAGACCGCGTGAGAACCTGTATATAATGACACATTTTTTGCGTGGTCATTGTGGGAACATCGAAGAATCCTTCCAGCGAACAACTCCGCGGGATCGCTGAATTAATGCTGGCCGTCGCGGGCGAATCCGTGACCGTTATGAAACGGAGCGCCCCGGAGCGGGCCTTGAAATTAAAACGGCACGATGAGTGGGGCATCTATATTGAATTCCTCAAGGTCATGTTTAATCTCACCGACCGGCTCTCCGCGCTGTACCTCCCGATCAAAGAACAGCCTCAGTTCATGGACAGCCTCGAGGACGCCGTCACACTGCAATTGAAGAACGCGCTCGAACCGGCATTCGGTTCCGGCACCGATCAAACGGAAATCATGCTCACCGTCGGTGCGGCGGTGGCAGAGAGCCGGCTGGCCTATGAGCGGTACCGGTTCCTCGTCACCGAAAACAATCCCGTGAAGGACGAGATGTTGAAAGACTTTGGCGAACGAGTCGCCGACACGATGGGAATCGCGGGGAACGCGCAAATATCCTCCGCCGCAACGCTCTGCGCGAGCGCCGTGATTCCGGCCATCAAGGCGATCTTGGCCGGAGACGAGCCGCCAGCCGCCGTCGGCAGGACAGGCACCCAAGCGACCGATACAACGTCCGCACCATCACCCTCCACCGCGACGTCTGGGCTCCAAGGTCCGACGGGGACCGAAATCACGTTGGTGAGCGTGATGTCGACCGTCACCGGAGAAGTAGTGGAAACTCGGTGGGGGCTGCACCCTCGATTTCGACAAGATCTTCTCCCCGAGGACATGCAACGAGTCGCCAAACTGATGAACCGAGTTGCTAAAATACTTGGCGAACGGTATGCCTCCGTGGCATTCTCAGACGAATGGACATCTTGGCATAAGGCCGGTCACGCGTGATCGCTCTCGCAGGATGCTCAAAAAGCCCGCCAGCATCGTTCTCGCATCGCTCAGAGGCTCAACGTACCGAAGCGTACGCCTCGCCTCTTCGCTCGCTGCGGCCTTGCTGGACGGCCTTTTTGAGCATCCTGCGGGAGTATTCTCCCTTTTTCAAAAACGTGTGGACTAGTATAGTCCGGCGTGCACACAGACTTCGATACTACAACGAGGAGGTGCAGTGAATATCCCGCGGACAGCAGCCGGTTTACCGAATGGCATTCCAGCAAGTCTCTCACGCCTCATGGAATTGGCACATAACCTTTGGTGGAGTTGGACCCCTGAAGCCCGTCGGCTGTTTGAACACATCGATCCAACCCTCTGGGTACTGACCCACCACAACCCCGTCAAACTACTGGCCGACGTCAGGCCTGACCGGCTCATGCACCTCGCCGAAGATCCTTCGTATATGCGGCTGTACTCTGCCGCTCTCAAGATATTCGACGAGTACCGTGAGAATGGACACAGTTGGTTTAAAGCACAGCACAGCGATTTGAAAGCTCCCACCATCGCCTACTTCTCTGCTGAATTTGGTCTGCATTCATCCATTCCTATTTACAGCGGTGGCCTGGGCATTCTCGCCGGAGACTATTGCAAGGAAGCCAGCGATCTCGGTGTGCCCCTGGTGGGAATCGGATTCATGTATCCACAAGGATATTTTCGGCAGCGGATCACGCCGGAGGGCTGGCAGGAAGCAGCCTACGCCCCGTTCAACCGAGCAGAATCGCCGATTCATCCCGCGCTCACTCCATCAGGAGACGCCTGCCGGATTACGGTCGAGATCGGTAGCCGGGTCGTGGCTGCAGCGGTCTGGAAAGTGCTCGTCGGGCGGGTTCCCCTCTACCTCATCGATACAGACGTCCCGGAGAACAGTCCTGAAAACCGGGCCCTCTCAGCTCGCTTGTATGGCGGCGATCAAGAGATGCGCCTCTGTCAAGAGTTCCTGTTGGGTATCGGCGGTGTCCGTATGCTTCGCGCATTAGGCATCGCACCAACAGTCTGGCATGCTAATGAGGGCCATTCCGCCTTCCTCACGTTGGAGCGCATTCGCGAATTGATCCAGAAGGGATCGACGCATGCGGACGCCTGTGAAACGGTCCGCCAGAGCACGGTGTTTACCACCCATACACCGGTGCCAGCCGGTCACGACGTATTTCCCCACCATCTCATGGACCGGTACTTTGCCGGCTATTGGGAGCAGTTGGGCCTCTCGCGGGAAGACTTCCTCCGCCTAGGAGATACCTCCGAACCCCAGAGGCAAGGCTTCAACATGACGGCACTCGCCATCCGGCTGGCAGCCCACGTAAACGGGGTCAGTCGTGAACACGGGCAGGTCTCGCGAGAGATGTGGCAACATATGTGGCCCGGTCTACCGATCGAGCAAGTCCCGATCCGCAGTGTGACCAACGGCATCCATGCGCCGACCTGGATCGCCCCGGAACTCAGCCAACTATACGGCAAGTATCTTGGCCCGGAATGGGCGGAGAAATGCGACGATACGGCGATGTGGCAACGGGTTCTGGATATCCCCGACCAGGAGCTCTGGGCCGTGCGCCAAACCATGAAACGCAAACTCATGAGCTTCATCCGAGAACGTGCCCGGAGCGGCTGGATGCAGGGCCATCTCCAAGCCTCGCAGGTCTTAACGCGAGGCACGCTGCTCGACCCCGAAGCGTTAACCATCGGCTTCGCCAGGCGTTTCACCACCTACAAGCGGGCCACCTTGTTATTCCGCGACCTCGAACGGCTGAAACGGTTGCTCCATAACCAGTGGCGTCCGGTCCAATTGATCTTTGCCGGCAAAGCCCATCCAGCCGATGAACCTGGCCGCTATTTCATTCATGAAGTGTTGAGCTTTTGCGACGACCATAAATTGGGCGGCCACGTGGCATTCCTGGAAAACTATGATATGCACATGGCGAAGTTCCTCGTCCAAGGGGTCGACGTTTGGCTCAACACCCCGCGTTTTCCCTTGGAGGCGAGCGGAACGAGCGGGCAAAAAGCCGCGCTCAACGGCGTCATGAACCTCAGTGTCCTTGATGGATGGTGGAAAGAAGGTTACAACGGAGCCAACGGATGGGGCATTGAACCCTTAGTCGGGAACCAGGACATTCAGGCCCAGGACGAGCATGACGCGCAACAGCTCTACCGCATGCTGGAACAAGAAGCCATTCCCCTCTACTATCAACGAGACCTTGACGGGATACCCCGCGGCTGGTTGCAGCTCATGAAGGAAAGTCTTCGGACCAATGCACCCCGCTTCTGCACCAAACGCATGGTCAAGGAGTACGTCGACACTATGTATGCGCCCGCCATGGCCCTCACGCCCTCGACATGGTAACGGGCCGTTCGGCGATTCGTGAAACGTGAAACGTTAAACGTGAAAAGTTTCAAAGGGAGTTGCTGCGCTGCCACAGCACACGTACAAGTGCTCCTGCTGCTCACACTTGTCTCAATCCTCGTAAGCCTGCCCCCTGCGGAAGCACGCAAGCCAATGGCGCCGCCTGGCTTAGTCCTCGAACGTGAGGCCACAGACGCATTCAACCATGCCGAATACGACCAGGTCCTAAAGCTCTGGCAATCGCTTCCGCCCGAGGCTACAGCGTCGAAACCGCTTATCCGCCTCGCCTTTCAGAGCTCCCTCAAGCTTGGGCGGCCAGAAGAAGCCCTCACTCTCTATCAACGGCTAGTCCCTGCCGATCAACCGGACGATCCAGCCCTCTTACGACCCTTAGCGCTCAGCTTTCTGACCAGCCATGTCCGCGACACACAAGAATATGTGCGGATCGCGGCCTATACGATGCTGGCTGAACTCGGCCTCGCCGAAACACAGGCTGTCCTGGAAGACGGGCTGCTCGACGCATCAGTCCTGGTGCGGGCTCGTGCCGCTGACGCCATCGGCAAAGCCGGACTCGCAGGGAAGTCCGGCCCTTTGCGGCGGGCCCTGAACGACGCGATGCCGGCCGTGCGAATTGCCGCAATGAACGCGCTCAGTGAGGCCAAAGTCACCGACATCATGCCCTACCTCATCGAAGTCGCAAGAACGGACGACGGACCGGAATCCGTATTTGCCTATGCTGCACTGTATAAGCTCGGCAGGCAGGACATGCTGACCGACATCACCGGAGCAGCAACGCTTCCGGACCCCGATGTCCGCATGGCAGCCTTGGGAGTATTGGGGCGTCTGAAGCGCCCATCGAGTCTGTCGGTCCTGAGCCAGGGAGTGTACGATCCTGAGGCGTCGGTTCGCGCGTTCGCCGCTGGTGCATTGGGTGACTATGGACAAGTCGGTGGCCTTGCGCCATTAACCCATGCCCTAGGGGACGAAAGCGCGCATGTACGCGCGGTTGCAGCCACGAGTCTTGGGCGGCTGGGGATTCGCGAAAATCAACCGTTGCTGCGGGCTCTCACGCGCGATGCCAATATGCAGGTACGGGCCAGCGCGGTAGAAGGACTGCTTCGACTGGGCGACATATCGGCTGTCTTGCTCGCCACGGACTTGGTGAGACACCCGGACCCATCTATACGCGCCGCTGTAGCCCATGCACTGGCCGCGACGTCCGACAAGCAAGCGGTGGCCGCCCTGCAGACGCTTCTACAAGACCAGCAACCACAACCACGTCTCTTAGCGGCGAAAGCCCTGGGCACGAGCGGCGCACCGGTGACGCCGTTGCTCAAAAAAGGCTTGCAAGACTCAGATGTCGCCATTCGCCTTGCTGCAGCAGGAAGTCTGCTCCAACAACTCCGCCGTTCCACAACGGTCCCCAAAGTTCACTAACAGGATGCTGAAAAAGTCCGCCAGCTTTGTTCTCGCATCGTTCAGATCCTCAACGTACCCCAGAGGGTACGCCTCCCGGTCTTCACTCGCTGCGGCCGCGCTGGACGGCCTTTTTGAGCATCCTGCGAGCCATTCTTGTGCCGTCACTCTTCCGTAAGGGTCACAGTAAGCTTTGAGCACACACTGAGTTTTTCCGCCACTTGCTAGTCGAAAGGATTGAGTTATGTGGAAATTTATCGCCGCTCTTGCCCTGATCGCCGCGTCGTTTGGTCTCGGATTTTATTACGGCCAACGTCCCGTCGGCACGCTGCAACAAACGGTCTCAGACCTCCAACATTCCCTCAAAGATACGTCGCGCAACATCCTCGACACAACGATGGGAATCGAGCGAGACCTGCGCAGGCGGCAGGGACTGATCGACACCAAGTCACGGGTGGTGCAGGCAAAATCAGAGCTGTTCGACAAAAACTTTGGGGAAGCCGCCACGCAACTGGGCGAGGCGGCCGAGATGCTGGACAATGCCACGAAGGGCGCGAAGCAAGACGAGTCGATCCTGGCCGTGCGGGCGCTGAGCGGAACGCTTCGAGAAGTGAGACTGGAATTATCGATGGGAAAGCCGGTGTCGATCAAGAAGCTCCATGAAATTCAGCAGGAGGTCGACCGGCAGCTGAACAAATAAGCTCTAGCAGGATGCTCAAAAAGGCCGTTCAGCAAGGCCGCAGCGAGCGAAGAAGCGAGGCGTACGCTTCGGTACGTTGAGCCTCTGAGCGATGCGAGAACGCCGCTGGCGGACTTTTTCAGCATCCTGCGGGCTGTTTCTTCCACTTCGCAAGGATCCGCTCCACCCGCATCCGTACCACCATATCCGGATCCTTCATCAACGGCTTGATCGCATCGCGGCCCCGGTCATCGCCGATCGCCTCAAGCGCCGCCGCAGACGTCAAGCGGGTAAACCAATCGCTGTCGGCGAGCATGTCGATAAGAGGGTCGATCGCCTCGACATGTTTGATCCGCCCTAAGACCAGCACCGCTTGCTTCCGAACATTCTCGTCTTTGTCTTTCAACGCTTTGATCAATCGCGACAACGCCGGTTCACCCAGCTCGACCAACGCGTTGACCGCATCGTCTTTGAACTCATCGTTCCGCAACTGCAACATGAGAGGATCGAGCACGCGCTCGTCGCGAATCCTCCCTAACGCGGCAATCGCATACTTCCGAACGTCCCAATCACGGAGCAACTTGATCAACAGTTCGACGGCGGGAGAACCGATCTGCCCCAACCCGTCGATCGCGACTTCCCGAACTTGCCAGTCACCGTCGCGCAACGCATGACACAGGGGTTCCACGCAACGCTCGTCACCCATTTCCCCGAGCGTGATGGCGGCCTCGCGACGGACCACCCAATCGGGATCCTTGAGCAGGTCGATCTGGATCTCAATCTCGTCCTTGACCTTCTCTTCTTCAAGGACGACTTGCTCGGTCAGTTCCGCTGTCGGCTCAACTGGTATCGGGTGCTCTCCTGTAAACTCCGCCGCTACTTGATCGGTAAATTCATCGGTCACCGTCTCTGAAACGGGGGAAGTCGCGCACTCTTCTTTGGGTCGTGATTGTTCCATTAGTACGACGTTAATGATTCACTCGCCCGTCAACTGCCCCGATAGGGTGACTACTTCGCAGCGGGAGCGGCCGTTTTCTTGCTCGCAGAATTTTTCTTGCGCAGCGCTAACGCGCGCCGTTTCCGTTGTGTCCGTCGCAGCCGTTTCTTCAGCGAACGAAGGGCCTCATCCTCTTTGGGATCCTTGTGGTCGGTCAATTTCGCCGCCACCTTCTTTTTCAGTCTCGTTTCGTCCGATTCACTTGCCGTTTTTTTCGACATCCGGATTCGGGCCTCCTTATATACCTCGTTGATCGCGTAGACTGCCGGCTTCCAGCGGGAGCTGGCAGTCTAGTAGAGAGCTTCACACCCTGTCAACCGGGGCCTATGCGACATACGGATCTTCTTTTTTGGCAATCACTCAGGTAGCTAGGCTGAAGGCTTTTAGGGGTAGGGCTTCTTGCGCAACAAGGATTCATCTCTGCTTGAACCTACGGTCGTAGAAACCGAGAAGGCATTGAATGGCTTGTCTCGTAACTTGAGAGATGATTCATACCCTTCGGCCTTCAGCCTGAACACCTGAGTAGTTACCTTCTTTGTTCTACCGAAACAGGGGGGGGCTGCAGACTGTTTACACAGCTGCTCTTCCAGAAATTGAGCATCGCCGAGGCGTCCGTGCATTGCGAATTGACACCCTCGCCCCCTCGTCACTAGAATGCCAAAATGACGAACGAGCGCTTCCTCAAAGCCTGCCGGCGCGAGCCGGTCGATTGTACGCCGGTCTGGTTCATGCGCCAGGCAGGCCGTTATATGGCAGAATATCGTGCGCTCCGCGCGAAGCATTCGATCCTCGAGTTGTGCAAGACGCCCGAGTTGGCGGCGCAGGTCACGCTCCAGCCGATCGATCGCTTTCCGCTCGATGCGGCCATCATTTTTGCCGACATCCTGTTGCCGCTTGAACCGATGGGCTTCCGCCTGGAGTTTGCGGAAGGCGAGGGACCGGTGATCCATAATCCGGTGCGAAACCAGGCGGACGTCGAACGACTCAGAGTCATTGACGGGGGTGAACTCGAGTATGTGGCCGAAGCCATCCGTCAGGCTCGACGCGCCTTGAACGGGCGGGTGCCGCTGATCGGATTTGCCGGGGCGCCGTTCACGCTCGCGAGCTATGCCATCGAGGGCGGAAGCTCTCGGAACTATCTCCTCACCAAGCAGTTGATGTATTGCGAGCCGAAGGCGTGGCACCAACTCATGGACAAGTTTGCGCGGGTGATTACCGGCTATCTGCGGCGGCAGATCAAGGCCGGCGCGCAGGCGATTCAATTGTTCGACAGTTGGGTGGGTTGTCTCTCGGTCGGCGACTATGCTGAATATGTGCTGCCGCATGTCCAATTGATTTTTGGAGGGCTGAGGCGGGAAGGCGTGCCGATGATTCATTTCGGCACTGGCACCTCGGCGATGCTTCGTCAGATGCGAGAAGCGGGCGGGGATGTCATCGGGGTCGACTGGCGCATTCACCTCGATGAGGCCTGGGCGATTGTGGGACATGACGTGGCCGTACAGGGGAATCTCGATCCCTTAACGTTGTTTGCACCGTTGCATGAAATCGAACGGCGCGTGGCAGACATTCTGCACCGGGCCGGCGGACGTCCAGGGCATGTCTTCAATCTGGGCCATGGGATCTTGCCGACAACTCCTATAGAACATGTGGCCGCGACAATCGACATGGTCCACAAACTCAGCCAGCGCTAGGAGATGTTATTCGTTAAATGTGAATCGTCATTCGAGAAGCCTCCCTGCGTTTAACGATTCACGAATAACGAGGAGCAGGCATGTCAGTATCGCAACGTCCCATCGCCATCCTCCTCATGGCGATGGGTGGGCCGGATAGTCTGGAAAATGTGGAGCCGTTCCTGCTGGATGTGCGGGGTGGTCGTCCCACGCCGCCTGAACTCGTCGAAGAGATTCGGGAACGGTATCGGGCCACGGGCGGGAAATCCCCGGCGGTCGGGATCAGCAAGGACGTGGCGAAGAAGCTCGAGCAGCGGTTGAATGAGGCCGGTGGCAAACGGTACCGAGTCTACGTCGGGTTACGGCATTGGCATCCGTTTATCGAGGAGACCTATGCCGAGTTGCTCGGCGACGCTCCCGAACTCATCATCGGTCTCTGTCTGGCTCCGCAACAGTCCGCTCTGAGCACCGGGGCCTATCGGAAGAAAGTGGAAGAGGCACGGTCTGCTCTGGAGAGTACCTGCCCGGTGAGTTACGTCGGCAGTTGGCATCGGCACCCCGGACTGATTGCGGCGATCGTCGAGAACATCCACCAGGCGCTGCTGAAGTTCCCTGCCGACATACGGGAGACGGTGCCGGTGCTTTTTACGGCCCACAGCCTTCCGGGACGAATTGTTGCGATGAAGGACCCCTATCCCGACGAGGTGCAAGGCACGGTTGAGGCGGTGACGGCGCTGCTGGGCGGCAGGCTCACGCGCTTTGCCTACCAAAGCCAGGGCCGATCGGGAGAAGAATGGCTGGGACCGACCGCGGAGTCGGTCGTGGAAGAGCTGGCGCGCGATGGGCACCGACAGGTGCTGGTCGCGCCGATCGGCTTTCTCTGTGACCATGTGGAAACGCTCTATGATATTGATATCGAATTGAAACAGTTCGCGGCTGATTGGGGCCTCCAACTCGAGCGAATCGCGATGCTGAACGACTCGCCTGGCCTCATCGAGACGCTGGCCTCTGTGCTCACGGCACACGAATCTTCCCTCTGTCCTACGTCGTGAGCAGCCTCCGCACCGTCGCCGTCATCGGTGGAGGGATCTCAGGTCTCTCGACTGCCTATGCCCTTCACGAACGGGCGGCGACTGCCGGTATCCCGCTCCGCTGTACCATAGTCGATGGCGCTCCCGTCTGGGGAGGCAAGATCGTCACCCATCGGGTCGGCGATTTCGTGACGGAAGCGGGGCCCGATTCCTTCCTGTCTCAGAAGCCGTCCGGCCTCGAACTCTGTGACAAATTGGGGCTGACCGATCAGCTCATCAACACCAACGAGACCGGCAAACGAGCCTGTGTATACTCCCGTGGCCGTCTGCACGAACTCCCCGAAGGATTGGTCGCCATTGATCCCAGTCAGCTGGGGCCCTTTCTCAGAAGCGGCCTCCTGAGTTGGGCAGGGCTCGCGCGGATGGGGCTGGATCTGGTCGTGCCGGTAAAGCGGTCGCCGGGGGATGAGTCGTTGGCGGCTTTCTTCCGGCGACGCGTTGGTCGGCAGGCGTACGAGCGGATGCTCGAACCCCTGATGGCCGGTATCTATGCGGGAGACGCGGAACAGATGAGCGTGCAGGCGACCTTCCCACGATTTGTTGAGCTGGAACAACAGTACGGGAGTGTGATTCGCGGGATGATGGCGTCCCGGAAAGCCGGTCCGCCTTCCACGCACTCCGGCCCGAAGCGCACGATGTTCGTGAGCCTCAAGAACGGGTTGTCGGATCTGGTCGCCGCCCTCGTCCACCGATTGACGGACCAAGGCGTCGTACTCAAGGGAGGCTGTGCCGTTGACGCTCTGCGGGTGCGATCCCATCAGCTCGGTCGCTGGATGTACGATGTCATTCTCAGTGACGGCTCGGCTCTATCCGTGGACAGTCTCGTACTAGCAACTCCGGCCTATGTGTCGGGGGAGCTGGTTCGTCCACTCACGCCCACTGCCGGTGGGTTGCTGGAGATGATTCCTTATGCCTCTACGGCAACGATCGCGATGGCCTATCCGCGGGCGGCGGTGTCCGGCGCGGCTGAAGGTTTCGGGTTTGTCGTCCCGCGGGCAGAAGGGCGAGACCTCATTGCGGCAACCTGGACATCGCTCAAATGGCCACACCGCGCTCCGCCGGATCAACTGCTGGTCCGTTGTTACGTCGGCGGAGTCGGACGAGAGGCCATTCTTCAATTGGATGACCATGCATTGGTGGCACGGGTCAGGGCAGAATTGGCTAGTATGTGCGGCGTGACTGCAGAGCCGGGATTTGTGGAAGTCAATCGCTGGATGAGGGCCATGCCGCAGTATACGCTGGGACATCTCGAACGGCTGAACCAGATTGAGGCGGCACTCAGTCGCTATGGAGGACTGATCCTCACGGGCGCCGGCTATCGCGGCGTCGGGATTCCTGACTGTATCCGTGACGGGGCAATCGCAGCCGAGCGAGTCGTGCGCTATCTGTCGGGAGAACGATCCTAGCCCGCATTATTCATGAGCGCTTCTGCTGCAATCACGAGGCTTCTGGCTAGAGGCAAGGGGCGAAGACTTCCGGTCGGAACCACGGCTCTTCCCTCTAGCCCCTAGCCCCGTGCCTCTCGCCTGGCCTGTTGGCGCGATTTCGCGACGAACCGTCATGAGTACTGTGGGCTAATTCGAAACGAGGGATAACGATGGATGCTCGAATGAAGATTACGGATGTGACAGGTCCGTACCGCGAACCTCGCGAGCAGGTGTTTTCATACGATTATTCGATCCAACGGGCGTCCTGGCCGACCGCCCAAGCTGTACGCGTGAAGGTGGCAATTCCGGAGGAGTTGGATGTGCTGCGTGGCAAGATTTTTGGGGCCATCGCAGGAACACCGGGCCAGCAACTCATGATTTCGAAATGCTTGTCGCGGCATATCGCGGACGAAAAAATCCGCATCGCCGAAGCGGACGGCATGTTGGCGGAGCGCCGCGACACAGTCGTGGCTCCCTTCACAGGCCCCCTGGCTCATTTGTTCGCACGACTCGACGCCTGGGCAAATGTGCAGCGGGAATCATTGCGGGCAGAAATAAAGACGCTGGTCCGACTCTAGCGGAGCTGTTGCGGCGGCAGAATGCTCAAAAAGGCCGTCAGCAAGGCCGCAGCGAGCGAAGAGGCGAGGCGTACGCTTCGGTACGTTGAGCCTCTGAGCGATGCGAGAACGACGCTGCCGGCTTTTTTCAGCATTCTGTTAAAAGATTTTTCGATACTGCTTAGAATGCACCCCCGACTCGTCGGCAAAGCCGAGGGAGGCACTGTCGGGATTGCCGGTGTCGTTGAGATCGATTCGATAGTGCCCGCGGATGGCTTCCATCGCCGTTTCAAAGGGAACAGCCTGAGGATACAGATTGCCCGGGGCATGCGCGCCGAGGGTCAAGGTGCGGATCACATCGGGCTGCGCGTACTGGGCATCGGACACAATGTAGATGTCGGCGACGGCGTGGTTCCCCAGTTTATGGCCTGGCGTGGTGGCGGGTAGGAGTTCGGTCAAGGTGCCGGCGAGCCGATCATTTTTAAACCGCTTCAAGAGTCCGGCGACTTGGCTGTCGGTCGCTTCCGGGGGGACGGTGAGACTGATGGCATTCATCTCAGAGACGGCTGCCTGGACTTTGAAGAGCACAGGCGCCGCTTCGGGATCTTCGATGATGGGTCCGGTTGGACCTTCCGTTCCTGCGGCTTGTTTGTTCTTTGAGCTGGGCACGATGAGAAACACAAAAAGCCAGAGCCCGAGCAGAATGCCGAAGATCACGATGAGGGGGTGGATTCCGGCGCGTTTGCCTTCTTTGTAGGGATGTGGCTCATCACTCATGACGGCATTCCTTGGTGACGGTGGCAGGACCCTGCTTCTTGGCTTCGTCCCACAGTCGATCCATTTCTACAAACGAGAGGTCTCCAACCGTACGGCCCGACGCGGTCGCCTGAGCTTCGATGAATTGAAATCGTTCGACGAATCGGTTGACGGCTTGGCGCAGGGCGTCTTCCGGGTTCACCTTGATGAAGCGGGCGAGATTCACGAGTGAAAACACCACGTCGCCGAACTCCGCGACGATCTGCGCTTGTCGAGCTGTTGCAGCCCCCGCGTCGGGCGCTATCTGGTTCAACGCGGGGGCGCGGATCGCGACGCGGAGCTCTTGGATTTCTTCCTCAATCTTGCCGAGGACCTGATCAAAGCCTTTCGCGTCGTAGCTCCAATCAAAGCCGACGCGTGAGGCGCGAGCTTGAAGTTGGTAGGCCCTCAGGAGGGCCGGCAACGTTTTCGGTACACCGTCGAGCACCGAGTCTGGTCGTCCGGATGCTTGCCGTTCCGTGCGTTTGATATCTTCCCATCGCGCGACCACCTGGTCGGCGTTCATTGGAGTCGCGGCTGCAGCCTCATTTCCAAACACGTGGGGGTGCCGTCGAGTCAGTTTATCGGCCAGTTGCTCGAGCACGTCCTCGATGGTGAAGCTGCCGGCCTCTGAAGCGATCTGACTGTGGAAGAGCACTTGTAGGAGCACATCGCCGAGTTCCTCCGGCAGCTTAGCTCGGTCCTGCCGGTCCAGGATTTCTAATACTTCGTAGGTTTCTTCGAGAAGATAGGGTTTCAGCGACTCATGGGTCTGCTTGCGGTCCCAGGGGCATCCGTTCGGCGCGCGCAACACGGCCATCAAGCTGACCAGTTTATGAAATCGTTCAGACATCGTCATCCTTATCGTGACTCAGAGTTGGGCCTCATTATACCCGGTTCTAGACAGGCTTCAATCGGCTAGCGCGGCTTGCGCGTCGGTCGGCGCGGCTTGCGCCGCTTCGGGGCCTATGGTAGGGTACGGTCGCTGCATCTGGAGCGGGGGAAAGGCCTGTGGCCGCAGAACAAGAAGAAGGATTCGTCGTTCGGGATCGGCGGGGCGGGAGTGGATCAGACCGTCCCTATGCCAGTTCGCCTGCCGCGGCGGAGGCGCAACCCCACCAGCAGGCGGCACCCACTAATCCGCCCCAGGATTCGGGAATTCCCGTCACCTTTTCATCCTTCGTCATTTCACTAGGCAGCTCCTCGCTGATGTTGATGGGGGAACAGCTGGATCCCCAGCAGCCTCCGATGCCGCCGAATCTGCCGCAAGCGAAAGACATTATCGACTTGCTCTCGGTCTTGGAAGACAAGACCACAGGCAATCTCACGACGGAAGAACAAGCGGTGCTGCGGGATATGCTCTACGCCCTTCGGATGAAGTACGTGAGTTTGGCTGCTAAGTAGTAGTACCCCCTGCCGCCTGTCGACCCCAGACGTGTTTGTCAGCCACTAGCAGGCTGTGGAAAAACTATTTTGGCATGCTAGAACTTCGATGGTCCGCACGTGTGGCACACCAGGAGAACAACTCCCTAGGATGCTCAAAAGGTCCGTCCAGCGAGGCCGCAGCGAGTGAAGGCCCGAGGCATACCCTCTGGGGCGCACGGTGCGACGAATAAGGAGCACCAAGTCTGTGCGCGCCGCCGAGTTAGTGAGGCGGCCGGGTCCCCGTTGAGGGTCTGAACGATGCGAGAACGCTGCATGGGAACAAGCGCGTCTCGGCGCGCCGGGGTCGGGCGGGTGAGAAGAGCGACTTTTTCAGCATCCTGTTGGGGTTCATACGTCGTGGCGCCGACAATCGAGGATGCCGGATGTGAATGATATCAAGAAAGACACAGGCTCCTTTCCCCGGACAAAAGCGGACCGTGGTTCCGTGACTGGAGTCGTGCCGCCGCTTTCCGGGGCCGGTCGGTCTTCGCAGCTATCCTGGCCTACTCCGGAGCCGGAACGCCAGAAGATGCATTTGCGGCCGGTCTGGATCGTCCTCATTCTGTTGCTCCCTTGTCTGGCGCTGACCTTTTACTATTCCCAGATCGTGGTTCCGGGTAGCGAGGACACGGATTCCTTTCTGCCGACGACTAGTTACGCGTTCGTGCTCCTCCTGATCAACCTCGATCTGATCGGGTTTGTTGTCCTGCTGCTGCTGCTCTCCCGTAACCTCATCAAGGCCTATTTCGAGCGGCGGCATCGGCTATTTGGCTCGGGATTTCGAACGAAGTTGGTCGCGGCATTCATCGGATTTTCGCTCATTCCGACGGTGCTCCTTGCGCTGGTCGCGAGCGGGCTGGTGAATAAGGCCGTCGATGTGTGGTTCAGCGATGAGATTGAGCAGGTCATGCGGGATTCGTATGACGTGGCGCGGATGCAGCATGCCGGTCACGTTACCTTGGCCGTGAACAGTGCCAGAGCCATCAGTCATGAAATTTATCGGGAAGATATGCTGATGGCAGAACAACGCGATCTGCTGGTGGCTGCGATGGCTCGCAAGCGGGCGGAATTCGGCGTGGCAGGCATTGAAGTCTTCTCGGCCAAAATGGAAACCCTCACGAAGGCGCTGGATCTCGACGTGCCCTCATCGGCTCTCGATCTGCCGATCGGCCAGCTGGTGCTCCAAGTGATCAACGGGAAGCAGGAAGTGAATGCGGTGCAGGAGGCCCAAACCGGGCGCTTGGTGCGGGCTGCCGCCCCTATCGCGGCAAGCGGACGTGGCGGCGAGATCGGTGGCGTGGTGGTGGTGGAGGCCTACGTGCCTGAATCGTTGCTGGCGAAAATGGAAGGGATCGGCCATCAGTACGACGAGTATAAGCAAACCAAGGCCATGAAAAATCCGATCAAGGCCGGAGCCTATCTCTTCGTTGCCGTCATCACGGTGCTCATCCTGTTTGGAGCGACCTGGTTTGGGTTTTATGTCGCACGGGGCATCACGGTGCCGATTCATCAGTTGGCTGAAGCGACGGAGGCCATTGCCCAAGGGGATCTCTCCGTCCGAATCGAGGCCAAGGCGACCGATGAAATCGGCACATTAATCGATTCGTTCAACCGTATGACGTCGGATCTTCAAGGGAGCAAGTCCGAGATCGAAGAGGCCAATATCTCGTTGCGGCACAGCAATCTTGAACTTGATCGCCGACGTGCTTACATCGAGACGGTGGTCGAGACGATCGCCGCGGGCTTGCTCTCCATCGATAAGAACGGGCTGATCACGAATTTCAATCCGTCCGGTGAACGGATCCTTGGGCTTGCGGCGGATCGATTTCATGGCAGACCGGCTAATGAGGTGTTCAAAGAGTTTAGACTCGACCTGTTCCAGACGGTCTACGATCGGATGTTAGCCGATCAGCGAGATACGCTGGCTCTCGAGGGTCAGATGGAGATCGACGGCAGATTCTTGACCATCGGGCTTAATGGGTCGCGTATGAAGGATGAGGCGAATAAGGACCTCGGTATCGTGCTGGTGTTCGAAGATCTCACGGAGTTGATCAAGGCTCAAAAAGTGGCAGCGTGGCAAGAGGTGGCGCGACGGGTGGCGCACGAGATTAAGAACCCGTTGACGCCTATCCAATTGTCTGCCCAACGTTTGCGGAAGAAGTTTTTCGAGAAGTCGCCGGACTTCGAGACGATCTTTGACGAGGCGACCAACTTGATCGTCAACGAAGTGACGAGTCTCAAGCATATGGTCGACGAATTTTCGAAGTTTGCCCGGCTGCCGACTCCGCAGATGGCGCATCAGTCGCTCCACGATGTGATCAACGAAGTCACGATGCTCTATCGAGGGGCCCACAAGGATGTGGAACTGATCGTGGAGTTGGACGAAGATCTCCCGTCGCTCAATTTCGACCGAGAGCAGCTCAAACGGGTGATGGTCAATCTGCTGGACAATGCGATTCAGGCGATGCAACAAAAAGGGAGGGTGTGGCTCTCGACCAAGTATGATACCAAACGCCGGCTGGCCGTCGTGAGCGTGGCAGATGAAGGCGCGGGCATTGCGCCGGAAGACCAGGAGAAACTGTTTGTACCATACTTCACGCGGAAGAAGACGGGAACGGGGCTGGGATTGGCGATCGTGCGGCGCATCATTACCGATCACGAGGGACAGATTCATGCGAGTCAGAATCATCCGAAAGGGGCCGTGTTCACGTTCGAATTGCCGGTCTAGCTGAAGAAGTGACGAGTGATGGGTGACGGGTGATGAGCCGCAAGATTCTCACCGCCTCACCGATCACTCATCACGAGGGATTCATGTCTGCATCAATTTTAATTGTGGATGACGAAGAGTCGATTCTCACATCCTTGAGCAGCATTCTGCGGGATGAAGGTTATGAGGTGGCGGTGGCCCAGGACGGCGTGGAGGCGTTGCGCGTCTACACCATGGATCCGCCCGATCTCATGCTGCTCGATATCTGGATGCCGGAAATGGATGGCATGGAAATCTTGCGTCGGGTGCGGGAGCTGGTGCCGGCGGCACAAGTAATGATGATGTCCGGGCACGGCTCGATCGAAACGGCAGTCAAGGCGATCAAGCTGGGGGCGTTTGACTATATCGAAAAGCCCTTGTCGCTAGAGAATGTCACACTGCGCGTCAAACATGCCTTGGATCAATGCCGGTTGGAACAAGAGAATCGAACACTCCGAACCACGGTCCAGCGGAAGTTCGAGTTGGTGGGACAGTCGCCTGTGATGCAACAGTTGCGGCAGCTGATTGAGACGGCCGGACCGACCAATAGCCGCGTGTTGATCGGAGGGGAGAACGGGACAGGGAAGGAACTTGTCGCGCGGGCGATCCATCTGCAGAGCACACGGGCCGGTCGACCGTTTGTGGCGGTGAACTGTGCGGCCATCCCGGAAACCTTGATCGAGAGTGAGCTGTTCGGGCACGAAAAGGGTTCCTTCACCGGTGCGACCTCGATGAAACGCGGGCAGTTCGAGCAGGCGGACGGGGGCACGCTGTTCCTGGACGAAATCGCCGACATGAGCTTGAGCACCCAGGCGAAGGTATTGCGGGCGTTACAGGAACAGCAATTCACTCGGGTCGGTGGGACCAAGCTCATAAAGGTAGATGTTCGGGTTTTAGCCGCGTCCAATAAGGACTTGCTCAAGGAAATCGAGAAAGGCACGTTTCGCGATGACCTCTTCTACCGGCTCAACGTGGTGCCGATCATCGTGCCGCCGCTCAGGGAGCGTCGGGAAGACATCCCGCTGCTCATTCGCCACTTCATGAAGGTCCATGCGGAAGAGCAGGGGTTGCGGATGAAAGAGATCTCGCCGGAGGCGATGGCGGTGTTTCAACAATATGACTGGCCGGGGAACATTCGAGAATTGCGGAACCTGATCGAACGATTGATGATCATGGTGCCGGGACCCATCATCGATCCAGCGCCAGCGGGCCTCTCGTTGCAGGCGCGTCCGATTGGGCCGGCGTCCCAGTCTGCGACTCCCGCGGTCAATCCACTCTTCACGCAGTCGTATGACTCGCTCAGGGACGCCCGCAATGCGTTTGAAAAGGAGTATATCGCGCGAAAGTTACGCGAGCATCATTGGAACATTTCGCGCACGGCGGAAGAGCTGAAAATCGAACGAAGTCATCTGCATCGGAAAATCAAGTTACTGGATGTGGAGATGAGGCCGGAAGGATGAGAGCAGGGGGAGCCCGGCAATCTTCCGGTTGGCACACCTCGCACGATGAAGCTCCCCGCAGAAAGCTGCGGGGTATCCTGCGAAATTCTCCGAAGCCACTACCCTCCTTCGCCAAGGCTACGGAGGGTTCTCCTCACCTTCATCCCCATAGCAGCCTACTCCGCCGAAGTAGCCACTTCGGCTACGAAGACCGGAAGCTACGGGGTATTCGGCGAAGGAGAATAAATCAGGTTCCGCACTGCCGTTCAGCAAGACGGGTTATTGCTTCGAACAGTTCGAACAGACCGTGTAGTGGAACTTGGCATCGGGGTGGGCCTGAAGATACGTTTCGAGAGCGGACTGTGAGGTCTCGTCTGCCAGCGATTTCTTGCAAGCGGGACAGACTGGAATGAATTGCTGTAGGGTGACCATCTCGCGGAAGGCAGCGTCCAGTTCACTAAGGGTTTGGGTCAGTTCCCGCTCCCAGCTCTTCCTCGCGTCGATTTCTTTCTTCAGCTTCAACGCCGCTTTGACCCGCGCGATCAGTTCCACTTCCTCAAACGGTTTCTTGATGTAATCCGTTGCGCCGGCGTCGAACGAGGCCCGCAAGACCTCCGGTCGACTGCGAACGGTCATCATGATGATCGGGATATCGTGCAAGGCCTCCACCGCCTTGATGCGACGGCACGCCTCGACTCCATCAATCTCCGGCATCCTCACGTCCATCATGATCAAATCGATATCTTTCGCTCCAGCGCCGGCATGTGCCAGGTCAAGGTGATTGAACGCGTCGTGGGCTGAGGAGGCAGAGAGGGTATCGCGGTATCCTGCCTCCCTCAGGATCTTATGGAGAAGCAATCGTGCGTCGGGGGAGTCGTCAACCAGGAGAATTTTCATGAGATCCCTATTGGGATGTGCCGGTCAATGCCGCACGATCCACCCGCCTGTACAGGAAGCCACGATCGCCTGCCCTCCGCAGTAGTCTGCTACGGAGGATGGAGATAGCCGTGGGCCTCCACCAATGATACGGGACAAGCGATAGTTTGCAAGTAAAAGTTTGGTTCTCTTCGTTGACCGATCTGCCGGCGCTCCGCTAAGATGCGCCCTCCTATGACAACCTATCGAGATGCCGGAGTCGATATCGATGCGGGCGACGAATTCGTCGACCGTATTTCACCACTGGTGCGATCCACATTCCGCCCGGAAGTCCTGACGGACATTGGGGGGTTCGGCGGATTGTTTCGGCTGCAGGCCCATCGTTATGCCGAACCAGTCCTCGTCTCCGGCACTGATGGAGTCGGGACAAAATTGAAGATCGCCTTCCTCACGGATCGTCACGATACCGTCGGGATCGATCTGGTGGCTATGTGTGTGAACGACATCGTGGTCAGTGGAGCCGAGCCGCTGTTCTTCTTGGATTATTTCGCGACGGGAAAACTTGCCGTCCCCAAAGCTGCGTCCGTGCTCAAGGGGATTGCCGAGGGCTGTCGCCAGGCAGGCTGCGCCTTGATCGGTGGGGAAACCGCCGAGATGCCATCCTTCTATGCAGAGGGCGAGTATGACCTGGCAGGGTTCGCCGTCGGAGTGGTGGATCGACCCAAGATCATTGATGGCCGCAGCATCGTGCCCGGCGACGCCCTAATTGGACTGGCTTCGACGGGTCTTCATAGCAACGGCTATTCGTTGGCACGACGTGTCTTGTTGGATCAGGCAAAACTCAGCGTGACCAGTCGTCTGCCTGAGCTCGATCAGCCTCTGGGGGACGTTTTGCTGACTCCGACCAGAATCTATGCCAAACAGGTCCTCGCATTGATCCAGGAATCTCCCATCAAAGGCATTGCCCATATCACCGGCGGCGGCATCACCGAGAATCTCCCGCGAGTGTTTCCCTCGGGCGTGCGGGCACAGGTGCGGCGGAGTGCCTGGTCCGTGCCGCCTATTTTCCAGACGATTGCTCGGCTTGGACAGGTCGAGCGTGAGGAGATGTATCGCGTCTTCAACATGGGGATTGGGCTGATTCTCGTGGTGCCGGCGTCAGCCGCCCAGTCTGTCGTCGCGCGTGCCACGGCGTTGGGCGATCCGGCTTACCGGATCGGGACCATCGTGTCATCGACCGGCACCGGGCCATTGGTGGAGTATGTCGACTAAACGGGCGGATGCGCTTCGAGTCGCCGTCTTGGCATCCGGGCGCGGATCGAATCTTCAGGCGGTCATCGACGCGATCGAAGCGGGAACGGTTCAGTCCAAGATTGTCGCTGTCATCAGCAACAAGAAAGAGGCCCCGGCGTTAGCACGAGCCCGCCGACATGGACTGCCCACCCTCTTCGTCGATCCAACACCCTATGCAGACAAACCCGATAGTCGTGAGGCCTACGATCGCGAGCTACTCGATGTGCTTCAGCGGCACGATGTGGAGTTGGTGTTACTGGCCGGATACATGAAGATCGTGACGAGGGTTCTCGTGGAGACCTTTGCGAATCGCATGATGAACATTCATCCGTCCCTGTTGCCCTCGTTTCCAGGGCTGGATGTACAGAAGAAGGCGATCGAGTGGGGCTGCAAACTGGCCGGATGTACGGTGCATTTTGTGACGGAAGGCGTCGATGAAGGGCCGATCATTCTCCAAGCGGCGGTTCCAATTCTCGATGACGACACTTCCGACACACTGGCCGCTCGGATTCTTGAGCAAGAACACAAGATCTACCCGCGGGCGGTCCAGCTCTTTGCTGAAGGGCGCCTGCGGGTTGAGGGGCGGCGCGTGTTCATCGAGGCTGGAAAGCTGCAGGGTGAGGTGGTGATCAACCCGTCATAGCGCTGTCGTAGAACGAACTTCTGGTGGCAGGCTGCTCAAAAAGTTCGTCCAGCAAGGCCGCAGCGAGTGAAGAGCCGAGGCGTACCCTCTGGGGCGCACGGTGCGACGAATAAGGAGCACCAAGTCTGTGCGCGCCGCCGAGTTAGTGAGGTGGCCGGGTCCCCGTTGAGGGTCTGAACGATGCGAGAACGATGCTGGCGGACTTTTTCAGCAGCTTGCTAGAGACTCAGGAAACGGTTGTGTATAATGCGACGGACGGTGAGGCGTTCGTCTCACTGATTGAAGGCCGGTCGAGTGGGGGGCTAGCTCAGTTGGGAGAGCACTACGTTCGCAACGTAGGGGTCGGGGGTTCAACTCCCCTGCCCTCCACCAAACCGCACTTTGTGTGACCCGGCGGCTCACCAGGCGAAGCCTCTCCCTATTGTTGCCGCCCGGATAAGCCCCTTCAGTGATCTTTTCAACAATTAAGCTTGCTCGTGCCGGTCGCGCCTCTCTCTTCTCCTCTCATCTTCGATACACCACGGTGACGCGAGCGAGAAAGTCGATGAGTTCGGCGGTATGTCGTCGGATCGCGTCCCGGTCTTCTCGTGCCGCCGCTTGCTCCAAGGCGGTTCCCATCATACTGATGGCGTCAAACCCGTATCCTCCCCCGTCCCCCTTCATGCGATGACCGATGATACGAATCTGTGCCAGATTATTTTCTTGCAACGCGGTTTCTAGTGTCTGCGCGTCACGTCGACGATTCTCTAGAAATCCGGGAACGATCTCTTCAAGGCCTGAGTCGATGTGCACGGTAAGGGCGTTCGCTTCGTTCGCGTTCGGTCCCGTGGTCATGAGGTACGCCGTCCTTTACAAGCCTGGAGGACTTCCAGGAGGGTGTGCTTCTTGATGGGTTTGGTCATATGGGCATTGCAGCCGACTTCGAGAATCTTGACCCCGTCTTCTTTCAGTGCCAGAGCGGTCAAGGCAATCACCTGTGTGGGAGGGAGGTCATGCTCCCGCTCCCAGCCCCGGATCGCTTTTGTGGCCTCATAGCCATCCATCACCGGCATTTGCATGTCCATCAAGATTAGGTCGTAGGAGCCGTTCTTGAATAGCTCCAACGCGATGGCTCCGTGATCCGCGATATCGAGGCGATAGGGAGTCTGCTTCAAATAGGAGCGGACTAGCACCTGATTGTCCGGGGAATCTTCTACCAATAAGATGCGAAGTGCCCTCACTTCGGTAGGAGGTGTGGGAACCTCTGGTACTGAACCAATCGTGTGTTGGATGCCCTTAGAACGGTCGAGGGCGATGCTGATGGTCTGGAGTAGATCCGATCTCCTGATGGGTTTGATCAAATAGCCGCCCAGCCCCATGTCGTAGGTGCGGGCGATATCGTCGGCCCAATGATCAGAGGCCAGCATCACAATCGTCAGGCCCTGGGGAGGGCAGGCCCGTCTGATCTCTTCGGCGACCTGGAACCCATCCATCTCCGGCATGCGACAGTCAAGAAGCAAGAGCTCGTAGGGTCGTGCCGAAGCAGCGGCCCGCCGCCATTCTACGATGGCCTCGTAACCGGAAGCAGTATCCGTCACCTCTGCTCCCAGGGCGGCCAAGATTTCACGAAGGATCAGGCGGTTGGTGGCATGGTCATCAACCACGAGAGTTCTGACCCCTTGAAGATTGATCGGGACGTTGTCGTGTGTGGGTGTAGGGCTGGATTGCACCGCTAGCTGCACGCAGCAATGAAATGTGCTGCCCTCTCCGAGAATACTCTCCACCCAGATTCGTCCGTTCATGAGCTTGGCTAATTGCTTTGAAATGGTCAGGCCTAAACCGGTTCCCCCATACTTGCGCGTCATGGAGGCGTGGGCTTGTGTAAAGCTTTCAAAAATGGCAGCAAGCTTGTCGGACGGAATGCCGATCCCTGTATCGCTAATAGAAAATCGAATGGCTCCGGGCGTGGGGAGTTCCGGATCCTGCATGACCCGCACCGTGACGGACCCGCTGTCGGTGAATTTAATCGCGTTGCTGATAAGGTTGATGAGGATCTGGTGGAGTCGGTTGGGGTCTCCGATCACGGCGCGGGGGACGTCAGGCGAAAGGTGGCAGGCGAGTTCGAGGCCTTTTTCATTGGCCCGCATGGCGAGAATCTCGATGGCTTTTTCAACCAAGTCGCTCAAATCAAAGTCGGTTGATTCCAGCTCCAGATGGCCGACCTCGACTTTCGACAGGTCGAGAATGTCGTTGATCAGACTCAATAGATTTCCGCCGGCGCGGCGGAAAATACGCAAGTATTTTCGTTGATCGGGGGTCAGATCCGTTTCCCATAACAGATCCGCCATCCCGATAATCGCATTCATGGGCGTCCGAATCTCGTGGCTGACGCTGGCGAGGAACTCGCTCTTGGCGCGGCTGGCCACCTCCGCGGCCTCTTTAGCGACCAGGAGGGCTTGTTCCGCTTCCTGACGCTCGAGGGCTTCGCGTTTCCGGCCAGCCTGTTCTTGTTTAAGCGCAGCTTGAACTTGTGCCAACGGTGTGTGTGGCCGGCGTGTTTTGGGTGGAGACTTGTGTCTGGAAGAGTTTGTGGTCCGAGGCATGGTCAGCGTACTTTTAGCATAGAGACCGTGGATGCCTGCCTCTCCTGCACCGGTCGATCGTTAGTCTTTGTGAGAGTGGGGGACAAGAGAGAGTGTGCCGGCTTGTTTGGCCCGATTGCGGCCTTCTTGCTTGGCTTGATAGAGCGCTTGATCCGCCGCCTTGATCAAGTCGGTGGGGGAGGTGTTTCGGCTGGGGATCGCACTGGCGAAGCCCGCGCTGATGGTGGTGCACTCACCGTCGGAGTGCGTAATGCCGAGGGCCTCAATTCGTTGCCGAAGCGTTTCCGCCACCTGCGCCGCTCCGTCCGTACGGGTACCGGGAAGAACGACCACGAATTCGTCGCCGCCGTACCGAGCGACGAGGTCTCCTGGTCTGTTGACGGCTCCCGAGATAGCGGCGGCAACCTGCCGGAGGCATTCGTCGCCCGACGTATGGCCGAGGGTATCGTTGTAGGATTTGAAACGATCGATGTCGAGCATAATCAGAGA
>Ga0247727_10005777_pt1 | contig 24759 bp, 11 predicted proteins | sample WisWelCaveWW1625_FD_202498 | JGI IMG/M metagenome (GOLD analysis project Ga0247727, IMG submission 202498) | Biofilm microbial communities from Wishing Well Cave, Virginia, United States - WW16-25 | ecosystem: Environmental > Aquatic > Deep subsurface > Groundwater > Cave microbial mat | place... | reverse complement strand
CATCTGATCTCGCCATCTCTGACGGTTGCCACACACCTTCATGTCAGGCATGTACTGTCGGTTCCAACGAACCTTTCTAGGTCAGGTATCTACTGTCGGCTCGCAGCTACAAGTCTTGTATTATCGCTTGAAGCCGGGCGCCACCAGCGGCGAATCTCCCTACTCGCACGAGAGCGACGAGGAATGCGGCATCGTCCTGCGTGGGGAATTGGAAGTGACGGTGGCCAAGGATACATACACCCTCACCACTGGAGACGCCATCACCTTCGACAGCCACCTGCCCCACGCCTGGCGCAACGCCAGTGACAAAGAATGTGAAGCCCTGTGGGTGGTGACGCCGCCCGGTTATTGAAAATGAAAGGAGGTCGTCTCAGTCCATATTTGCTTACCTACTTCCCCGCTTACGTGTGCCGCTTGTTTAACCTCAAGGAAGGAGATTGCCATGCCACCCCCACGCGCCCGATTTTCGTTGGCCGCTTCAGTGTTGATAGTTGCTCTGCTCCTCGCCGCCTGTACCGGCGCGGCGGCCCCAACGGCCATTCCCCCAACCTCACCGCCACCCACGGACGTTTCCCCGGCTGACCTCACCGGCCGCCTCACGGTTTTGGATTGGGCCGGCTACGACGCCGAAGATTTCTGGGTGGACTTCAAAAGCACGTATCCTAAAGTCAACGTGAGCTTTGAAACCGGCGCGTCCGATGCCGACATCTATGCCCGGATGAAGGCCGGGGACCAGGCCGATATCTTCCACCCTTACACCGGTTGGTTGCAGTTCTATGTGGACGAGGGGTTGGTGAAGGAGATTGACACCAGCCAATTGAAGAACTGGGACAAAGTGCCAGACCACTTCAAGGCCATTGGCCAGATTAATGGTAAGCAGTATTTCATCCCCTGGGATTGGGGCTTCACTTCTATCCTGTATCGCACCGACAAAGTGCCGGAAGGCATCGACTCGTGGGCGGCCCTGCTCGATCCAAAGTTCGCGGGCCATATCTCCATGTGGGACGACGGCCCCGGCGCGGTCACGGTCTCGTCGTACCTTCACGGCTATGATGAGGCCGCCATCACGTCCGAGCAATTGGCCGCCATCAAGACCGAATGGACGGCCCAACGCGACCTCAACTTGTTCTACTGGGCGGGCGAGCCCGAATTGGTAGAAGGCATGAAGTCAGGTGATATCTGGGTGGCCTATGCTTGGCAGGGCGCGTATGCGCTGTTGCTGGGCGAGGGCGTGCCGGTAGCCTATGCCAATCCCAAAGAGGGCCGCAACTCGTGGGTGGGCGTATATGGCATTCGCAAAGGCACCGAGAATTACGATTTAGCCCTCAAGTTCCTCGATGCCAAGTTAGCCGAAGCGACCGGCAACAACGTCGTCAACCTCTTCTATTACGGCCACTCCAATCAGGATGTGATGAGCGGCATCAGCGACGAAACGCTCAAACAGGCGTTCTCGATTGACGACCCCAACATCCTGCAAAAGACGAACTTCACCCCTAACCTCACCGTCGAACAGCGCGACGCCTGGACGGCGATGTGGGCCGAGATCAAAGCCGGGCCATAGTTTTTCGATGGACTCTCCCCTGCTCCCCGCACCTCGGCAACGGTGCAGGGGAGCAGGGGAGCAAGAGAGAACTGTGTTGTTCGACCGCCGCGCTACGTTCTGGATTCTTTACCTGCCCCCGCTGCTCTGGCTGGGTTTGTTCTTCATCGCCCCGCTGGTGTTGATGGCGGCCTTTAGTTTCCGCGCCGACATGCGGGGCGCGCTTCTGCAATGGTGGACGCCGACGTTACAGCAATACGCGGCCATGTTGGAGACGCCCGGCTACTGGCGGCTATTAGGAATTTCGGCCGTCCTGGCGTTGATCATCGCGACCAGCGCGGTGGCGCTGGCCTATCCGGTCGCATACTTTCTCGCCTTCCGGGCCGGGCGGCGCGCGGGCTTTTACCTCGTGCTACTGCTGGTCCCCTTCTGGACAAGCTACCTTCTGCGCGTGATGGCATGGAAGATTATGCTCGGTTCGGAAGGCGTGCTCAACTCTTTTCTGCTCTACACTGGCCTCATCCGTGAGCCGCTCGGCGCGTTGTTGTATAACCGCACCGCCGTCGTCATCACGCTTATCTATGTGTGGATTCCATTCGCGGCCTTGCCCATTCTCGCGGCCCTGCAACGCATTGACCTCGCGCTCTTTGAAGCTGCCTTTGATTTGGGCGCGACTCCGCTCCGACGTTTCTTGCGCGTCACGTTGCCCCTTAGCCTGCCGGGCGTGCTGGCCGCGTTCTTCATGGTCTTTATCCCTACGGTGGGTGAATATGTGACGCCATTGTTGGTAGGCGGGAGTCGGGGCAGTCTGTACGGCAACATCATCCAGGATTTTTTCACCAAGGCCGCCAATTGGCCGTTTGGCTCGGCGCTCTCGATGGTGATGCTGGCGGCCACACTTCTGCTGGTGGCCCTAGCCGCACGGCTGGTGGATGTGCGGCGGTTAATCGAATGAATGCGCGCCCAGGCCCATCGCTCCTCTCCGGCTACTACTTCGGACTCATTGCCCTGCTGTATTTGCCGATCGGCGTGTTGTTTCTGTTTTCAATTAACACCAATACCTCGCTCTCATTTCCTTTGCAGGGCTTGACCCTGGAGTGGTATCAAAAGCTATTGGATTCAGAAGCGGTCTTGCGCTCGGCGCGCAACAGCCTGATCGTCGCGGCGGGCAGTAGTTTTGCCGCCACAGCTCTGGGGACGATGGTGGCCCTGCTGGCCGTCCGCTATCAGTTTCGAAGCAAGGGTCTGCTCATTCTGTTGGCTGTCCTGCCCCTCATTGTGCCGTTTATTGTGCTGGGCGTGGCCCTGTTGTTGCTGTTCCGCGCCTTGCAGGTCGAGTTATCGTTGTGGACTATCGGCATTGCGCATACGGTGGTGGCGTTGCCGTATACCCTGCTCATCGTTGTCGCACGACTGGCTGGCTTCGATCCAAACTTAGAAGAAGCGGCGATGGATTTGGGGGCCAATTACCCCACGACCCTGCGCCGCATCATCCTGCCCATTATCTTTCCCGCGATGGTCTCGGCGTGGCTCACCGCCTTCACCGTCTCGTTCGACGAATTTGCGCTGGCGTTGTTCCTGGCCGGCACTGAGCCGACGTTCCCGGTCTATCTCTTCAGCCAGTTGCGGTTTGCCAATCGCCTGCCCATCATGGTGGCGCTGGCGGTGTTGTTGATGATTGGCACGTTGACGCTGGTGGTCATCGCCGAGCGCCTCCGACGCACGGAATAATATTCACCACGAAGAACACGAAGGCCACGAAGATTCCCCCTTGTGATTCGTCGTGACCTTCTTGGTTCAAACCCTGTGCTGACAGAACTGACCCTTCTCACCTGGCCGGACTACATTAGCCCACTCACATTGCAACAGTTTGAGTTGGAGTTTGGAGTTCGAGTAAGAGTGGAGATTGTGCCGAGTGCGGTGGAATTGATAGGGTGCATGAGGGCCGATGGCTCAAAACCCGATGTGCTCGTGCCGCCCGATTATGCCGTGCGCGAGTTGAACGCTGAAGGCCGTCTGCTCACACTCGACCAATCCCGGCTCCCCAACCTCCAACATCTTGAGCCGCGCTTTCGTCACGGTCGTCCGCACGATCCCGAAGGCCGCGTCAGTGTGGTCAAAGATTGGGGCACGACCGGTTTCATGTATCGCTCAGACATGATGAACGAATCGCCACAGTCGTGGGCCGAGTTTTGGAATTTGGCATGCTCCGCAAGATATTCAGGGCGCATCACCGTGCTCGATTCACCAGGCGAAGTCATCGGCGCGGCGCTCAAGATGCGTGGGCATTCGTAAACGCCGCGGAGGCCGATGCATTGGCACAGGCGCAAGACGATTTGTTAAGACTCAAACCCCATCTGCGCGCGTTTGAGACTAACTACCGGCCCCTACTCACTTCAGGTGAGGCGTGCTTATCGCTGGGATGGACTGGCGACGCCGTCGCGCTCAATCGACAGGGCATACCTGTACAATATGTGGTGCCCACCGAAGGCTCGCAACTTTGGGAAGATGATTGGGTCATTGCCACCGAGGCACCCAACCCAGAGGCCGCGCATGTTTTTCTCAACTTTGTTTTGCGTCCCGAAGTGGCCGCGCAGGAGGCCCGTTACACTGGTTACGCTACTGGCAACCGCGCCGCGTGGCTGTTGCTCGATGAGCATATGCGCACCGATTCCTCGATTTATCCATCAGCGGAGGTGTTGCAGAAATTGGAGGCCGGGAGACCGCTTGACCTAGCGAGCCAGAAGCGACGCAACGAAGTGTGGCGAACGGTCAGAGGCTCAGAAGCTGGTGGAACATGTGCGAAGCCATCATAACTGGCAGAGAGAGTTGCCGGACGGATCGTGCTCGACGTGGTTATAAGCCACAGGCGGTTGTCACCTCACCTGTAACACAGAATCCGTTGCCCAATCCTGTTGAGTTTAAGAGTGTGCGGCTGAAGGTTGGCCTTTAGGAGATTATTGAAGCTGAGGCTAACTGAGCACCCGGTGCAAACGCGGCCGTTGCATGAAGTCATAGGCCGGGCGCGTCATAGTGCTTATTAGCCAATCAAGCGGCTGATGTGCCTCCACTAAACATGATAGAATGCCAACATCTCTCGCGGGCAAAATTCAAAACACCCCAACACGATGTTGGGGTGTTAGGCCAACCATGCGCCCGATTGGATTTGGACACTCGATAGTAAACCCCTTAAACCCACTCCGAGCATCCTATCTGCAATCGAAATACTAACCCACTACCTTATAGTCGCGTCCGACGCAGACTATGTTCACTGCGGCGAGTCACTTGGAGCCCAGTGAGAAGCTCATCCTCATCCACCATGAGCGCCTGCCCGACGCACATACCTACCAGAGAAGATATCTGAAGAGGTGCATTTCAGTGACCCGCTACGAATGGTGGTTGTGTTGATTTCTGCTTCCATTGATTTCCGAACAACATTACCTTGTCATCTTATCTCGACGGCTTGCAGGCCAAAGTGGATGAACTTAAGCGCCTGCACGCCGAGACGCAAAAGAACTGGATACCTTGATGCCGAGCATTTTGGCCAAGGCGTTTAGCGGAGAACTCATGAGCGGCGCTCAATGAGCATGGCTGGCTGAAGCCGGGGGAGCGCGTTAGAGTAAACTGCCTGTTGCGCCCGCCTCCCAAACGGGTTACACTTCACGCAATCGTTCATCCCGATTTCCTTCCAACCACATACTCCGTTCGTAGAAAGGGCCGTCATGTTTAGCCTGCCCATTCCTTCCTCCATTTCTCGCCTGGCCCGGCGCACAGCGCTGGCACTCTTGCCGATATGGCTGGCCGCCATCGGCTTACTCCTCTTCTTTTGGGCGCTGGCCCCGGCTCACGCCGAACCCGCCTCGCACATACAGGCCCGCCGTGTAACTCAACCTCGCCAGCGCCCAGTCGCCCAGGCCAGTAGCTCAACCGGCCTGAACCCCGTGCCTGCCTGGTTTTCAAGTGACAGCAACAATACCTGGAGTGTGGCTTGGGGTGACATGGATGGCGACGGCGACTTGGACCTCGCCGCGGGCAACACAGGACGTTATGACTATGGATGTGAGTGTTATTTGGGTCAACCGAACAAAGTGTACCTCAATGAAGGCGGGATGTTGTCCACAACCCCGGTGTTCACGTCTAGCGACAGCGACTACACCTGGAGCGTGGCCTGGGGCGACATGGATGGCGATGGCGACCTGGACCTCGCCGCGGGCAACAGCGGACTTTACGACAGTGGCTGTTCATGTTATCCGGGTCAACCGAACAACGTATACCTCAACGAGGGTGGGATGTTGCTGGCGACCCCAGTGTTCACGTCCAGCGATAACGACGTCACCCGTAGTGTGGCCTGGGGTGACATGGACGGCGATGGCGACCTGGACCTCGCCGCCGGGAATGCCGGCCAACCTAACAAGGTATATCTCAACAACAATGGGATGTTGCTGGCAACCCCGGTGTTCACATCCAGTGATAGCGACTTGACCTATAGCGTGGCTTGGGGTGACATGGACGACGACGGCGACTTGGACCTCGCCGCGGGGAATTATCTCCAACTGATCAACATATATCGCAACGAGGGTGGGATGTTGCTGGCAACGCCGGTGTTTACATCCAGTAGTAGCCACACGACCCATAGCGTGGCCTGGGGTGACATGGACGGCGATGGCGACCTAGACCTCGCCGCCGGGAACTATAATCAACCGAATAATGTGTATCTCAATGTGGGCGGGGTGTTGCAAACAACCCCAGCCTTCACCTCCAGCGACAGCGACTCCACGTATAGCGTGACCTGGGGCGATATGGACGGCGACGGCGACCTGGACCTCGCCGCGGGGAATTATGACCAACCAAACAACGTGTATCGCAACGAGGGCGGGATGTTGCTGGCGGCCCCAGTGTTCACAACCAGTGACAGCGACGAGACTTTAAGCGTGGCCTGGGGCGACATGGACAGCGATGGCGACCTGGACCTCGCCGCCGGGAATTGGGAACAACCGAACACCATATACCTCAACGAAGGCGGAATGTTGCTGGCGACTCCGGTGTTCACCTCCAGCGACAGCGGCAACACCTTTAGCGTAGCCTGGGGCGACATGGACGGCGACGGCGACCTGGACCTCGCCGCCGGGAATGAAGGTCAACCGAACAAGGTGTACCTCAACAACAATGGGATGTTGCTGGCGACCCCGGTGTTCACGTCTAGCGCCAGCGGCAACACCCGGAGCATAGCCTGGGGCGACATGGATGGCGATGGCGACCTGGACCTCGCCGCCGGGAATATTGGACAACAGAACAACGTGTATCTCAATGAGGACGGGATGCTGCTGGCGACTCCGGTGTTCACATCTAATGACAGCGACGACACCCTTAGCGTGGCTTGGGGCGACATGGACGGTGACGGTGACCTGGACCTCGCCGCCGGGAATTACGGTCAACAAAACAAGGTGTATCTCAATGAGGGTGGGATGTTGTTAGCGACTCCTGTGTTCGCATCCAGTGATAGCGACAATACTACAAGCGTGGCTTGGGGCGATGTGGACGGTGACAGTGACCTTGACCTGGTCGCCGGGAATAGCTTCCAACCGAACAAGGTATATCTCAACCAGGGCGGGATGTTGGGGCCTATAGCGAATTGGTTGTCAAGCGACAGTAACGACACCCGGAGCGTGGCCTGGGGCGATGTGGACGGTGACGGCGATTTGGACCTCGCCACAGGAAACTCGAACCAACAACCAAACAACGTATATCTCAACTCTCGTGATGCGCGCTTGCTCCCCGGTGCCGTCCCCACCGTCCGCATCGTCCTGCCTGGGGCACAAGCGGATTTCTTTTCCTCTGCACACATTCTGTCCAACACCATTCCGCTCACCTACACGCTGTATGACTCGGCGGATAACCGCGTGAGCCAACTCCGGGCGTTTTACTCCCCCGATGGAGGCGGGCGCTGGCTACCGGCCGTAGCAGGCTCTGGCACGCTTACACAGAATGTGATGCCTTCTAATTTCCTGGACGATTTTGACTCGGCCGCCAGCAATGAGCGCTGGGGGGGGCTTTCAGGCTCTACTATGACCACTGGCGTCTGCGGGAGCGTGTCCAGCAATGGGCTAAACTTTGACAGCGCCACCGGCATCACCCGCTCGGCCACGACCAAGCCGGTGGACGTCGCCCAGGGCGGCGCGATTTATTTTGCCTTGAAGATTGGGACGAGCGTCGCCCCGGCTCCGTGCGAGAACGCCGACGCCACCGATAACGTTGTTTTGGAATACTCCACCGACAATGGTGTGAACTGGGTCACCATGGCGACGTACACCGAAGGCGTGTACGCGAACTTCACCCCGCTTTCGGCCACCATACCCCTTGCCGCTCAGACGACCGGGACTCAAATCCGATGGCGTCAGTTGTCTCATAGTGGGAGCGGCTTTGACAATTGGGCCTTGGACAATGTCGCCCTCGTGTCGCGACCAGCGCAGGCCGACGACTTTGACCCCAGCCTGGACAGCGCTCAATGGAGCAGCCGATCTGGCGCTACAGTTACTCCGGGTATCTGTGGCAGTGTAACCGGTAATGGCTTGAACTTTGATAGCGAGGTTACCACTACCCGCTCGGCCACGACCAAAGGGCTTGATGTGCGAGGCGGTAGCCTTATTTTGTTTGCCTTAAAGATTGGGACGGGTGTTGCTCCGTGCGAAAACGCCGATGCCGCCGACAATGTCGTTTTGGAATACTCTATCAACAACGGCGCAAATTGGGTCAGCATGGCGACATACACGGAAGGCGTGTACGCGAACTTCACCGCGCTTTCGGCCGCCATTCCCCCTGCCGCTCAGACGACGGAGACTCAATTCCGCTGGCGTCAGCTGGCTCACAGCGGGAGTGGTTTTGACAATTGGGCCTTAGACGACATCGCCATTGTTGCTTGGCCTGTTACGAATGTCTACTCGTGGAATATAACCGCCAGCGGCTTCTATGGCCAATCGGATAACGTGGTCTTTCGCCTCGAAGCCGTCCCGGCCATCACCAACACGGCTAACTCAATCCCTGGCCCATACCTTTACGGCACTTATGCTTCGTCCACCTTTCCCTTCCGGGTGCGGGGCACACAAGTGTTGGTCATTAGCAGTACCACACCTATTTCCAACGCCATCGTCTATCGCCTGCCATATACTCAAACTATCGGCGCATTACCCATGGCCGATTTGGCGGGCAACCCCTATCACACCGACGGCCAGGGTTACTTACAAGGGCGTGGGCAAATCAACACGAATGACCAACTCATTGTGCTCTTGCCCGTGTTCGTTACCGACACCTACGGCGTATACTACACTAACATCTCCCCGACGTTGACCGGCCTGAGCGCCTACACCGTCACCACCAGCGGCGTGCAAACCCTTACCGTCTCATCGTCCCACCCATTGGTGCTATTCAATCTCAAAGTCTCGCTGGAGTGGGATGCCCGCAGTGACCCCGCCTATCTCGAACAACTTCGCTTCAACTTGAGCCGCGCGTCGGACATTCTCTTCGACTATACCAACGGCCAGGCCGCACTTGGGAATGTTACGATTTACCATGACCGCGAGCAATGGACGAATGCCGACATCCGTATCTTCGCCAACAACCAACTCCGCCCCTACGCCGACATCGGCGGCTTTGGCACCCAGCCCATCACCGACCCATTTACGTCCACCATCGTCTACGGCCCCGGCCAGTTGACGATGGCCGCCACCTGGAACCGCTATGGCACCCCCGGCACCGTCGTCGGCGAAGATTGGCCGCGTACCCTGGCGCATGAACTCGGCCATTACATGCTCTACATGTGGGACAACTACATCGGCCTGGATGACAACGATTTTGTAAAGCTCGTCACTACCTGCACCGACACAGTCATGGGCGATGAGTATCAGGACGATGACAGCGAACTTCGTAATGTGGACAACTGGCTGACCGACTGCGGCGAGACCTTCTCCCAAAAGATGGTCAACCGTTCGGATTGGGAAACGGTCAACCAGTTCTACCCCTGGCTCATCATGCCGACCGAGCCAATCACCCAAACCAACCCCGGCCCATCCAGCCTGCCGCTGGCCGTTACGCAAATCACGTTCGTGGACCCAGTGTCAGCCACGACCACCTTACCCGATGGCCGCTTCTATCTCAGTTACAACGGCGGCAGTTATCAGCCCGGCCCCGATGCGCTGGGCTGGCTCTTCCGCGACAATCAACTCATCGAACTGGGTCGCCCGGTGATGGGCCAGATCAATGCGCGCGGCGCACGCCCCGGCGACCGGGTGTGCGTCATCGAACTCAGCGCGGGCCGGGCAGGCTGCAAGACGGTAGTGGTCAACGACAATCAATCGTTGGCGCTCACCAGTGTCATCAGTTGGACGCCCGATGTCCGTGTCACGCCCGTCAACTCCAGCACGGTGCGGGTGAACGTCTACAATTTACCCAGCACGTACACCATGACGGCCCGGCTGTATGATGACACCGGCTTTGCCACACTCACTCAAACCGTGCCGTATGATGGGCCTGCCAATAGTTACAGCGCCACGCTCACCCTCACCGAGCCGGTAGTCGCCGGGTGGTTACATCTCACTGCTGACTCAGGCCGCGAAGTGGTGGCGGTGTACACCCTGGGCGGCAATCCTACGTCCAAAGTGTCGGGCGGCACCTCCAAAAGGCGCGACCGTGGATAGCCGGGCCGACATCTATGCGTTGGGCGTTCTCGCGTTTGAGTTGCTCACCGGGCGGCGACCCTTTCAGGCCGATAATGCGCTCGCCTTGATGCTCAAGCATCTCACCGATCCGGTGCCCGATCCACGCCTCATCAACGCTTCTCTTTCGGAAGCCGTAGCCGATTGTTTGCGACGGTGCCTCGCCAAACAGCCCGATGAACGTTACGCCACCGCCGAAGCCTTCCTCACTACGCTCCACGCGGCGCACAGCGGCCTCGCTAGACCTTCAATACCCAATGACGTCCCCACCGCCGAATGGCCCGCGCTCACGCCCTCTGCTACTCATTCACCGACCCAGGGCGCGCCTGCCCCCCTCCCCTCTCCCAGCCGCCCGGTTCAACAACCGGCCTCAACCGATCGGCCACCCGACCAACGCCCCATCCCAGCCAACGCGGTCTTTGTAGGACGCGAGTCAGAAAAAGCCTTCTTCACCGCCGCCTTGCAACAGAGGCATCTGGCCGTCATCAGCGGCATGCCGGGTATTGGCAAAACCGCGCTGGCCGTGGAACTGGCCAGACAATGGCCGGAAAAAGCCAACGTGTTCTGGTACACCTTTCCAGCAAATGAAGGCGTGCAAGGCCTTATCTGGTGGATGGCCGGTTTTCTGTGGTGGTGTGGTCAGCGTGATTTGTGGGATTTGATTCATCGGACTACCCAAAGTGGCGCCCAGCTCACGCCCACCGCCTGCTTTGGCTACCTCACCGGTATGGTACGCGGTCACGGCTATCTGCTTTGCTTTGACGATCTTCACCTCCTCGCCGACTCTGCGCTAGATGAATTTCTCAGCGACTTGCTTCCCGCGCTGGAGGCCGGAGAGGTGAATCTGTGCCTCACCAGCCAGGGCTTGCCCCATTTTGTGGCCGAGGGCGAGTTTGAGCCGCTAGCGGGCTTGAGTGTGGCCGATGTCGAAAAATTATTGAAAGAGCGCCGCGTGGCTCAGGCCGAAGATTTAGCCCCGGCCTTGCGCGCCGCCACCGATGGCAACGCCCGCTTGGTGACGCTGGCCGCCGACGCGTTGAAGAATCAACACGACCCGCTCAAACTGCTCCACCGATTGGGCGAAAGCACGCGCATCGAAGAATTTCTGACCAAGACCATTGACGCCAGCCTGACCGCCGAGGAGCGCGAAGTCTTTCGAGCGCTGGCGATGCTAGGCGATTATCCCGGCACGCGCGAAGCGGTATCCGCCATCCTCGATGGCGCGAGTGTCAACGCCCCGTTGCGGCAACTCACCCGCCGCTCACTTATCCGCGCTTCGGATGACGAGTTTGATCCGGAGTACAGCCTCGCTCCTGTCGTCCGCACGTATTACTACACCCAACTGCATCAGCGTGACCGCCTGGCCGGGCATCTGCACGCCGCCCAGTATTACACCGACCAACAACTCGACGCCTTCCGCTCCGCCCAGCATTATCAAAAGGGCGGTGAACCCGCCAAGGGGATTGCCCAACTCATCGAAGAGCTATGGACGATTCTCAATCGTGGGCAAGCGGCGGCTCTACGTCAACTGTTGGAGCAATACACCTCCCAAACTCTCAACCCGCCCGCGTGGGGTGCAGTACTCTGGGCGCGGGGTCAAACGCTGGCACTCTTAGGAGACAACGAGACGGCGCGGATCGCCTATGAAGCCGCGTTCAAAACGTTTTCGACCTTGCTTACCCGGCCTGAACACAAAGAGTGGCTAGCCCGCATTTGTCGCGGGCTGGCCGAGGTCTGGCAGGATGATGCGCCTCAGACCGCGCTGGAATGGATTGAGTGCGGGCTGGCCGCCCTGCCCAACGATGCCAGCCTGCACATCCGGCGCGGACGCATTCTGGTGTATCAGGGCAAATTGGCCGAAGCCGAACCTGAGTTGAAACATGGGCTGGATTTGTTGCCCGCCGGACCCAGCCGCTGGCGCAATATCGCTCTCATCAATCTTGGTAATGTAGCGTATTTTCGTGGTGATTATGCGTCGGCACTTGAACGTCATGAACAAGCCGCTACTGCCGCCAGTAATTTGGGCGACTTCTGGTTTGTTACCGAAACTACCTTGAACATCGGCCTGGTGCAAAAACTCAACGGGCAATGGCCAGAGGCGCTTGAAACCCAGCGTGCGTCACTGAAACGGGCTGAACTTTATGGCGCAGTTCAGCAACAATTTCGAGCGTTGTTGGAGTTGGGCGAGTTGGCATTTAAGTCGGGCGAATTGACTCTGGCAGAAACCGATTGGACGCACGCGCGTCAACTGGCGCTGGCCAAGAAGTGGCAGGCCGACCGCATCTATGTCAACAACGGTCTGGTCGAGTTGCATTTGGAGCAGGGTCAGTTGGTTGAAGCCGGACGGTTATTAGCCGAAAGCGAACCTTTGGCCCAAGCCACCGGCGCGGTAGAGCCATTGCCCGATCTATATCGTTTGCGTTCCAGTCTGCACTTGCAACTGGGTGAAGTGGCGGGAGCCGTGGCGGATGCCCAACAGGCCATTCAGTCGGCTCAGGCACAGGAGGCAGTGGTGTTTGAAGGCACCGCCAGCCGTGCATTAGCCCAAGCGCAATGGCAAGCCAACGATTACGCCATCGCTCAGGAGTCATTTGCCCGCAGTCTCAGCCTATTGGAAAAGACTGACCCCTACGAAGCCGCGCGCACACAACACGCCTGGGGTCAGGCGCTATTGACGATTGACCGGGCGCGTGGCGAGGTTCTGCTTCGAGATGCACTGACCATATTTGAAAAGTTGGGCGCTCAACGCGATGCCCAGCGCGCCCGCGCTGATCTGGAGTAAGGTTTGTAGACTGGAGCAGGGTCACGTTGTCCATGAGTTGCCTCCCGCCCAGTTGGGCGTATACTTTCAGGGGCGAACTCATTGTAACGGGCGTAGCGCGCCCTCGTCGGCAAGGGAACTTACGGCCAGGCCGAACGCATTCAAGATGTGCTGTACCAGGCTTGCTCTCATAGTCACTCCGTCCGTCTCGGCACACTCCTCTATCACCTTCACACGGCCAGCCTCGAGGTCAGTTGGGTGTTAGCCGCTGGGGCGCGTGGTCTCATACTGGCGGATCTCCACGCCATCTTCGGCTACTGAGTAAAGGCCCCATCTGATTGGCCACCCAAGCGTTAGGGGGGAGACGCCTGTCCGAAATTGTTACGTCCCCAACAGGCCAGTGTATCATCTGACTGGACCCCACAGGTGTGAAATCCGCCAGCGCTAATCTGGCTGAAGATGCCCGTCGGGGGCATGGCTTGCCCGTAAGTATTGTCCCCCCAGCAGGTGAGCGTGCCATCAGACTCGATCCCGCAGTTGTGAATCTCGCCCGCGCTGACTTGGCTGAAGGTGCCTGTCGGCGGCGTGGCTTGCCCATAAGCATTGTCCCCCCAACAGGTCAAGCTGCCGTCGGTTGTGAGCCCACAGGTGTGGTAGATGCCCGCGCTGACTTGGCTGAAGGTGCCTATCGGTGGCGTGGCCTGGCCGATATTGTTGCGCCCCCAGCAGGCGAGCGTGCTGTCTACCTTTAAGCCGCATGTGTGATACTTGCCAGCGCTGACCTGGGTGAAGGTACCAGCGGGTGGGCCGGCTTGCCCGAAATCGTTGCGCCCCCAGCAGGCGAGCGTGCTGTCGATCTTAACGCCACAGGTATGATACCCGTCTGTATCAACCTGCGTGAAAGTACCGGCGGGTGGGCTGACTTGCCCATACGTGTTATCCCCCCAGCAGGCGAGCGTATTATCGGTCCGCCGCCCGCAGGACTGCAACCCGCCAGCGCTGACCTGGCTGAAGGTGCCCGCCGGCGGCATAGCCTGTTCAACCGTGTTGAGCCCCCAACAGGCCAGAGTGCTATCGGATTTGAGCCCACAGGTGTGAAACAAACCGGCCGTCACTTGGGTATATGCTTGCCCTGACACGGCGGTGGGGGTTGGGGTCCGGGTACGCGTAGGACGGCGAGTCGGAGTGAACGTACGGGTGGGGGTACGTGTGATCCGGGTGGGGGTGATGGTGACGAGCACCAGTTCCGTTGCGTGACCAGCTCCGAATGAAGCGCCGATCACCGTCGTGTAACTGATGACCACGCTGAAGGCTAGCAACACCGCTCTGAAGAGTCCGGTTTTCATTCTATCACCTTTACCTTGGAGTCGAATCTGTCCTCGCGCCTAACAGCCCGCGAGCCTGTGCGAAAACTAGAGGTCGATGGGTATGATAGTATGGTTGGCATCCCGGTGGTGCTCCCATACTTGATTAGAGGTAATAGTTTTCGGCTCGGCCAACACCCGTGCGTCCATTATGATACGGCTCAACACCCGTTTAGCAAATATAACGCCGGCGTTAGGTTTAGCCAACGACCACAACAAGCATATCCCTCAGTGGCTCCGGTCATCTCATCTCAACACCAGAGTCCAATTGGGCGCACCATCATGTTTACCAGATAGTCAGGTAGCATGTGTCTCTACTAAACATGATAGAATGCCAACTGCATTTGGGGAAACAGTTGTTCCCATCGAACTCCTCGTGAACTGCGTCTGCCCCAAGTTAGCAAGCCGGGCAAGTTCGCCTAATCCGGGGCAGTAGATTGTCTTCCACTACTGTATACCATAACAACCTTTGGGGTCTGCCGTTAAGCGCCAAACTAACGCCGAATCACCGGCAAATATATCAGGCTGGTGACGACGAACGAATACGGCCCAGCATTTTGCACGTTACCGGCCGCATCCCACGCCTCAATCCGGATGGTGTACACACCAGTCTCGGCCACCTCGGGCGCAAACTGCCAGTTCACGCCATCGGACTCCGCCACCGTCCAGTACACTTGCCCAGAGGGCGTCTCCACCCGCACGTATACCTCGGTCACTTCACTCCCGTCGCTCACCGTGCCTGTCAACACCACCGTTGGCGCTGACGATAACGATATGCTCGTGTGAACCTGAGTGACTTGCAAGACCGGGGAAACGGTATCCACCGCATACGTGCGCGTGAGGGGCGCGGAGCGATTGCCCGCACCGTCCACCCCGTATAGCACGACGGTGTTCGTGATGTTGTCCCCATCCGGCAAGAACAGAACAGGATAGGTCCACGCGCCGCTCGGCGCATTGCCAGGCAAGACCGGGATTTGCCCGCAATCGTTATTTGTATCGCAGATGTCCACCGCGGCGGCTACAAAGTCGTCGCTGACCGTGCCGGTGAGGATTAGCCCGCTGGCTGTAGCGGCGTTAATCAGGCCCTGCGCGAAGAGCGTTTCGCTTTCTGCGCTTAAGGTGAGGGTGGGCGGGGTATTGTCCACCGTCAACGTCACAGGCGCGCTCCAGCTCGGCGAGATATTACCCACACCGTCGGTGGCTTTGACTCGCAAAACAGCTTGCGTGACCCCGGCGATTCCCGTGCTCCACTCACAGGCCCATTGCCCATCGAACGGGTCTTCATCCGTGCAGTCGAGGGCGCTGACGATGTTGCCTGGCTGAAGCGTGATTTCAAGTGTGATGGTCGGCACGCCCGATGGGTCGAGCGCCGCGCCGAAGACCGTGTTGGTCAGGGGCAGGATGGTGGTGATAGGCGCGCTGATGGTCAGGTCGGTCGGCGGCAAGTTGTCCACATCATGCTGGAGGGTCCACCACTCGAACGGGCCATGTTGTGTATCGGCAATGACCGCGTCCATCTCAGCCGAGGCGTCAGTGCCGATGATGGTTCCGGTGAAGGTGAGCGTGCCGGTGACTCCAGGGCCAACATTGGGCAAAGCAATCACGGGACTACCACTCAATGTCAACGCGCCATAGGCAGTGGCGGTGATGACAACGCCGTTGGCGGTGGCCGCGCCCCGGTTCTCATAGTAAACGGTGTATGTTACGGTCTGGCCGTTCCCCAACGGCAACAGGCGGTTGTCGAAGGGCAAGGTCACATCAGGCTCGCCGTCCAGGTTGGCGTCCAGGCGCGTGCCGGGCGGCAGAACGTCCAGCAGGTCGTGTTCCAAAAAGCCCACGGCTAGCCCGGTCGGGTCGGGTGTGAGGGTCACTCGCAAGTCGGTATCCGCAAACTGGCCCGCGTTGGGAATCAGGCCCAAGCCTAGCGAGGACCATACATAGCGGCGCGTGAGGGTAAATCCGGTAGTGGCCGTGATGGGGTCAGCGGCGCGCAGGCTGTTGAGCGGGTTATGGTCAGGCATGGCCGCCCACAGGTTAAGGGCGTCTTCCTCTGTGGCAAAGGCTACGGCCTTCAACGAAGCCGTCGCTGGAGTGGTGATGCCTAACCACGCAAACGGAATCAGTAGATCGGTGTGCGCCGGACGGATGCCGGTATCCAATTGGAAATTAGCCGAGGTGAGCACAGTCTGAGTCACCCACGCACTGCCATTCCAGAGCAAGAGGCGGGCCGTGTTCGGGTCTTCCACCCACAGCGCATAATCGGCGTTGAGGTCTGCCAGGCCGGCCGTGCTCGTCAGGCCGGTGTTGGCGATGAGCGTTTGCGGCCCGGCCCCGATGTCCTCCAAACTGATGTAGCGGATGCGGCTGTTGGTCGCGCCGTTCATGTCGGACCAGTAGATGGTGCGGTAGTTGGGGTTGTCGGGCACGGTGGGGTTGATGGCCGAGCAGTGGCCGTAGATGTCGCACGCTTGCAGGGTCGGCGGGTCGGTCTGGAAGCCCGGTAGGTTGCACGAGGTCGTGATTTGGAATAACCGCGTGCCGTCGGCGAACCAATCGCGCCACCAACTGGTGGGGTAGTAATAGCGTTGAACCGTATTGGCGTCGCAGGGCAGAACCATTCCCGTTTCGGTGAGATTGAAATCTTCCACAGAAGCGACGTAGTGAGTCTGAGCGGTGTTGCCGAATCCGGTGAAGTAGATGCCCAACGCCGCACGCGGGGCGGCGGTGTCTATCTCGCCGCGCCAGACTTCCCAATTAAAAGTCTGCGGGTCGCGGTTGCCAAACTGGTCTACCCCGCGCATCCCCAAACGATAGAAGCCCTCCAGGCTCTCTGGCACCGTGTATGTCCATGAGGAGTTGACCACGCCCGCGCCCGGTTGGTCAATGGTGAATGGTTGCCAATCGGAGTCGGTCAATTCCAAATGAAAGGCCACGCGTGCATCGCCCGCGCCTTCGCGGTACAGCACACGCAAAGTGTGCACGCCCGCTGTGACATGCGCGGTCTGTGAGAGCGTGCCAGTGCCGGTGAGGACGATGGCATTATCCAGCATCACCGTTGCCAGCGAGTCCACATCCTGTGTGACGGTGAACAAGTACGTGCCGGAAATGCGGAAGGCGGTGTCGCGCATCCAGATGGCACTGAAGTTGTCAGCGGGTAGTTCGGGTGAGGGCGCGCCCGTGCCCCAATCGAAGTCAACATCGTTCACAACCTCGGACACTGCCGGAGGTTGCTGGAAGACGCTGTTATTGAAGTAGCTGGCCCGCCACTGGCCGGGCGAATAACCCAGGTCGGCGGGGAAGTATGCCGCCTCCATGCCGGCCACGCCCGAGGCCGGGCCGGTCTCGGTCATCACGCCCATCAGGGCGAGGGGCTGAGTCATGACGACGGTCTGCGATAAGTCGGTGGTGAGGCGCACAAACGGCGCGCGGTTGTCCAAACTAATGGGCACGGTGAGTGTAATAACATTGCTACCTGCACCCGGGTTGCCCCATGACATATCGCTCGCGCGCAGGGTGAGGGTGTATTGGCCGGTGGGGTCGGTCAGGCGTGTTCCCGAGTCATCGGTGGAAGCGAGGGTGTATGTGACAAGCCAGTTGTTGCCGGGGCTGAATTCATAGGCTTCATAATTGTTGTTGGGCGTCAGGCTGGCGGAGACCGCGCTTACCCCACTGCCAGTGAGTCCGCCGGGCAAAATCGGGTCGGTCACAGTTCCGGAGGGCGTGATGAAGAAACGCCCGTCCGCGTCCACGCCCGCCTTCAGCAGCGCGCCCGGCGCAAGGTTGCTAGTGAGGGTTGGGGGCGTGCCGTCTACTTTGTAGGCGAAGGTCGCCAGCGGACTTTCCACATTGCCGGTCACGTCGGTGGCGCGGAGATAGAGTGTATGCGCGCCCTCCCCGCTGGGGATAGTGAGGGCATACAGCCACGTCTCGCGCCCGGTGGCCGTATCCCAGTTCACCCCGTCGAGACTCACTTCCACTTTCTGAACGGCGGAGGTCGGGTCGGTGGAGCGGCCTTGGATGATGCGCGTGGAGCCAGGCACAAAGAACATGTTGTTGAACAGGTTGGTCACGAGGGAGGTTGGGCGGTCAGCGTCTACCACCACACCCACGTCTTCGGTGATGGATTGCAGGGGCGAGGCCAACGCCGCCAACGGGCTTAACGCCACATTGTCTACAAACAGGCGGCGGTCATTGGCGGCATCATCCCACGGGGGCAGGCTGTTGGTGAAGGCGCAATCGCCGCCGGAGCAGGCCAGCCCCAACCCTCCTGCACCCACCGGAGCCGAGCCGGTGAAGGTGAGGAGTTGCTGAAAGGCGCGTGGGGCGGTGTCGGTGCCGAGGGCTTGATAGCGCAACGCGGTCGTGTTGTTGACGTCTTTGCTCAACCAGCCCACCAGCCAGTAGTGATTGACCGGCTCAAAGGCGACGCGCGGCTCCAGCAGGGCCGTGTCTGCGCCGCGATTGCCGACGATGAAGGCCGTTCCCAGAGCGTTGGTGTTCACGTTAAGTGTGCGCGCGCGGAGGCTGTCGCCGCCGAAGCGATAAGCCACCAGTGCGCCATTTACGTCCGGCGAGTAGGCAACCTGAGGATATTCGGCGCTGGTGGAAGATGGGGAAACAATAGCCAACACCCCACCCGAGAGCGTGCCATCACTCAACACAAAGCGCGCATCAACACCAGCGTTACCGCCGGAGGTCGTTCGCTTTTGCCAGACGGCCAAATACTTGCTCCCGGCCCACGTCAGGCTTACATTGTCGTTGAAGCTACCGGCGCTGAGTTGGACGTTGCCCCCTACCGCGCCCGTATTGCTGACCGTGCGGAGGTAAATCGCATCGTTGCTTTCCCATGCCGTCAAAAAGTTGGTTCCATCGCTGGCGACGGCGGGGCCAAACTTGGCCTCCGAGTCATTGGTGCGAATGGCGAAGCGCGGGGTGAGCAGAGCTGGGCCAGGCCCCACAATCGCGCCGTAAAGATTTTGCACGGTCTGGCCGCCGTTAGGTTCGCCCCACATTACCAGACACTTGCCGTCGTTGGCGCAGGCGATGGACGGGGCGTCGTTCCATTTATCTGGGAAGCCAGAGTCGTCTACCGCCAAAGCCGCGCCCGGTGCGCCTGCCCCCACTTCGCGCACACGCACACGCGCGGGTGCCGCCTGCGTGTTTACGCCAATGTCCGAGCCTTCCAATGCCACCATCACATACGGCGCGGCCCAGTTGGGGGCCGGACTTACGGCGGTGTACCACGGGAAGTCGCTCCCCGCCGCCTGAAAATCTTGTTGCTCTGGCACATCCCAGCCCCATTCGTCGCCCACGCGCTCTTCGTCAAATTGGAAGGTGATGTCATGGGTGAGCGTCACCGGACCGCTGGGGCCAGGCAGGGCGTTGAGCGTGAAAGTGCTGGTTTGGGTCTGCCCGCCCGCAATGCTGAATGACATAGACAATTGGCCCGCAGTGATTTGCAATTGGGCCGGCACGGTGAGGGTGTGCGCCCCACTGAGCGCGAGGGCCGGGGGAAGGAGATTGGAGAGGGTAGTCGTGTAGGCCGTGGAGGCAAAGCCGATGACAGGCCGCCCGTTGAGGGCCACCCCAGTGCCAAAGGCATAATCAAATCCCACGAAGGCCGTGGCCGAGTTGGCGACGCGCGGATGGAAAGGATAGGTGGCCGGGTCGCTCTGGTGCAGGTCGCGTTCGATCTTGTCATTTAAGCCGTCGCCATCGCTGTCGCGTTGACTCGGGTCGGAGGTGACGCGCGTTGTGAGAACGGTGGGCGTGGTGGCGTAGGTGAACATCCAGCCGGTCACTTCCTCCAAATCACTCAACCCATCGCCATCACTGTCGGCCGAGCCGGGGTTACTGCCTAACCGGAAACTTTCATTGACGATGAAGCCATCACCGGATACCGCTTCTTGCTTGTCGCTCAGGCCATCATTGTCGGTGTCGACCACGTTGGCAGAGATGTCCACGCCCAATGTGTTAATTTCTAATTCATAACGGCCCGAGAGTCCGTCGCCATCGGTATCCCACAGCAAATCGTTGGGGTCGTTGCCAAAGTAGGGCGAACCGCTGGCCGCGAGGCCGTCGCCGTCGAAATCGCGGTGCGCCGGGAAGGTGTCCCAGGTGAGGGCATAAAACTCGTCGAGCGTGCGCGGGAAAACGTCGAAATACAATTCAAGGGATTCGGGGTCGGTGGTGCCGGAGAAACTTTGCACCTCACTATCTGGGGTGACCGAGCAACTATAATAACCATAGCCCCAGCACTCATAGGCGGGGATGGCATAGCCCATGAGAAAGTAGGCGTCTACTGGCTGATTACGACCTTGCTGGAGGGTGAAGGTTTCGCCGGTCAGTGTGTCGTTGAGTGTGCCTTTGCGAAGTTGGGCCGTTGTGCTGGTTTGGCCTGCTGTGGTGAAGTTCACCAGCCTCCACACGCCCAGGCTTTGCCAATCGCTGGTGCGGTCGCTAATGCTCGGCTCAGTGATGGTGGCACCGCTGTCGGTGGTGAGCATGTAGACGAAGGCGGCCTTCTTGAGCGAGGCCTCCGACCAGATGGTGCTCACCTGGCCGTAACCATTTCCATTGTCGGGCACGGGCTGATAGGCGTTGGTGGTTACATCCACCACCAGGCGCATGTCAGCCCCATCCACCACCCCCACCGAGGCATTTTGCGATTCGAGTTCTACGTTGTTGATGCTCACCAATTGCTTGGGCGGCTGGTCACTGGTATCGTCAAAGTCTTCTTCGGCGCGCGTCTCCACCAACGGCCCGCCCGCGTGAATAATGTCGGCGATGATTTCGGCCAGGCTGGTGTCGAAGAAACTGAGAATCAGATCCACAATGGCTAAGATGGCGACGATGATGGTGCCGATGACGGGGATGAAGTTGAGGGCAAAGTAGAGCACGGCCAGCACGGTGGAGATGATGCTGACGACGACGGCATGGTTGAAGGCGATGGTGCCGGGCTGGATGTCGCCCGACCCCCACTGCGCGAAGAAGAAACCCCACGTCACGCCCAAATCAATAATCAGACCCACGACGGCGACAACCTTGGTGGCCGTGGTGCAGGGCTGGACAAAGCGCGCGGCCTGCGAGAGGCGTGAGATGAGCGTGCCAGTGGTGTAGGTGGTGCGGACGGCCTGCACCACCTGATAAATGGGCTTGATGATCTGCCACGCCAAGATGAGCGCACCGAGGACGACCGTTGTCGTCACCTGAAAAATTAACGCGTCGCGTTCGTTCTCAAAAATTTGCGGGGCCAGGGCGTTCACCACCACCAGCGCCGCCACGATGAGCGTGACCACCGCCAGAAAAATCCACATGCGAACTTCGGGTGCTTTGAGCAGGCGGGCCAGGGTGCTTTCGTCGAGCGAGGCGGTGACGCCCGAGGCGCTGGTGTTGGCCCGCAGGTTTCTCAGGTTGCTCAAGGCGACCAACAAACCATCCGGGAAGAGGTCATCCCAATTGTCGGTGAGGCCGGCCAGGCCCAGGTTGGCGGCGGTCCCAAAGTCACCGGCTAGGCCATAGGTGTCTTTTCCCCAGTCTTGCGAAATGATGAGCGCACCCTGTTGCACCATGCTCTCGATTCCAGCATAGAGCGACAGGTAGGCCATTTGCGCCAACAACATCTTGCCGTCCACCGCCTCCGGCGTGTCGGTATTGGTGGCCACAATGTCCGGGAGGTGGCGCTTTTCAAGCTCGGTCCAGTAACCCTCCATGGGCATGGCCTGCCAGTCCTGCCCATCATAGGCATAGGGCGTCCACTTGAGCGAGGCCATAGTGCTGACGGGGTTGCCGCCGCCGAAGCCCAGGTCCAAAGTCAGTTCTCGTCCCCGCCAGGCGAGCGCGGTGGTGTCATCCAGATTGGCGGTGCGGAAGTGGTCTTCGCGCGCAATTAGAATGGTAGGCGTGATAGGCGCATTGGCTGACCAAGCCGACGTAAACTTGGAATCGAGGATGCCCACCGTGTTGGTGGTGACGATGTTGGCGAGGGCCTCGTCCAGATGGTAGTAGCGTGGCCCAACAGCGCCCGCCCAAGTGGTATGCGCCTCCACGCTCAAGATATTGGGCAGGTTCCAGCGCCGGAAGGCGATGCCACTCTCTTGTCCGGCGGTATGGTCCCACCGGCTGAAGATGTTGCCGATGCGAATCTCACGCTGGGGCGCGGTCCCGCCCGTGGGGGTGAAGACCGTGCCGGCCAGGAAGGTCTGGTCCAGCCCGGCGGCCAGTGTTTGCAATACCTCGTCGCTATTCAAGTCTGGGTCCACCGCCGGGTCTTCGTACACCAGCGCCACGTCCACCCCATGCTCTTCGCGCAAATTGAAGCCGTCAACTGCCAGTCATCGTAATAAGTGTGAATGGGCTGGGCGACGTTGTCTTGTTCGTCGGTGCAGTCGCCATTGGTGTCGTAATCTAGGCAGGTATCGTCCACCAACGCCTGGAGGACCCAGGCCAGTCGAACCTGGTGCGCCTTGCTCCAGTTGACGTTGCCGTTCAGCCAGAAGAGGAGCTTGCCAGAGAAGGCCACGTTCTCTTGACTCTTGCCGTCCGTCACCAATTGCAGCGGGACGAGGAGCGTGACCTTCGAATAATCGGCGGAGAAGCGATAACTGATGTTGTAAGCCTTGATGTCTTCGTACAGATATTTGTCGGAGACGGCGAAGCGGTCTAATTCAATTTCCAATAAAGGTACGAGCCGCACATCGCCGTTATCATCGGGCGAGAGGGCGCATTGCGCGTCGGGGTTTTGGCCCGCGCCCAGCGCGGTCTGGCGGCACACGTCGTAAAACGTCAGGCCATCGCTGTCGCGCATCTGGCCCTCTTCGTCCCCGCTCGGCCAATCCAATACATTGAAGGCGTAGCGCAAGTGAGCGAGATTCGTCGGGCGCAACTGGAATTCGATATAGGTGGGCCGATAAACTCCCAGATAGCTGGAGAGGTTGTTGACGATGAGTTCAAAGGGATTGGTGTAGGTGAAGGTCTGCGCCAGTTTGGTGGCCGGGGAAAGGTCAAGCGTGTCAGGGACCCCATCACCGTCATTATCCCGGTCAAGCACATCCGGCGTGCCGTCGCCATCCATATCCCAATTGGTATCGGCCCAGCGCCACTCCTGCCCATCGCCCAGGCCGTCTTTATTGGTGTCTTTCTCCAGCGGGTCGGTCACCCACGTCTGGCTGGCATAGACGAAGCCGGAGATTTCGAGTGTGTCGGTGATCAGGTCGTCGTCGGTGTCGGCGTAAAGTGGGTCGGTGCCTAGCAGGGTCTCTTGATAATCGGTCAGGCCGTCGGCGTCGGTGTCCGAGCCGTCTTCTACCAACGGAGCGGACGGCCCGTCCGTCTCCGGGGTAGTCACATTGGTCCCCAACATCAACTCTTGCACATCACTGCGCCCGTCGTGGTCGAGGTCACTGCCATTGTCGTTTTGAATGAGCGTCAGAGCCTCTCGGCCTGAGGGGGCGCTAGCCGTCAGTGGGGCTGGTTCGCTGGATTGGGCGAGTTCACTTTGCTGTTCACGTTGGCGTTGGGCCTGCCGCTCGTTGAACGCGGCAACCTGCGCGCTTTGCAGGAGAGGCGAGATGACTAAGGTGATGATGAAGATAATGGAAATTGCCGTTCGCACAGCGCGCGAGCGTTGATTGAATATCACCCAGGCCGCCGCGCTGGTGACGAGGGCGATGACGGCCAGTGGCGGGGCTGTCTGACGGGCCGCACGCAATATACCCGCGCCAACCGGCGGGACTCCAGCGTTTGCGCTTGCAAAGCCAAAGCCGGAGAAATCCACCGTGATGTCGGCCTCTTGCCGGTGGTCTTTGGCCTCGGGAAATTCAAAGTGAAGTACCTGGCGCAGGGGCAGGCCGCGCTCGTCCACCCACAGTTCGCCCTCGCCCACCATATCGCTGTAAGCGCGTGGCAAGTCCAGTGTGACGCCCGGCGGAAGCTCGCCCGTTTCGGCCAATTGCTTTTCCAATTGCACGCGCATATCAGTCGCCAACTGGTACCCATCGAGCGTGAACGAATAGCGGGTGAAGGCGATGCCGTTGCGAGTCTCCACGCCCTGCCAGGTCACGTCGCGGGCCACTGACAAAAAGGTCAGAAAGTCGCCCTCCGGCGCGGCCCAATTGGTGAAGTTGCTAATTTCCTGCCAGGCCCTCTGCCCCTGACGCGCGAGAGTCCGCTGGCCTTCGACTTTAACTTCCACACTGCTTTCGGGAATCGCCACACTCCCGCCCTGGGACCACAGGCGTAAAGACATGGTTTGGCCGGGCCGGTCGGTCTCGCCCTCCAGATGAACTTTATCTTGTTTGCTAGCGCGCCCGACGTTGGTGAGGGTGGGCAGGGGGATGCTAGTTTGGAGGATGTCGGCGGTGAAGCGATAACTGCCGAGGGCGCGCA
>Ga0247727_10005776_pt1 | contig 24760 bp, 21 predicted proteins | sample WisWelCaveWW1625_FD_202498 | JGI IMG/M metagenome (GOLD analysis project Ga0247727, IMG submission 202498) | Biofilm microbial communities from Wishing Well Cave, Virginia, United States - WW16-25 | ecosystem: Environmental > Aquatic > Deep subsurface > Groundwater > Cave microbial mat | place... | reverse complement strand
TCATTGATGTACACTTTATCACTTTCATCAATCAGGATCATCGCAACATCGTTGCTATTCTCAGAGATAGCGAGTAAATACTTGTCACCATCAGCGAGCTTCGATAGTCTATATTCCTCAATATGTTCCTCCAATTCATACTCAAACAGCGCCATAGCAAACGGCCCTTCTTCGAGCAGTGCCTTTTTCAGATTCTTTTCGATTATCTTTTTGCGCACGCTCTCCTCACTAAATCTTTTCCTGAATTATCAAGTATAACTGGTTTTCTATTCTTACACTAACCATACACTCGCTTGCATCTACCCTGCGCCTTCTGTCAGCGCCCAACTCTTTTCTATGCTTACAGCAAAATCCTCATCGTCGTACCCTCTCCCGGTTTCGTATCTTTAAGCAAGAGCCTGCCTCGATGATAATCTTCTACAATTCTACGCGACAGGCTAAGGCCCAATCCCCAGCCACGCTTCTTGGTGCTGAAGCCCGGCTTGAAAATCTGCTTACGTACCGCCGGCTCGATGCCGCGGCCGTTGTCGCGCACGTCGATGATCGCCTGATAGCGCTTCATGGGCGAAGGCTGCACTTCTATATTTATAAGTCCAAGCGGCTTTTCGATTGCATCGAGCGCATTCTTAATGAGATTCTCCAACACCCATTCAAATAGATCGCGATTCATTGCCAGCGACGGTGTAACCGTTGCTGCGACCTCGATACGAACTCCTTTGCCCATTTGCGGCAAACGCCTTTGAAAATAATGTACGACCTCGTCGATGATCGGCAACAACTCCTGTTCTTTAAGCGCGGCGCGCGAGCCGATTTGCGAAAACCGCGAGGCAACTTTGCTCAGCCGCTCAAGATCGCGTTGCATCTCAGCCAACGTGCCGTCGCGTTCAGAATTTTCATGATGAGTCCGCAACAACTCCACCCATCCAAGCAGCGAAGAAATCGGCGTGCCCAACTGATGCGCGGTTTCCTTCGCCATGCCCACCCAGATAAACTGCTGCTCGCTTCGACGAATACTATTGAAACCAAAAATCGCGACGAGCAAGAAAAGCGCGGCAAGGCCGATTTCTACATAAGGAAGCAACTGCAACTGCCGGATCAGTTTCGAATCACCGTAATACAAATAACCAAGAACGATATCATTGTACTTCAGCGGAATCGGCTCCATTTCCTTTTTCATCGTCGTCATCATCGACCGCACTTTCGATTTGGCATTTTCCGAATTATCCTCGGACGGAATGTCGAGGCCTTTCCAGCTTGTCGGCTCGCCTTCGGCGTCGGCGAGAATGATCGGGAAATCGGTGCGCTTGATGATTTCATCGAAGATGAAATTAAGCGCGCCGTCGTCGGTGTCGGTGGCGGCGCGTTCATAAAATTGCGCATAAAAAAGCAAAATGCCGCGCGACTCGGTACGTAAGCCGTTGACCAGTTTTTGGGTATAGAACAACAAAGCCAGGATAAAAGCAATCGCTGTGACGAAGAGAAATCCTTTGAATCTTCCGGAGAGGCGGTAGAGGCTGCCGTTCATAATCTCGATGCACTTTTATTCGGAACAAAACAAACCGCAAGAAATGAGCAACGGGTTTCCCTGATTACACCGATTGCTTTTCTTTAATCTGTGAAATCCGTGTAAACTGTTGCAAAAGTTTTTGCAGACAAAAATATGATGATAGCAGTTGAAAAGCAATCACAAAAAGTTTTTGGCCATCATCAAAAATCTTTGGCAACCTTTTTCAGCAAGACTTGTCTTAATGCTTGGAGTCTAAACACTGAAATCTATAACCTCTAATAAAGAACTGTTTCGAGTCTCGCCAGTGACTCGGGATTCATCGCATGGAGTGAGTCTATGAAAAAAAGTTACGTGTTCCTATTCGTTTCTCTTCTGTTGGCAAGCCTTTGCGCTAGTCAAACACCCGAGAAGAGAATTTACAATGCCAAGCCGGCCAATCCTCATCCTCCGCAGCTTGATGGCCGTCTTGATGATCCGGTCTGGCAGCACGCCGAATGGACCGGCAATTTTACCCAACGTGATCCGGTCGATGGCGCCGCTCCAACCTTTCCCACCAAATTCAAAATTGTTTACGACAGCGACCATCTCTATGTCGGCGTTCGCGCTTATGATGATGAGCCGGACAAAATCGTCCGCCGCGTCACGCGCCGCGACAGCTTCGAGGGCGATTGGGTTGAAATCAATCTCGACAGTTATTTCGATCATCGCACCGGATTTTCATTCACCATAAACGCAGCGGGCGTCAAAGGTGATGAGGCCATTTCGAACGACGGCAACAATTGGGACGCCAATTGGAATCCGATCTGGTTTGCGGAAGTCGCGGTTGACGACTCCGGCTGGGTCGCCGAGATGCGCATTCCGCTCAGCCAGTTGCGTTTTCCGGAAAAGGACGAGCACGTCTGGGGAATGTATCTTCATCGCCGGCTCTTTCGCAAAGAGGAACGTTCTGGTTGGCAATACATCCCGCGCAATACGCCCGGGTGGGTCAGCAACTTTGGCGAGCTGCACGGCATAAAAGACATTCGCAGCTCGCGGCGCATCGAGTTGCTGCCATACTCGGTGAGCAGCCTGCGGCGCTATCAAGAAGAGGCGGGCAATCCATTTGCCACAGGACAGAACACAAAACTCTCCGGCGGCCTGGATGCGAAAGTCGGCGTGTCGAGCAATCTCACCATGGACGTGACCCTCAATCCGGATTTTGGACAAGTCGAAGCCGATCCGTCCGAATTGAACCTCACCGCCTTCGAAACATTTTTTGAGGAAAAGCGGCCGTTCTTCATCGAAGGCAAAGACATTTTGGAATATCGCATTATGGGCGGCGACGGCGGGTTTTCCAACGACCGATTGTTTTATTCGCGCCGCATCGGTCGCTCGCCGCACCATTATCCGAATCTCAATAACAATGAAAATGCCAAATTGCCGGAAAGCGCCTCCATCGCAGCGGCGGTCAAGCTCACCGGCAAAACCCAGAGCGGGCTTTCCATCGGTGTTCTCGATGCGGTCACTGATCGCGAAGAGGCAGAGATTGATTTGAACGGTTTGCGTCGCAAAGAAGCCGTGGAACCGCGAACGAATTTTTTCGTCGGTCGCCTGCAAAAGGATTACAGGAATGGCGAGACCGCCATCGGCGGCATTTTCACTGCGACGAATAGAAATCTTTCCGACGGGCAGTTGCACTTTCTCAATCGCGCCGCATACACCGGCGGGCTTGATTTCCGGCATCAGTGGAATAACAAAACTTATTATCTCAACGCGCGCACATCATTCAGTCACATCCGTGGAACGAAGGAAGCCATCTTGGAAGCGCAGAACGCACCGCAACGTTACTATCAACGCCCCGATGCGGATCATGTCGAGCTGGATCCAAATCGTACCACGCTCAATGGCCATGGCGGCTACCTCACCTTCGGGCGCGGCGGCAATCACACACTGCGCTTTGAGCTGGGCGGCATGTGGCGCTCGCCTGGGTTAGAGTTGAACGATCTCGGATTTTTGCGGCAAGCCGATCGCATCATGCAATATAGCTGGGTCGGCACTCGCATCACAAAACCTGCCGGCCTCTTTCGCACGTTCAACGCCAACTTCAATCAATGGTGGGGATGGGACTTCGGCGGGGAAACGCTCTTTGCCGGCGGCAACGTCAATGGCGGCGGGCAACTGAAAAATTACTGGTATATCTGGACGGGCATCGGTTGGGAGGGCAGAAATCTTTCACCCACCGCGTTGCGCGGCGGCCCGGCGATGAAGCTCCCCAGCCAATGGAGCCAATGGTACGATGTCTCAACCGACGGTCGCAAGCCCGTGCAACTCGGTTTCGGCGGGTATAACAGTTGGGCAGTAGAGGGCGATTCGCGCTTCAATGAATTTCGCTTCAGCCTCTCCTTCCGGCCTTTCAATGCGATGCGCTTTCAAATGAATCCGTTCTACAACATCAACAAAGATGATTTGCAATATGTCGACACCATCGACAGCGGCAACGGCGATCGCTATCTCTTCGGGCGCATCGATCAAAAGACGCTCGGCATCACCTTTCGAATCGATTACAGCGTGACGCCTGATCTCTCGATTCAATACTATGGCCAGCCATTCGTCTCTGCCGGTGAATATAACCAGTTCAAGCGCATCACTGCCCCGCGCGCGCAAAATTATGCCGACCGCTTTCACACTTTTACAAATGAGATTACTTATAATGGCGATGACAACGAGTTCCTCGTTGACGAAGGCTTCAACGGCTCTTCGGATTATTCTTTTGGCAAGCCGGATTTCAACTTCAGGCAGTTCCGCTCGAATCTCGTCGTGCGGTGGGAATACAGCCCCGGCTCGACGGCCTTTTTGGTGTGGTCACAATTCCGCACCGGCTTCCAAGACAACGGCGAGTTCTCGTTCAGAAATGATTTGAGGGGCTTGTTCGACGTGTATCCGGATAATGTTTTTCTGATCAAGTTGAGTCGGTGGTTTTCGCTATAGAGTTAGCGCTCAGTGAAGTCGGATTTGCACTCACAGAATTTCCTAATTGGCAGAATGCCGCAGTGCAAGTCCGACTTCGCTATTTTAAAACCCTTGCAAAGCTGATTCAATGGAATTATTTTAAGCCATGATCCAATTCGACGAAAAATTGCAAACCGAGACAATCACTCCGGAGCTTATCGACTACATCGTCGAGAAAATCGTCCGCGAAATTCAGCCGGAAAAGATCATTCTCTACGGCTCGTACGCCCGCGGTGATTATCACAAGAATAGCGATCTCGATTTGTTTATCATCAAAGATGGTGAAGAATCTAGCCGCATGCTTAGACGCAAGGTGGATGGACTTTTCGACGGGCGACTCTTTTCTCTCGACATTCGAGTGAGGAAACCTTCAGAGGTTGATTGGAATTTTCGGGCACAGAATCCCTTTTACCTCCATCACATCTTCAAAGATGGTAAGGTACTCTATGACAAAAACATCAGAACGGCAGAAGCTGGTCGATGAGTGGTTAGTTTTTGCGAAGGAGAATCTTCTGTACGCTAAGGACGGTATGAAGGCAGAATATTCTCCCTATCATACAATTTGCTTTCTGTGCCAAGGTAGCGCAGAAAAATATTTGAAGGCCTATTTGATTTCGCGAGATTGGGAGCTGGAAAAAATCCATGACCTGAAACAGTTGATTGGGTACGCTTTGCGTTATGATCAAAACTTTGGCGAGCTTAAAAAGGAAGCAGAGATCTTGAACGAGTACATCACAGAAGGCCGTTATCCAGGTGATTTGCCGTTCGAATCCATCGGCGAGAACGATGCCAAAGAGGCCATAGAAGCCGCTGAAAAAATAGAAAGCTTTGTCTTGGAAAAATTAAAAATCGCAGCTTAAACTTTGACTGGCTTGCAGGCCCGACTTCACCATCCTCTCCTTCTTCGCAATCTCCACATTGACTTTTACAAAAAATTTCCATATTGAAGTGACGCAACATTTATGTTTCGCGAATATTCAATAAGGACCCGGCCATGCCCGTCATCTACGAAGTCAGGATTGACTCAACCGACAACCCCAAATCTTATAGCATTCATTGGCACAACCTCGCAGCGCAAAGTCAGAATGCTTTCACGCAATTTGACCACGCGCCTACCCCGGATGAAGTGCAACGCTTGTGGCTAAAGCCGGAGCACCACCACGCTCTCGGCCAAAAACTCTTTCGCTTTCTCGACGGCGATGCCCGGCACTTGCAACGCGCTCTGACTGAAGCCGCAGACCACGGCGAGCCGCTCATCCTCCAATTGTGGCCATGCAAAGAAGCGGCAGACTGGCCATTCGAGCTACTGGCGCAAGACAGCAGCTTCCTCTTGCCCACACGCATGCACTTGCTACGCCAGGTTTCAGATTGGGGCGCGAAGAAAACTCGCCAACCCGCCAATCGCCCGTTGAAATTGTTGTTCATGGCCTGCTCGGCGCTCGACGTTGAGCCGGAGCTGGATTTTGAACGCGAAGAAGAAACCATCTTCCGCGTCACAGAGAAATCGGCGATTGACATGGAGGTGGAAGATTCCGGCGCGCTCGCCGGACTGCGCGAGCGGCTGGAGGCCGAAGCCTACGACGTCGTGCATCTCTCCGGCCATGCGGACATTGACAGACAAGGCCAACCGTTTTTTATCATGGAAACCGAAACCGGTCGCGCCCAGCACGTGACGCCGCGAGACTTGTGGCACGAGGCGCTCATCGAAAATCCTCCGGCGGTGCTGTTTCTCTCCGGCTGCCGCACCGGCGAAACTCCGGCGGAACAAGCGGCGATTTCCTTCGCGCACTACATGGTAGAAGAATTCAAAGTTCCAGCAGTATTGAGTTGGGGTCGTTCAGTGGCAGATCATCAAGCCACGGTCGCCGAACAATTCATCTATCATGAACTAAGCCGCGGCTGTGATCTACTATTGGCAGTACAGCGAGCGCGACATGAATTGCTGGAACACTTTCGCCGCCAGCCGCACCAAGCTTGGCCGCTGTTGCGACTTTATACCAGCGGCATGATGCCGGTTGCACTGGTGCAGTCGGGACAGGAACTGCGACCCAAACCGCGCAAGATGGTGCACACGTTTTTGAAAAACAGCCAAGTTAAAATTTTGGAAACCGGCTTTGTGGGCCGGCGACGGCAAATTCAGCAAAGCTTGAGGGCGTTGCAGGATGCGCAGGACAAAATCGGCCTGCTGTTGCATGGCACTGGCGGTTTGGGCAAAAGCTGTCTCGCCGGAAAACTCTGCGAGCGCTTCAGCGGCCACACGCTCATCATCGTGCATGGCCGCCTCAATGCCATCACCGTGCGCAAGGCGCTCGACGAGGCGTTCATTATCGCCAACGACGAAGCCGCCCGCCAGATTTTGCAGGCTGAGAAGGAGATGCCGGAAAAGCTGGCGCAGCTCTGCGCCACCTGCTTCAAAGAGAAAAACTATCTCTTCGTGCTGGATGATTTTGAGCAGAACCTCGAAGGCGCTGAGACCGGTGTGCCAGGCCCGCTGCTCGCGGAAACCGTACCGATATTGCAAACTCTGCTGCATTACCTGCCGCTCACCGGCAAAATGACGCAACTGCTCATCACCAGCCGTTATGATTTTACGCTGACGGAAAACGAGCGAGATTTGGTTGCCGACCGCCTGGAAAAAGTGCCGCTGCACAGCTTTCAAACGGCTGAACAGCAGAAGAAAGCACATGAGCTTTCTAACATTTCAGATCTTCTCTATTCATGGAAATCTAAAACTCAGGATTTGGGAAAACAATTGCTCGCCGCAGGCCACGGCAACCCACGCTTGATGGAATGGCTCAACCAATTGGTGGGCAACATGCCGCAGGCGGAAGTGCCGGACTTGCTCGCAGCAGTGCGCGACAAGCAAGAAGAGTTCATTCGCCAGCAGGTCATTCGCGAGCTGCTGCATCGTTCGGGCGAACAAGTAGAAAAATTTCTGCGCTGCTTCAGTGTTTTTCGTTTGCCCGTGGATGCGCAGGGAGCAGAGACCGTGGCGAAGAGTGTTCTGGGCGCAGAAGTAAATTGGCAGCATGCACTGCATGAAGGCGTGCGCTTGAGTTTGATAGAACATGACCAAGCCCGGCAGACCTATTGGCTGACCCCTCTTGTGCGCGACGAGTTGTGTGCTGGACTTACTGCCGAAGAGCGCCGCACTTGCCACCAAGCTGCCTTCGCATATTATGAAGGAATTTGGAATAAAAATGATGGATTGGATGCGACATCAACCGAAGAATGGATTTACTATGCACTCGGCTGTGGTCGCGAAGAAGTGGCTACACGTGAAGGCGCCAAATTGATAAATTTTCTCTGCGAGAATTTAGCCTACGTGGAAGCGAAGCGAATTGGTGAATGGGTGCTGACGGAAAAACAGCAGCCGATGACGGACAGCGAGGATGCGTTTTTCTTGAATGAGTTTGCAAGAATTTTAGATAATTTGGGCGAGCACAAACAGGCTATCGTCTATTACGAGAAGGCATTGGAAATTGACCGAAATGTCTACGGAGAAAATCATCAGCATGTGGCAACCAATTTGAATAATCTGGGGGAGGCATGGAGAGCATTAGACGGGCAGCACAAAGCCATCGCCTATTACGAGCAGGCGCTGACCTTCTTGAAGCAAGGTGAGCAACATCCATTCATAGCAAGTGTACTTAATAATCTAGGGGTGGCGTGGAGAGAGTTAGGCGAGTACCAAAGGGCTATCAGCTATCACGAGCAAGCATTAGCAATCGACCGTGTAGCATATGGCGACAACTATCCAAATGTGGCCGTAGATCTAAATAATCTGGGGTCAGCTTGGCTCGATTTGGGCGAGCATCAAAAGGCCATTGTTTATTTAGAGCAGGCACTGGAAGTTTGCTGTAATGTTTACCAAGAGAAAAAGCACCCATATGTAGCCGCTGTTTTGAATAATCTTGGTTTAGTGTGCCAAGATTTTGGGGATCATCAAAAGGCTATTGCTTATTTAGAACGTGCGCTGATCATCATGAAAGAAGTTTATGGGAAGCAGCATCCAAGGGTAGCATTTAATCTGAATAACCTCGGGTTGGCATGGAAGGGTGTTGGGGAGTTCCAGAAGGCTATCGGTTATTTTGAGCAGGCGTTGGCGATTGGTTTATTTGTCTTTGGTGATAAACATTCGGCTGTCGCGATTTGGTTGAGTAATTTGTGTGATGCATGGAGAGAATTAGGCGATTATCAAACGGCCATTTCTTATGGTGAGTCGGCACTAGCGATTCATCGCGCAGTCTATGGCGGTAACCACTTTACTGTCGCTACTGACTTAGCTAATCTGGGGGTGGCGTACAATGATTGTGGCGAGCACAAAAAAGCTATCAGTTATCACGAACAGGCGCTGGTCATCTTAAAACAAGTTTATGGAGAGCAACATCCTCAAGTAGCAATTATTCTGAATAATCTGGGGGAGGCATGGCGAGTTTTAGGCGAATCTAGCAAGGCCATTGGTTACTATGAGCAAGCGCTGGCTATCTTGAAAAAAGTCTATGGAGAGCAGGATACTCACATAGCAAGTAGTCTGAATAATCTCGGGTTGGCGTGGAAGGTGCAGGGCGAGTACAAAAGGGCTATCGACTATCACGAACAAGCACTAACCATCGACCGCGCGGTTTATGGCGACAGCCACCCCTCACTAGCCAGAGATCTGAATAATCTGGGGTCGGTGTGGAATGATTTGGGCGAGCACAAAAAGGCCATCGGCTATTACGAGCAGGCGCTGACCATCAACCGCACGGTTTATAGCGACAACCACCCGGATGTAGCCATTGACTTGAATAATCTGGGGTCGGCGTGGGATGATTTGGGCGAGCACAAAAAGGCCATCGGCTATTACGAGCATGCGCTAACCATCGACCGCGCGGTTTATGGCGAGAACCATCCGAAGGTCGCCATTCGACTTAATAATCTGGGGTCGGCGTATTTTGCGTTGGGAGAAAAAGAGAAAGCGAAACAGTGCTTTCAAGCCTCTTATGAAATCAAAAAGCGTTTTTTCGACCCGGAGCATCCCAGCGTGAAAACGACATTGAGTTGGTTAGCTAAATTTGAATAGCACTGTATACGAAAACAGTGGCGAAGTGGCTGGCGGATTGTGTATAGCGCAGATGGTGTAGCGTGAGGCGAAAAGCGTGATTCGACAAGCTCATCAACGTGAAGCGTAGAGCGTGAAGCGAATCGTTCCATGCTTCACTCAATTTGTTTCTCCACCCTTTCACAACGCTTGAGCCAAGCCAACTTCACCGCAAGGCAAAAAGGTCAATACAAAAACGGCTTGATTTGTTCTCAGGTTTTATGTACGTTTTGGCCGATAAAGGATGATTCTAAGAAATCGTCAGCTCCATCATGCAAGCAAACAAAGATCAAAATATGCTAGCTTTGAAAGTGCGACAAAAAGTGGTTGACGGCCAGATTATTCTCAAGGTTCCAAAAGAATTTGGCTCAACCGTAGAAGTCATCATTCTCGGGCGTCTTGATGAAGAGATTGAATTCTGGAATGAAGACGAAATAAAAAACCTCGGCAAAACCAAAACCCTTTCGACTGATTTTGACGCGGAAGATTATTCACAATCGTAAGGAAACATCACTCCACCACTATCCCCACCGGACAATGATCCGACCCCATCACCTCGGGTAAGATAAACGCTTTTTTCAGCCGCGGCCGCAGGGCCGACGAGATGACAAAGTAATCAATCCTCCACCCCACGTTGCGTTTGCGCGCGTTGCCGAACACCGCCCACCACGTGTAATGCCCACCGTCTTTGGTGAATTCCCGGAACGTATCGACAAAACCGGCCTTGATGAAATTGCCAAAGCCCTCGCGTTCTTGCGGAGTAAATCCGTGATTGCCGACATTCGCTTTGGGATTGGTGAGATCGATTTCCTGATGCGCGACGTTGAGATCGCCGCAGAAGACCACCGGCTTTTTCTTTTCTAATTTTTTCAAGTAAGCGAGAAAATCCTTATCCCATTGCACGCGGTAATCGAGTCGAGACAAATCGCGTTTGGAGTTCGGCGTGTAAACATTGACAAGATGGAAGTCGGAAAATTCGAGAGCCAGCACCCGGCCCTCGTGATCGTGCTCGTCGATGCCCATGTCGTTGCGCGCGCTCACCGGTTCAACCTTCGTAAAGATTGCCGTCCCGGAATAGCCTCTCCGCTCTGCTGCGTTCCAATATTGATGATAGCCCGGCAATTCCAAACTCACCTGTTCAGGATGCGCTTTGGTTTCTTGCACACACACCACCTCCGGTTTCACTTTTTTGACGAAATCGACAAAGCCGTTCTTGATACCGGCGCGAATACCGTTAACGTTCCAGGAAATTAATTTCATATGAAACAACCCTCGCTCGCAGAGCTTCGTACTTTAGTTTGTTCCCCTACAATGGCCAATCGCGCAAAATACGTTCGGTCTCTTCAGAATGGCCGCTCTCATCGCGCACCATATCTTCGAGTTGCACCATCAAACCCTTCTCGCCAAATTCTTCGGCTTCCCTGGCGCGCTGCGTGTAGTCTTTCGTGGCCTGTCGTTCTGCCGCCAATACTGCTTCCAACATTTCATGATTATTGTGAGCCGCCGGCACCGGGCGCGGCATTGTCGCCGGTTCACCGCCAAGCGCGACGATCTTGTTGGCAAGATATTGCGCGTGCAGTTGCTCATCAGCCACTTCGGTGAGAAAGAACTGCGAGAGCTGCGGACGAAACGGGCCGCTGGCTTTGGCGGCATACGTCAGGTATTGAATAATCGCGCCAAGCTCGCCTGCCAGGTCTTTGTTCAAATTGTCAATCAAGGTTTGCTTGTTCATAATATCATCTCCTTTGGTTGGTTCGTCTCAAAAAATTCAGAGAGAACTCCTTGCTTTCGATCACTTTGATGCGTATTCTTGACGCGAAGTTACAGCATTCGGTTTTTTAGAAATTCTTTTTCATCCACGAAACTGCTTTCTACCTCTAACAGTAAAACCCATTCACAAACGGTTCTTGAAATTTTTAAATAGAAAGGTTTTCATTTTTATATGAATCGAAGAAAATTTTTTTTTACGCTTGCCGGCTTGGGAATGTCCGGCGCGGCCTACGCACATTATTTCGAGCCAGAATGGTTTGAAACGTCTCATCACCAGGCCAAATTGCCCCGGCATAATTTGAGCGCGCCGATCCGTCTTCTTCATCTTTCCGATTTTCACTTTTCCGGTGTCGTCCCCCTCTCGCTCATTGATGAAGCCATCGGCATCGGCCTTGGGCTTCGCCCTGATTTGATTTGTATCACCGGCGATTTTGTTACGAAGCTCATTCCCAATAGAAATGACTACTGCAAAGTTTTACGAAAGCTTTCTGACGCGGCGCCATCTTTCGCCAGCCTGGGCAACCACGACGGCGGCCACTGGGTTTTTCCACGCGGCGGATTTGAAGACGTCACTGAAATCTCAACCCTGCTTGCTGATAGCGGCATTCAATGTCTTAATAATTCATCTCAAGTTGTCCCGGTGCACCTGCAGCGCCTTCTGCTGACCGGGCTTGGAGATCTTTGGGCTCAAAAATTTGATGTGACCAGAGCGTTCGGGGGAGAAAATGCAAACCTCCATGTTCCGAGAATCGTGTTGTCCCACAATCCTGACACCAAAGATCTCCTCGTGCAAAATGATTGGGACCTCATGCTCAGCGGCCACACACATGGCGGGCAGATCGAGCTGCCCTTCTTCGGCACACCCTTCGCTCCGATTCGCGACCGTCGTTTTGTGAAGGGGTTGCACAAGTGGAATAAACGACTCATTCATGTCTCAAAGGGCGTGGGCAGTGTTTTTGGGATTCGCATCAATTGCCGACCGGAAGTGAGTCTCATCACGTTAACATAAAAATGGATTGATGGATGAATGGATTTTGGATTGATGAAAAGAATATCCCAGCTATCCATTATTCCAACAATCCATCAATACTTTGATCCACCTATCCAACAATACAAAAAACCAAATTCGTGCTCGCTGCCCGGATCGCTCAATACCCTTCCCCTTCCGCCGGCAGTTTTATTTTTCCTCTGAACGAATAAAAAAGATAAACAAAATATCCGGCGGCAATAGTGACGCCGATAATCCACCACACCAAGCCGACGCTGTGACCATATTCCGAGGCCGCGGTGTTATGAACTGTCAGATTGAAGCTCGAATCAGTCGAAGCGGGCAGCAGATTCGGGAATAATCCGAAAGCGGTGCTGGCCGCCATACCAGCGATGAATACACAGGAGGCGATGAATGCTTTCGCATCCTCTTTTTTTCTCTGAAAATAAAACCCTCCCAGCCATCCTAACAAACCCATTGTCGGAAAAAGATAACCCCACCAGCTCGTCTCATAGTTGTCCCAAATGGTCGGACGAATAATCGAGGTCGCAATCAGAGCAACGACCGAGGTCATTAAGGTTCCTAACCAAGCAACTGCCGCAAATTCGCGCGCGTGCCTTTGCAACTCGCCTTCAGTTTTCATGGCGATGAAATTTCCGCCATGGGCTGTGAGCGTGGCAAAGGCGACGACGCCCATGATCACGGTGAACCAATCGAGAATACCGGCTTCGGGAACGACGCTGAATGTCGTCCACAGCGGCTCGAAGAAATAACCATCAGCATTAAGCGGCACGCCGCGCACGACATTTCCGAGCGCAGCGCCAAAGAAAACCACCAGCAGAATACTAGCAACCGAAAACACCACATCCCAAAAAGATTTCCACATCGGATGATGAATATGATGGCGAAACTCGATGCCGATGGCGCGCAGCATCAGCAGCCACAAGACGATCATCAGCGGCAAATAAAAACCGCTGAAGCTGGAGGCATACACTTTTGGAAACGAAAAATAGAGCGTGCCCCCGGCGGCGATCAGCCAGACTTCGTTTCCATCCCACACCGGGCCGATTGAATTTAACACAAGCCGCCGCTCATTATCTGATTTTGCAACGAACAGATGAAGGATGCCCGCGCCCAAATCGAAGCCGTCCAAGATCACGTACATCGTGAGCATGAAGCCAACAGCGATAAACCAAAAGGTTTCCATAGTCAGTTTGTCTCCCTGAATAAATTGCGAGAATCGAGGTTAGTTGATTGAAGATCGCGAAAGCAATTCCCCATCTTCTATTCTCGATTCTCGATTTACTTCTCCACCGCCGGCCCATGAAAAACCTCTCTCATCACCAAAAATAAAAACAGCAGTCCAAGCAATGTGTACATTCCCATGAAACCTAAAAGTGTAAACAAACTATTTCCCGCGGATACTGTCGGAGAAATTCCTTCGGCGGTTCGCATGAGGCCATAAACCAGCCACGGTTGCCGTCCCAGCTCCGCAGTCATCCACCCTGTCGTGTTGGCAATATAAGGAAATGGAAAACTCAGCATCAAAATCCACAGCATCCATCGCGCTGAAAATAATTTTTGCTTTCTCAACAAGACAACTGAGGTCGCCATAATCGCGATGAAAATCGTTCCCAACCCAACCATGATGTGATAGCTGAAATATAACAGAGGGATGTTCGTCGGCCAGTTCTCACGAGGAAAAGCATCCAGCCCTTTCACTTCTGCTTGCCAGCGATTGTAAGTGAGAAAGCTCAACAAATTTGGGATGTGAATCGGATTGTCGATCTTCAACTTCTCCATGTCGGGCTGGCCGATGAGAATCAACTCGGCGCCTTCTTTGGTTTCGAACAATCCCTCCATCGCCGCAAGCGTCACCGGCTGATGTTTCGCGAGATTTTTTCCCTGACCATCGCCGGTGGGGAATGCTGCCAACACTGCGGCAATCAACCCTGCAACGACCCCGATGCGCAGAAACATTTTTCCATATTCAAGATGATGATTTGCGAGAACGTAGTAAGCGCCAACCGCCGACATCACAAACGCCGCAGTGACAACCGAGCCAAGCATGTTGTGCGCATACTGCCAGCCGACCCACGGGTTGAGCAAGAGTCCCCAAAAACTGGAGATGTGCACGGATCCATCGGCCGCCATCTGATATGCCACGGGATGTTGCATCCAAGCGTTGGTGGCGATGATGAAAAATCCGGAAATCCACGAGCCGAGGAAAACCATGAACGCGGCGAAGAAGTGGCCGAGCTTGCCGAGTCTCTTTTCACCGAAGAGAAACAAGCCGAGAAAACTTGATTCGAGGAAAAAAGCGAACACGCCTTCCATCGCCAGAGTTTGGCCGATAACGCCGCCGGCAAACGTGGAGAACTTTGCCCAGTTGGTGCCGAATTGAAATTCCATGGGAATGCCGGTGACAACGCCGACTGCGAAATTCACCGCAAATATTTTTGCCCAAAAGCGCGCACCCTGATTGTAAAATTCATCATTCTTCCGAATCGCCAAGCCTTTCATGATGACGATCAGCAAGGCAAGTCCAATCGTAAGCTGCGGAAATAAATAATGGAACATGATCGTGAACGCAAATTGAAACCGGCCCATGATCAACGCATCTTCCATTACCTTCTATCCTTTCCTTCAAATCGATGCAAATAAACCTTGCGCTCAAAAGTCTACGCGTCTTTTTTTCCTAAGAATCTTGAAGCAACTTCTCCCCTCTCTACTCATAAAACCCGCAGCCTCAAGCTGCGCGGCGCGAAGGAGACACATAGGCTCAATTAGACCGAACGATCCCTCGACATTCCGGCGAAAACCGGGAGTTAAAAATCGTTTCACCCGGCCGCATTATTTTTTGATTAGTTTGATTAGATGGAGATGATTGAAATAAAAAATAGTACAGGACAGCCATGGAGCCCGATTGCCTCCTCAGTGCCGGCTCGGCTCGCCCAAGTCCGGAGTTGATCTTTTGCTTTCAAGAACAATAAGCAAGAAGGACGAGGGCTCTTGCAAGTCCTCGTCCTTTCGAGATTCAGATTCAATCAACCGGCGTTGGCTTTGGCGGCCTTCTTCAGCTTATCATTGGCCATGATCGCCAGATCGACGCGGCGATTTGCCTGGCGACCGCCAGCGTCGTCATTCGAGGCAACCGGTTGCTGCTCACCGTATCCCATGATCGTGAAACGACTGGCGGTGACTTGTAAACCGGCCAACTGGTTGGCCACCGATTGCGCCCGCACCCGGGAAAGATCGAGGTTGTGCTCATCAGAACCGGTCGCATCGGTATGGCCTTCAATCAAAATATTGGTGTCCTCATACTTGTTTAGGACGGTGGCGAGCTTGTTCAGATCAGCAATGGCAGCGGGTTTGAGATTCGCCTTGTTGACATCAAAAAGAATCCCGGAGTCAAAAGTGATTTTGATGCCTTCACCCACGCGCTCCACTTTGGCGCCGGCGATGTCGCGCTGGATCTCGGCCGCTTGCTTATCCATATAGTTGCCGATATAAGCGCCAGCAGCGCCACCAACCGCCGCGCCAATAATCGCTCCCAAAGCTGTGTTGCCGGCCTGCTTGCCAATGACGCCACCGATCACCGCGCCGGTGCCGGCGCCGATCACCGCGCCTTTTGTTTTCCGACTGGAGGAACATCCCAGGTTGACAAGAATCGCGCAACAAGTGAATAAAACCACGAGAGTTTTGATTTTCATGGTGCCCTTTCCTTTCCTGAAAATTAAGTTGAGAGAAATGTAATGATTTTGCTCAACACCAAGAAATTGTCACATCTGATCCAAAAATGCAAATAAAAATTCATTGCACGGTCCCGCGCAAAGTTTTTCCCTGCCCTCTCTTCCGAGGGCTCATCGTTAAGGCAAACCGTATGCCCACACAAACCATTATTAGTTCTTATCAACTCAACCCTTGTTGATTTGGTGCTTTCTCAAAAAATGGAATCATTCAAGACAATTTCGCGAATCTTGGAATGGTGCGAGGGCGGCTAACGGTGCTTGAGATATCGAAAGCCTTCCATCAATACGACAAGCAATACAAGTCCCGGCGCTAATATCAAACTTTCCTCCGGCCAAAACAAACCGCGTTCCGTCGTCCACCAGGAGAAGGGCCAGAGCCAAAAGTATCCGGCGATGAGATGTCGTTGCAGCGCGTCGAGAGCGAAGTGCAAAAATGCGCCGAGCACCAGCGCCACAAAAATTTGGCGGCGCGCTTCCACGCGAAAAAGCACTGCAATCATCCAACTTGCGATGACGATTCCAACCGGCGTATGAAGAGGCATCACCAGCCAGTAGGTTTTCGGCCAGAGGATGTAAAGCGGTCGAGTCAACAAATCGGGCAAGAGTGTGCCGAGCAGAAACATCGTCGTCGCCGGCTGCCAATGCCGTCGTGAGACGAGATGCGCAACGGTGTAATGACTTACAAGATCAGGCATGGGGAGATTCTTTTAAATAGAGCCGGCCACCCTTCCTATCAAAACCGACATTCTTGAAGACTAGCAGAGTAACCACGATCACCGGAATAACTGAGATCGCCATTTTCACTCGGCGCGTGCTCACAACGTGCATTCTCGTCACCTCAAGCGTTGCCGGTGCATGAAAAATTCCTTCGACGACAACATCGTCACCGCTCCGAAAATTTCTCTCGTGTGTTCGAGCCAACACTTCGGCGTTCATTTGCTTGAGAACCAAACCATCGGACCTTATTTTACCGACGCGGCACTCCACGATGAAGGCAATGTGCCGGCCATTGAATTTCTTGGCGCTGTTTAGTACTTCAGTAAGATTGGGATAAGGCCGGGTTTGCTCCGCGGCAATACCCAAGGCAAGCAGGCACAGGGCGCCACTCATCAAAACAAAAGTTCTATGCTGAAGAAGAGATGGCATGATCATTTTGCAGGAAGATCAAAAATCGGGGCGAGCAAATCGTTGAGCTGCGAATGAATCAGTTGATTGGTGGCGAGGATGTTGCCGCTTTTCCAAAGATCGTCTTCAGGAGTAAAGCCGGTAACTTTTCCTCCAGCCTCCTTCACGAGCAGAAGCCCTGCTGCAAAATCCCAAAGACCTAAACCGATTTCCCAAAATCCATCAAATCGGCCGGCAGCAACATAGGCAAGATCGATGGAAGCCGCCCCCATGCGGCGCACGTCGCGAACTTTTCCGAAAAAGTTTTTGAAAGAGGCAAGATAGTCATCTGCCACGTCTTTTCGTCGAAATGGAAATCCAGTGGCGAGCAAACATTGATCGAGCCGCGTATTGTCGCTCACTTGAAGGCGCTGGCCGTTAAGAAACGCGCCATTGCCGGCCATCGCCGAAAACAACTCGCCGCTCATCGGATCGAAAACAACGCCGGCGACGATTTCTTTTTCGCGTTCGACGGCAATCGATACCGCAAAATTCGGCACGCCATGAATGTAATTCGTCGTGCCGTCGAGCGGATCGATAATCCAGCGGGTGGACTCGTCGCTGCCGCTGAGGCCGCGCTCTTCGCCGATGATGTGATGCTCAGGAAAACTGTCACGTATTCGCGCGGCAATAGCTTCCTCGGCCGCGTGATCGACCTGCGTGACAAAGTCAAATTCGGCTTTGGCTTCGACTTTCAGCGCTTTGAGTTCCGGCAAATAATCCAGCAACACTTCGCCGCCAATTTCCGCCGCGGCGATTGCTGTATTGAGAAGTTCCTTCATGAAATCAATTCCGGGATGTCATTCGTGAGATGCAAAAAATTAGTAAACGGATTTAGCTGATTGAACGGATAACCAAGGCTTTCATACAAACCACTGCATCGCACTTTGCCTGCGTAATAAGGCAAATGCCATGATAGCATGCACAGTGCCAAACGGCGGTTGAAAGAATTCGAGAAACGCAATATACCACGCTGCCTTTCTCGCCCACTCGGCGCGGCGATTGAGGCCGGTGTTGATGAATGCCTGAATGACCGAGAGCAGCAACATGAAGCCGCCAATCATTTTGAGCCAGCTCTGTTGGCTGCCATATGGCGGCGTGAGAATCAAAAACGCCAGCGCGATGAGAAAATTCACACAAGCATTCACCCACCCGGTAATGATAAAGATCGTTATCATCGTGCGCCAACGTGAATCGACAAGGGAAGTGTTCATCGGATAACTCAAGTCCAGGATATAGGTGTCAAGCTAAGGAGGACGACTGGGTTTTGTTCACACAGCTACAGCAACTCATCCTCTCAATCCCCTTCTCTTAAAAAGAGAAGGGGACTTTCAGAGCCTCGCCTCAGCGCTCCCCCCCTTCTCTTCTCAAGAGAAGGGAGCAGGGGGATGAGTTGTATAGTTGCAAAAATTCTTAGCTTGACACGTATGAAGTACAGGATACTTGCTCATGCTCTTACTCTTACTCGCCTTTTGAGAAATTTTAAAAGCGAGTAGAAGTAAGAGAAAGAGTACGAGTAAGAGATGGTTGTTGAGTATATCTACTCCAACGTTACAATCGTCACCCCGGCATCGCCCTGGCCGAGCGGCGCCTGGCGCGCGGCGGAAACGCGGGGATGTTTTGTCAAAAACATGTTGATGCTTTGCCGCAATGCGCCGGTGCCTTTGCCGTGAATAATTCGCAACTCCGTCCATCCGGTGAGAATGGCGTCGTCGATGAATTTGTCCACAGCCGAGACTGCTTCGTCGACCCGTTGGCCGCGTAAATCGATTTCCGGTAGAATAGCTTCACGAGCTTCGGTCAGTTCTCTCACGCGAATCGAAGGAGTCGTTTGCTTTGCGGGTTGTGCGTCGAGTCTCTGAATTTCTGAAATCGGCACACGCGATTTGATTGGCCCCATCTCTAACAACACGCGGCCATTGGCATCGGGCGCTTGTGCGACGACGGCGCGCGCGGCTTGCGCCGTCCACCATATGTTCATGCCGACAAAAATTTCTTGAGGTTGCAGTTCGGCTTCGGTCTTTTGCCTGGTGGAGAGACGGGCCGATTCTTCGCTGACCTGTTGGCGCGCTGCTTCCAACTTTTCTTTTGCATCACGAATGCTCTCGCGGCTGGCGTCTTTTTGGCGAATTTCACGAATGGCTTCTTCGATGGTCGCATTGGCGTGTTGTAAAATTTGCGCCGATTCATCAACTGCTTTGCGGCGCAAGGCAGTCTCGTTCGCCTTCAAATTCGAGGCGCGTTCTTCGTACAGCTTGCTCAATCCGGCAAGACGAATTTCGTCGAGTTTCAATTTTTCAACAAGTTGGTTTTGCTCGGCAAGGCGCTGCTCCAAATCAGCGGAAAGTTTTTCAATGCTGATTTTTTCCTTGCCGACGATCTGCCGCGCGCTTTGAATGATCGACGCGGCCAAGCCCAAACGCGCTGCAATGTCGAACGCATAGCTCGCGCCAGGAATGCTGGCGTTATAATGATACGTCGGTTGCAATGTCGCGCTGTCGAAAGCCATTGAGCCGTTGCGCACGCCGGGCTGTTCGTGAGCGAAACTCTTCAGCGCGCCATGATGCGTCGTTGCCAATGTGAAACAGCAACGCTGGGTCAACTCGCGTAAAATCGCCACGGCCAGCGCCGCGCCTTCATCGGGATCCGTGCCGGAGCCGATCTCATCGAGCAACACCAAGTCAGTGCTACTGGCATTGTTGAGAATTTCCACCAGCCGCGCCATGTGAGAAGTGAACGTCGAAAGATCGTTCTCAATGGATTGTCGATCACCGATGTCTGCAAAAATTTTTCGGAAGAACGGAATCGTGCTATCCGGCTCTGCGGGAATGGGCAGGCCGGACAAGGCCATCATCGACAATAATCCGACGGTTTTCATGGCTACGGTCTTGCCACCGGCATTTGGGCCGGTGAGAATAAGCGTCACGAAGTCGTCCCCAAGCTCAAGATCGAGCGGCACGACGGTTGGCCGTTCAGCGCCGATTGCCGTCAGTCCGCGCAGAAGCAGCAGCGGATGCCGCGCGCTGATCAAACTCAGTTTGCGCTCATCTCCGGTCTCAACAATTTGCGGCGACGAGCAATTTAAGCGGCTCGCGAAGCGCGCTTTGGCATGAATGACATCGAAGCGCACGAGTATCGCGAGGTTCTGCTCGATTTGCGAAAGCCTCATGCGAAAGCGCCCGGTCAACGCCAGAAGGATACGCTCGATTTCTTCACGCTCGGCGCTGAGAAGTTGTCGAATGCGATTGTTCATCTCCACCGATTCCAACGGTTCGACAAAAAGCGTGCGACCGCTGGCCGACTCGTCATGAACAAGGCCCGGCACGCGATGGCGAAATTCATCCTTGAGCAGCAATACCAACCGCCCCTCGCGCATGGTGATGACTTGTTCTTGCACCATATCACGATCGGCGAGCGATTTCAAAATGCGCCGCAAGCCGTCGCGCGCTTCGTTTTGCGCGCGACCGATTTCTTTTCGCAAGCGATTCAGCGACGGGCTTGCAGAATCTTTGACGGTGTAATCGGTGAACGAAATCGCCATCTCCACTGCCTGTTCGAGGTCTTGCATGACCATCAGGCCGGCAGCAATATCGAAGAGCAGGTTAAATTTTTCCCGCTGGCTATGCAAGAAGCCGCGGATGCGACGGGCCGTGGCCGAAAGCGAGGCAAGCTCCACCAGCTCTCTTGGCTCCAAGAATCTGCCGGCGATGCCAAGATGTTTCAGCGATGGTCGAACATCCGGCAAGGCGTCGAGCGGAAAGTTTTCTCCGGAATCGAGCAGGCTTTGCATGGCAGTCGCCTCTGCGTGGCGTGAACGAGCCTCCTCGATATTTGACAATGAACGCAAAGCGCTGCACATCTCTGCGGCCATCGGCGATAGTGTTGCGCCCGCAAGATATTCGAGGATTTTATCAAACTCGAGGAGGCTGTGAAGATTGTCGGTGAGGGAAGCGCTCATTGATAAGTCGAAGCAGAAATCTCTTTGGCGCGTGCGGAGCCAAACTCTTGCAAGAATTTTTTGGAGTAGGGATCCAGCTCGCTTAAATCGAAACCGAGAAAAGTGTCGTCAACAACGGTCTCAAAATGCGGCGACCCCGGGACGACACGCTTGACAACGGAATAAACCGCCGGCATAATCTTCTTGCCGGGCTTGAATGTGAAGCTGGCTTTTTCTGCATCAGCGACACTTTTTGAAATCGGGAACAAGGCAAACATGAGGCAAAACAAGCTCACGACGTTCAGTCCCTTGAGAATGCCCAGCAGAAGGCCGCCGAGCCGATTGAGCCACTCTTCAATCTGTACTTTTGAATTTTTCAAAGTGAAGGCAACGACAAACTGGTACAAAAGCAGGATGATTGAAAAAGTCAACGCGAAGCCGGTAATGACGCTGATGTGCGGGGCAAGTTCGATGATTTGGTAAACCCACTTCGAGCTTAGCGGCAGCAGTCGCAGCGAAGCCACCAGGGCGATGAAAAAACCGCCGATATGAAGCAACTCCAGGAACAGACCATTGCTTCTGCCTTTGACGATGAAGATGATGAGTAATGTAATGAGTCCAACGTCGAGCAGATTTACTTCAACAAACATGATGCTCTCTCACTCCAAACAAAAAAGTGAATGCCGTCCCGCACCTGCGGGACACATTCACTTTGTCATTTTCATAAGATCAACATTTGTATGGCCGGGGGCTGCCGCCTCGACTACGAGGCGGAACAGCGGAGTCGATTGTCATACAAAATTCACGACGCAGGTTGTCCGAGCCGCTCGCGAACCAATTGCTGCACGATTTTTCCATCGGCGCGGCCTTTGGTTAGTTGGGCGACCTTGCCCATCACCTTGCCGAAATCCGCCGCCGTCTTTGCGCCGATTTCTTGAATCGTCGCATCGATGATCGCCAAGACTTCTTCCTGTGTAAGGGCCTTGGGTAAATACTCGCTCACGATGGCCAGCTCGGCCATTTCCTTTTCGAGCAAATCGTCGCGACCGCCTTTTTTGTAAAGCTCGATGGCTTCGCGACGTCTCTTTGCGGCATTTTGCAAAATACCAAGCTCGTCTTCCGGACTCAGGGCGGCCATCTTGGCGATCTGCGCGTCTTTCATCTGGGCGCGCACCATGCGGATGGTCTCCAGCCGCAGCTTGTCGCCTTTTTTCATGGCGACTTTCATATCCTCGTTGAGTTTGTCCTGAAGACCCATGGATTCCCCTTACTGATTTTCCAACATCATCATGCGGCGTTGCTTGCGGCGCGCGGCGTTGAACTTGCGTTTGCGGCGCTCGCTGGGTTTTTCAAAGTGTTGATGCTTGCGAATCTCCGACATCAGGCCGGCTTTTTCGCACGACTTGGTGAAACGACGAAGCGCTTTTTCAAAGCTTTCGTTATCACGCACTTTAACACTCGGCATGCAGCGGACAACCTCCTTTCATTGCCAGATTGCTCCCTCAACCACAAATCGTGGATGAAGGGTTTTACGGCCATCATTTTAACGAAAGATCGCCCGAAAATCAAGGGATTTTATTGAAAAACTGGGAAAAGAGGAGACACATTGTCGCAACAGGAATACCAAGCCGGACTATTAAAATCGAAATGTAAGGCCGAATGTGGGCACGATCGGAAGGCCCGGGAGCACTTTTCTATCAGTGGCAATGTAAAACGCGGTATTTTTTCGAAAGAGAAGGTTATACACCTGTGCGAAGAATGAACACTCCATCCCTAACCAATCGAAGTTGCGTGCGGCATGAAAGTCAACGCGCTGATAAAATGGAAAACGTAAGCTGTTCTTCGAGCTATAAAGAACCTCAGTGGCGAAATAACCTTGTCCTAATATCGGCTGGTCGAACGGCGGCCACACGCCAAGCGGCAAGTCATAGATTACCGATGTGTCCCCCAGCCTGGCGGTATAAGGCCGGCCGGTTTGGAAGATGATTGACAAACTGAAATCCCATTTCCCGCCACGACGAAATCCCACCACCGCATTGAGGGTGTGCCGTACATCTCCCGCCGAAGGGAAAGCCTGCCAGCGAAAATCATTCTCAAAGCGCATCGGCTGATTTCGCAGAAAGAAATGCGAGGTTGCATAACCGAGGGCATAGTTGGCAAAACCATAGTACGACTTCAAATCATAGGAGACGCGAATCTCCGCCCCATAAGATTCCGCCCAACCATTGAGATAGAATGGCTCACCCTCACGTTGTGAACGGTTGTAGTGAGTGAGGCCATCATATCGGCGATACTAAAACTCGAGATCGGTTTGTAACGCAGTTGATCGGCTGAATTCGACGCCGAGGCCATAATGATCTGCGTGAGGAATCGGCCGGTTCGCCGGCGAGGGCAGCCACGCATCGAATAAAATGAGCGGGTCATCATCGTCGTTGATCGTCGTAAGACTCTGATAATGCCGGCCAAGCCCTCCCTTCAAGCGCCATGCATCATTAAGAAGATATTTCATTCCCACACGTGGTGAAAACTTATTGGCCTGCTCGACAGAAAAATAAAGCCACGAACCTCCCGCCTCATAAATCAAATTCTCACCAATGCCTCCCTCCAAAGACACGTAAGTCTTGTGCTGATCTTGCTCGCGCCAACTTCCCTGAAAGGCTTCCTGAAAAAAGCTGCTGAGATATTGGTCGATATTGAAGCGCGAAAATCCATAGCCGAGATTGAGGTGGAGAAAGCGTAAAAAACGCTTGCTCCACTCCACATGCAGACTTGCTTCTTGTATGCTATTTTTTTGCCGCAAGAAGCTCTGGCCTTCTTCCAGCACACGCTCCGCATTGTTGGCATCTGAACGGAAGTCACTGTAAGCCAGTTGCGTTCTGAAAAAGCTCGCGGGAGAAGAGAAATATTGCCAGTCGAGACCAACCGCACGATTGTTCCAGTGAATGTTGGGATACGTGTCGCTAATGTCCTTGATGCGATCAAGGCTGTAGAAGCCATGCAGCGTCAGTTTGTTCTTCTGGCCGCTGTCGTACACCGTCTTCGTAGAGAGATCGTAGAAGCTTAGTGGAGAATCGATTACGGCATTGAGGTATGTGCTTCTGCCATTGAGCATGAAAGTCCATTTGCGGCCGGTTGAGTGGTTGTATTTCAGCAGAGGTCCTTCGAGCAACAGCTTCGAGGTGGCGAGGCTGATCATGCCGGATCCGGAAAAACGTTGCGCATTGCCATCGCGCAAGATCACGTTGGTCACCGAAGAGAGGCGCTCGCTGTAACGCGCCGGAAAAATCCCGCGGTAAAACTCAACGGCTTTGATCGCATCGACATTGAAAGCGCTGAACAGGCCGAGGGCATGAAAGGGGTTGTGAATCGTCACGCCATCGACCAACACCTGATTCTCATTTCCTTGACCGCCGCGCACATAAAAGCGGCTGTTATAATCATTAGCTGTTAAATGCCAACACATCGTGCACAGGTTTTCGTGCCAAGACATCGTGCACACAGAGATTTTTGGCGGTAACGGAAGGAGCCCGTAGGGCGACTGGAGTTACCGCCAAGGGATTGCAAAATCAAA
>Ga0247727_10005775_pt1 | contig 24763 bp, 26 predicted proteins | sample WisWelCaveWW1625_FD_202498 | JGI IMG/M metagenome (GOLD analysis project Ga0247727, IMG submission 202498) | Biofilm microbial communities from Wishing Well Cave, Virginia, United States - WW16-25 | ecosystem: Environmental > Aquatic > Deep subsurface > Groundwater > Cave microbial mat | place... | reverse complement strand
AGCAACCTGCCAAATGGTACTGTCATCAACAACACAGCCATCGCGACGTTCCAGAACGAGACAGGGGCTGTGCTGGAGGCGACAGACACTGAGAATACGACGGTGCAGAACAAGACTTACACTCCACCGCCTCCACCGCCACCGCCGACATCAGGAAGCAGCGGGAGCAGTGGTAGCAGCGGCAAGAGCAGCGGTCAAGGCAGCAGCGGGGCAAGCGGAGGAGGCTCTGCTTCGCCAGCGCCACCTGTCGGCTTCTCGCCGCCAGCAGACCTGGTGAGCAGGAGGCGCTCGCAACCAGCTCCTGCGCAGGAGGCGCAGAGCCCTGAGGTCGAGGCGCCGGCCCAGGCAAGCGAGACAGCAGAAACAGAACCACCTGCTGTCACGCGCGCAAGGGTATGGAAAGGCATAGCAGGCATATTCATCGGCGTCTCGCTTTTCGTACTGCTGTTCATGGCAGGGTACTGGTACTGGCTGCACCACAGGAAGCCGCCTGAGCAGCCTGATGCTAAGTAAGTTTATATATAGTCTTGTGCACGGGCACAGCTAAAGAGGTGTTGAGAACGAGAAAGGACGCAAAAGTCATCGTGCCGCTGGTCGTGCTTGTCCTTCTCGCCACATTTACGTATCTTGTCCTGCCGCTGAAGTTCAGCACAGGCCCGACAGGCCTGGTGCCTTCAGGAGAATCTGGCACGCAGGGCTTCGCAGCCTCAGACGTGGTCACGAGCTGCGGCGTCGTGGTCAACACGAGCACGTCGCTGGCGCAGAACCTCACAGGCGATGATACGTGCATTACCCTGAACGCGAGCAATATGTTCTTCAACTGCAGCGGTTTCGCCATCAACTATAATGCAAATGGAGGTGACAGCGAATTTGGCATTCTTGCGGTCGGTCTCACAAACCTCACCGTGCGTGACTGCATCATTCGGGACATCAACAGTTCAGCGTTATCCGGCATTGGCATCAACTTCACAAACGTGAACAGCAGCAACATCACGAATAATAACATCACGACAAGAGGAAACGGAAGCAACATCGGCATCCGGCTTTTGTCAAGCTCGCAAAACCACCTCTATGGCAACAACATCACGACCAATGGGTCTGGTCTCGGAAACAAGGGCATTGTGCTGGGCTCAGTGTCTGAGAACAACAACATCATCGCGAATGACATCGCCACGAATGGCAGCGAGCGCAACAGCGGCATTGAGGCAGATGGCCTGAGCAACAACATCACGTACAATAATATCAGGTCAAGTTCTGCGGACTTCGCGAATTTCAATTTTGGCATCGGCGTCCAGTACGGCGCGAACTACGACGTTTCATATAATCGCATCGAGACCAGCGGCACCGGCGATTTCGCGAACGGCATAAACGTCACCCACCTGAACAACAGCAGGTTCATCAACAATACCATCCGCGCGACCGGAAGCGACACGCTCAGGGGAATCTTTGTCCAGCAGCATTCAAACAATAATCTTTTCCACAACAACACGATTTTCATGTCGGCATTCTTCGGGACTCCTGGGTACGGCATTGAATTCAACCGAAACGCCTCAAACAACAGCGTGATGGGCAACAACATCACGACGAACGGAACAAGCAGCAACTTTGGCGTGTATGTTTTCCTTTCGGACCGCACGACCATCGCGTACAACACCATCCGCACGGTCAGCGGGAACACAGGCCATGGCATTGACCTTGACGGTAATTCACCAAGCGAATTCTCTGACTACGCGTTCATCATCAGCAACAACATCACCGCAGGCCACGGCGGCGGATCCAATATAGGCGTTGAGGTTGAGGAAGCACGCCATGTCATCATCGAAAACAACACTATCTTCGCCAATTCCAGCAGCGGCTGCTGCAACGCAGGAATGGACACCACCAGCTTCTCCTTCCGCGTGAACGCGACCGGAAACAGCTTCACGGCCGATGGACCGAGCAATGGCAACCTCGGCATTGATTACTCGAGCACCAGCAACAGCACCATCCAGCACAATACTGTCGTGACGAAAGGCACAAGCAACAGCGATGGATTCACCGCCACAGGAGATAACCTCACAGTCGTCAACAACACTATCACCATACTTGCGACAAGCAGCCGCGGAATCGCCATCGGGCAAACAGTTGGAGCAGTGCCGCGCAACAGGACCCACTTTTTTATCAACAACCGCATCAATGTCAACACGACCAGCAGCATAGGAATATCCATATTAGGCGCGAGGGACACTGAGCGGCACACCTTCAACAACACTGTTCTCAACGTAACCGGAACCTGGATTCAGGCAGAGGGCGGGACAGCCACTCGCGTCGCCGGCAACTTCTCGCTCAATTTCACCAACACAACATTCCTGTCTGAAAACGGCAGCATCAGGATACCAGGCTCATTCATCCTGAACTTCTCGCAGCTCAGGATCAACCATACCAACCTCAACATCACGCGCAACCGCGCTTTCATGAACGCCACGAACACAAGCTTCCTGAACACGAGCGCGCAGGTGAACATGAACCAGAGCGCAGTCATCACACTGACCAGCATCACGAGCATCGACCCATTGCCGCGGGTTGACTTTGAGGACGATGGAACGTTCGTTGACTGCCTGCCGCCCCAGTGCACTGAAATTAGCTTTGCAGATGGCGCATTCGTGTACAATGTCACCAGCTTCACCACGTATTCTTCCACCGAAGGCGCCTTGAATGTCTCGCTGACCAAGCTCGACACTCCAGACCCGGTGAACGCGAGCGCGCTGCTGAATTATACGATAATAATCAACGTGACCGGCGCCAATAACGCGAGCAATATCACGCTCACAGACCAGTATCCGCCACAGGTCATCTTCATCAACAGCTCGCCTGCCAATGCCAGTGGCAACAACACGTTCATCATCGGCAACAGGAGCGCAGGCAGCTCGTTCAGCGTGAACATTACAGTGCTCGTTAACAACGGCACCGGCAACTTCACCATCAACAATACCGCAAACATCAGCTACCAGAACGTCACCGGCAACGTGCTGTTCCTGAACGTGACTGAGAACACAACAGTAATAGGCGCCGCGCCCGCGCCACCGTCACCTACGCCATCTGCAGGCGGAGGCGGAGGCTGGACCACTCCGACAGTCGGCGGCGTCAATCCCTGGGACGAGCCTGAATTCGAGCTTCCAGGCTGCATTGAGAGCTGGACGTGCGGCTTCTGGGGACCGTGCGAGTACGGCAGGCAAAGGCGCGTGTGCACGCTCCGCCAGGCGTGCAATGCCACTCACTTTGTGCCACTGATGGAGCGCGAGTGCGCTGGAGCAAGTCCGGTCTCCCAGCCAGTGGCGCCTGACATCGAGCAGCCGCTGCTGCCTGAGCAGGAGGTGCGCGAGACACAGCAGCGGCCCTATCTTCCAGAACCAGCTCCTGAGCCGAGCGCGGCTGCTCTTCCTGAATTGTCGCCTGAATTCCAGCCTGCGCCTGAGGAGGGCAGCACAGGCCTTACCGCGATTTTCGTGCTTGCTGGCATCGCGCTGGTCGGCATCGCAGCACTGCTCCTCTTTGTTGCCTGGCACCACCGCAAAACGCAGTAACTCCGCAGTAACATTCGTACTATATTCCCTTATTAGCATACTCCTGTTGTATATGTTCCACACAAATAATGTTTAAATACTAATTCATATCTGTTGTGGTAGCATCCGACGATAACCACTATTAGTAGTGGTTTTTGTCCTTTGAAAGTCATAGTGTCGCAGTAAAAAGAGAGGTGAGTGATATGACGCCAGCAACAACCAAGACGACCCCTGTCGTGGAAGACATTCTCCAGGCCAATGCCGATATGACATTGAGCGACCAGCGCATGCGTATCGCGCGCCGCTACACCAAGCAGGGTGTGTATCCGTTCGATGAACTCAAATATGAGAAGCGCTCTTGCGTGATAGCAGAACCTGACGGCAAGGTTGTGTTCTCGCTTGAGAATGTCGAGATCCCCAAGACCTGGACCCAGCTCGCCACTGACATCCTCGTCTCAAAATACTGCCGGAAGGCAGGAGTGCCTGGCACAGGCAACGAAGTCTCAGCCAAACAGGTCGTTCACCGGATCGCGAACTCTATCCGCCTTGCTGGCGAAGCAATGGGTTATTTCCACACGGCAGAAGACGCTGACACGTTCGAGATGGAGCTCGCGCACATGCTCATCACGCAAAAAGGCGCATTCAACTCGCCGGTGTGGTTCAACTGCGGATTATACCACCAGTACGGAATCCAGGGCACTGGCGGCAACTGGTACTGGGACTTTGACACGCAAAGCGTCCAGCAGACATCTGGCGCTTATGCGCGGCCACAATGCTCTGCGTGCTTCATCCAGACCTGCCGCGATGACCTGATGAGCATATTTGACCTTGTGAAGAGCGAAGCAAGACTGTTCAAGTACGGCTCTGGAACTGGCACTAATTTCTCGCCATTGAGAAGCAAGTATGAGAAGCTCTCAGGAGGCGGCACGAGCTCAGGGCTCATCACCTTCCTCGAGGTGTTTGACCGCGCCGCAGGCTCATTGAAGTCAGGCGGAACGACACGGCGGGCGGCAAAGATGGTCTGCCTTGACATGGACCACCCGGAAATCGTCGAGTTCATCAACTGGAAGGTCAACGAGGAGAAGAAAGTCAAGGCGCTCATCGCCGCAGGATATCCCTCTGACTTCAACGGCGAAGCATACCACACTGTCGCTGGACAGAATTCCAACAACTCTGTCAGGATACCTGACGAATTCATGCAGGCATGCATGACAGGCGGCAAGTGGAAGACGCGCTTCAAGACCACAGGTGAAGTGCACCAGGAATTCGAGGCGCGGGACCTCATGCGTCAGATAGCGCAAGCAGCTTGGGCGTGCGCAGACCCAGGAGTGCAGTTTGACACGGTAATCAATGACTGGCATACCTCCTCCAACACCGACAGGATATATGCGAGCAACCCGTGCAGCGAGTACATGTTCCTGAACGACACTGCCTGCAATCTCGCGAGCATCAACCTGATGAAGTTCCTCGAGCAAGACGGCACGTTTGACATCGAAGGATACAGGCACGCGTGCAGGATATTCTTCATCGCGCAGGAGATCCTGGTCGACTTCTCAAGCTATCCGACAAAGCCGATCGGGCAGAACTCGCATGACTACAGGCCGCTTGGGCTGGGATACGCGAACCTCGGCACGCTCCTGATGGTGATGAGCGTGCCTTATGACAGCCCGAAAGGGCAAGCGATAGGCGCTGCCCTGACAGCGATAATGACAGGCCACGCATACCGCGTCTCGGCAGAGATGGCAGCGGTCAAGGGGCCGTTCACAGGATTCCCGAAGAACAGGGAACCGATGCTGCGCGTCATGAACAAGCACCGCGACGCAGCATACAAGATAGACGTCCGCCACTGCCCGTCAGAAATGCTCAAGGCAGCGCGCGAGGACTGGGACATCGCAGTCGAACTCGGCGAGAAATACGGCTACCGCAACGCCCAATCCACAGTGCTGGCCCCGACAGGGACGATAGGGCTGCTGATGGACTGCGACACGACAGGAGTAGAGCCTGACTTCGCGCTTGTCAAGTGGAAGAAGCTCGCCGGCGGCGGCTATTTCAAGATAATCAACCAAAGCATCCAGAGAGCGCTGAGAAAGCTGGGCTACACAGAAGACGAGATAGATGACATCCAGCGATACATCCTCGGAAGGGGCACGATAGAAGGCGCACCGCACGTCAATCCGGCAGCGCTAAAAGCGCTCGGCTACACTGACGAACAGATCAAAGCCGCGAAAGAAGCGGTTGAAAAAAGCAAGAGCCTTGACGAATGGACGCCGCACATCAATCCAAAGGCGCTCAAGGAGAAGGGCGTGACTTCGCAGCAGATAAACGAGGCAACTCTCTACATCGGAGGCTCGCAGACAGTTGAAGGCGCGCCGCACATCAAGGACGAGCACTTGGCTGTCTTTGACTGCGCGAACAAGTGCGGCATAGGCCAGCGTTTCATCGAACCGATGGGCCACATCAGGATGATGGCAGCGGTCCAGCCGTTCCTTTCAGGCAGCATGTCCAAGACAGTGAACCTGCCGACCGAGACGACAGTCGAAGAGATAGAGAAGATATATGTCGAAAGCTGGAAGCTCGGGCTCAAGGCAGTGGCAGTCTACCGCGACGGATGCAAGTTCTCACAGCCATTGAACTCAGCCACAAAGCTCGAGACCGATGAGAAGAAGGCGGTCGAGGGGATTGCCAGGGAACTGCCTGCGAAGCGCACAGGAAGGATCGTCGACGCAGTGGTCGGAGGGCACAGGATGGTGCTCCGCACAGGCGAATTCGAGGACGGCAGCCTTGGCGAGATAAGCGTCGACATGCACAAGGAAGGCGCCACGCTCAGGAGCATGATGAACTGCCTGGCGCAGGCGATCAGCATCGCGCTGCAGCACGGCGTGCCGTTGGAGAAATTCGTCGAAGCGTTCACTTTCACACGCTTCGAGCCGAACGGGATGACAACGCACCCCAACATCAAGACAAGCACGAGCATAGTGGACTTTGTCTTCCGCGTCCTTGGGCTCGAGTACCTGGGGCGCACAGACTTTGTCCACGTCAAGCCCACAGAGCCTGCGCCAGAGCCTTCGAGCAAGACAAGCGCACCGACGCCAAAGCCGATGAGCGCGCCTGCCGCGCCGAAAGCGCAGCCGGTGAAGCAGGCCAAAAGCGCTGTCGAGGCAGCACTGACGAACATGATGGGCGACGCCCCTGCCTGCAACCTGTGCGGTCATATCACAGTCAGGAACGCGGCCTGCTACAAGTGCCTGAATTGCGGCAACTCGCTCGGCTGCTCATAAGGGGGAATCATGCGCTGCCCATACTGCCAGCATCTTGAGACAAGCGTGCTTGACAGCAGGCTGACCTCGACCAGCGACTCTATAAGGCGGCGCAGGGAATGCTCTGATTGCAGCAAGCGCTTCACGACATACGAGCGGATGGAGATGCTCGATCTCTCGATAGTGAAGAAAGACGGGCGCAGCGAGCCCTTTGACCGCACAAAGCTTCTCCGCGGCCTCCTGAAGGCCTGCGAGAAAAGGCCTGTGAAGCGCGAAAGGATAGAGCGCGCTGTAAATGAGATCGAGCTCGCGCTGAGGCAACTCGACCGCACTGAGATACCAAGCAGGATAGTCGGGGAGATGGTCATCGAGCGCTTGCGCGACCTCGATGAAGTCGCATATGTCAGGTTCGCATCAGTTTACCGCAGGTTCACAGACGTCAGCCAATTCGCCGAAGAAGTCGCAAAACTTAAAAACTCCGCCCCCCAGAAGCGCTTGGGGGGAAGAGCCAAGAAGATCGCGGCTCAAGCGCTGGTATGACGGTTCTAAAGATAATCAAGCGTGACGGCAGGGTCGTTGATTTCAACCAGGAAAAGATAACGACAGCCATATTCAAGGCAGCCCAGGCAGTGGGCAGCTCTGACCTGAACATCGCCAGGCAGCTTTCTGACAAGGTGGTGGGTATCCTCGCGCAGCGCTTTCTCAACAAGATCCCTGCTGTCGAGGAGATACAGGATGTCGTAGAAGAAGCCCTGATCGCGAATAGCGAGGCGAAGATAGCCAAGGCATACATCCTCTACCGCCAGAAGCGCACTGAGCTCAGGAATCTCAAGCGGGCAGTGCTGCAAGGCAGGCATGACGAGGAGACTGACCTCTCGCTCAACGCGCTGAAGGTCCTTGATAAGCGGTTCTTGCGCAAGGACTCTGATGGCGCGCTGCTGGAGCTGCCATCGCAATTATTCAGGCGCGTGGCAGCGAACGTCGCGCAGGCAGACGCGTTCTATGGCGGAGACGTCCTTGCCACGACAGAACGCTTCTATGAACGAATGCGGAAGCTGGAGTTCCTCCCTAACACGCCCACGCTGATGAATGCAGGCACTTCTGTGCAGCAGCTTGTCGCTTCCTTTGTCCTGCCTGTGGAGGACAGGATAGACAGCATCTTTGACGCCTTGAAGCATGCGGCGATAATCCACAAGACAGGCGGGGGCACAGGATTCTCATTCTCAAGGCTCAGGCCAAAGAATGACTTCCTTGGACCAAACGAGGGCACTGCCAATGGCCCGATAGCGTTCATGCGGCTCTTTGACTCTGCCACAAATGTCATCAAGCAGGGCGGCGTGCAGCGCGGAGCCAACATGGGAATCCTGCGGGTGGACCACCCTGACGTGCTTGAATTCATCAACCTCAAGGCAGACGGCAAGAGCTTCACCAACTTCAACCTGTCTGTCGGCGTGACAGACACGTTCATGGACGCTGTCATCGCAGACCGCGAATACCAGCTCGTGCATCCGAAGACAAAGCAGCCTATCGCGACGCTTTCAGCCAGGGGGATATTTGACAACATGGTGGCCCTTGCCTGGCAGCGCGGAGACCCAGGGCTGCTGTTCCTCGACAGGATCAATCAGGCGAATGCCCTGTCAGGCCTTGGCGAAATCGAAGCCACGGATTCCTGCGGAGACCAGCCGCTCCTGGCTCACGAGTCTGCGCCGCTTGGCGCGATAAACCTGATGGCCTGCGCTGTCAAGGATGACATGGACTGGGCAAAACTGCGGGAACTGGTCCACGACGCGATACACTTCCTCGACAATGTCATAGACGTGACAAGATATCCCCTGCAGGAGATAGAGCACGCATCAAAGCAGACAAGGAAGATAGGCCTTGGCATAATGGGATTCGCAGATGTGCTCTATCACCTCGGCGTGCCGTACAACTCTGAGGAAGGGCTCGCCTGGGCAGAACGCGTGATGAAGTTCATCAAGGAAGAATCGCAGGCAAAGAGCATCGCCCTGGCAGAACAGCGCGGGACATTCCCGGCATGGCAGGACAGCACGTACGCCCAGCGCAGCCTGCCATTGAGGAACGCAGGCCTCCTGACGCTCGCTCCAACAGGCACTGTCAGCATGATAGCTGACGTATCGCCAAGCATCGAGCCCAACTTCGCGATATCCTACATCAAGAACGTGATGGGCGACACTGACCTGGTGTATGTCAACAGGGTATTCTCACGAGCCGCCAAGAAGCTCGGGTTCTATTCTGACCATCTCATGCGCGATATCGCAGAGCGCGGCAGCATCAGGCACCTGCCTGGTATCCCTGAGGAAGTGCGCAATATCTTCGTGACAGCCCCTGACATCTCGCCAGAATGGCACATCAGGATGCAGGCAGCGTTCCAGAAACACCTGGACAACGCGATATCAAAGACCATCAACTTCCCGCCAGACGCGTCCCTGCAGGACGTCGCGCAAGGATTCCTGCTCGCGTACAAGCTCGGCTGCAAGGGAATAACCGTGTATCGCGACAAGAGCCTTGACAGCCAGGTCATACACGTACCGCACGTCAGGAAGCATGAACAGAAATCAGTCGAGCAATTGCAGCCAAAGCCGCAGCAATGCGTCGAGTGCGGAGCAGCAGTGATGCCAGGCCAAGGGAAGTCTGTATGCCAGGTCTGCGGGACAGCAGTACTGCCATGAAAAAGCGCAGCTTTTTCAGGGCTTCGCCACCGAAGGTGGCTCAGCCATGAAGATCTACACCAAGACAGGCGACGAGGGAAAGACTTCATTTGTCGGTGGAGAGCGTGTGACAAAGAATGACCTCCGCATCGAAGCGACAGGAACGCTTGACGAGCTGAACTCGACAATCGGCGTGGCGATGAGTTTCATCAACGAGGAAAAACTGCGATTCATACTTGAGAAAGCCCAGCACGACCTTTTCACGCTCGGTGCAGAATTGTCCTGGTTCACGAGCAAGGCAGGCTCCAGGCGGATGCCGGTCACCACAGAAGAGCAGGTCAAGGAGCTTGAGAACCACATAGACGAACTTGACGCGATGCTCGCGCCGCAGACTGCATTCATCCTTCCCAATGGGACGCAGGCAAGCACATTCCTCCACCTTGCCCGCACAGTCTGCCGCCGCGCAGAACGCCTCATAGTCACGCTCAGCCAGCAATACCCTTTGAACCCTGCCATCATCAAGTACGTTAACCGCCTATCAGACCTGTTGTTCATCATGGCAAGATACGCCAACAAGGAATTCGCAGTGAAAGAACAGCAGCCGATATACAAATACTTCAAGGAGTAACAATAAGCTGAGTATTTGGATTCTCCGAGTTCCGGTCCTACGGACATTGGCACTCGCTCCGAGTTCGCGCCTCCGCAAGCTCGGCGCTCACTCAGTCGCTCGGAACCAATTGAAAAAGAACTGATATGTACTGTCTCTGTGCCGAAGGCACCCAATACAGATTTTGCTTCAGAGAAAACTATATATAGTGCATTGAACAAAGGTTATCCGGTGGGGTAATGGAAGCAGAACATTCTCAAAAAGAAGTGGCGATAACTTACGAGACGCTCTACGAACTGCTTCGCTTGGAGAAGTCCCGCGAAGAGCTTCAGACTCTTGACCACGGGTTTTTGCTTGATGTCCTGAACTATCTGCGCGACAAGCAAAAGATTCTCGATGACGCAGAACGGAAGCAGGACATGTTCTCGCTTGACGAGCGCGAGAAAACGCAGGTGCAGCTGGTGAACATCCGCAAGATCATCCGTGAGCTGTACGAACGCCGCGAGAAAAAGATACTGGACATGGCCCTGAACAGGAGCAGGACAAAAAGCAATCTCATCGACACGAGCACGCTGCTTGTCCACGAGCGATATCTATTTGACAGCATTGTCTCTGTGCTCGATGGCTATCGCGGCAGCGTGCTCCACAACATCCTGAGCATGCGCGAGCCAGCATTGACAATAGACCAGCCAACCTCCCCAATTATCGCAACACCAGCGCTTGCGCCAGAGCCGCAAGCAGTCGCGCAATCACTGTCAGACACGCCGCCACTGCCTCCTGCAGCCTTCAAGTATGTCAAGTTCACCCAGCCAGTCGAGCAGTTTGTCGGCAAAGAGCTGGAACTCTACGGGCCCTTCCAGCCAGAACAGAAAGAACAGCTGCCAGCAGACATAGCAGACATATTAATAGAGAAGGGAAGCGCTGTGGAAGTGGAGCAGGAGTAACTCTACGAAACCTTTATAAATAAACCGTCGGTGAAACAACCTATTCTTAATGGGGAGATTGAGATGAAAGTACCGAAAGCACGCAACAAGTATTGCCCAACGTGCAAGAAGCACACAGAGCACAAGGTCACGCAGAACAAGAGCAAGACTCCTTTCACAGCTCACCCGCTGGCCGCAGGCAACAAGGACCTCAGGGTCAAGTGGCGAGGCAGGCTCGGCTTCGGCAACCACGGCAAGTATTCAAAGCCAGCTATCAGCAAGTGGAAGATGGCAGGCAAGAAGACAAGCAAGAAGACAGACTTCAGGTTCGAATGTTCTTCGTGCAAGAAAATGCACGTGCAGGACATGGGAATACGCGCCAGAAAGGTGGAGTTCGTATGAGAAGCCCTAAAGCCCTCAAGGAAACAAGCTCGAAATTCATCAAGATACGCTGCCCGAAGTGCAAGAACGAGCAGATAATGTTCGGCAAGGCCTCGACAGTGATAAGCTGCCTTGTCTGCGGAAAGGTGCTCGCTGAACCCACAGGCGGCAAGAGCAGGGTCAAGGCGCGCATCCTAGAAGTCCTGGAATAAACAAAATGGGTCGCTTTCCGCTCTGGCTCTGGTCAGACCTCAAAGTCCTGAAGGAAGGGAAAGATGTTGTGCTTAACTCTGTCCCGCTTGAATATATTGCCAATAGCGCGCGTTGCGATGTAGACGGTCTACAGGGAACTGAAACCTTCGACAGGGTAATGCGCGATGCTGAGATCAAGGTCGTTTACGATAAACTCAAGCTTCCTGCGCGCGCTGACTACGTAGCGGTAGAGTTCGTGCAGGATGACAAGCCTTTGGGAAAATCGATAAAACCAGACATGCCTGTGTGTGCGCTGGTGACCTGCAGGATAACAAAGGCATACGAACGCACCTGTTGAACAAAAATGCTGAAAAAAACCGGAATGCCGCAGGAAGAGGAACTTGTTCTCTGCACTGTGACCGCGGTCCAGTACCACTCTGTCTTCTGCGCGCTCGATGAATACGGCAAGACCGGCATGATCCACATCTCAGAGATAGCGCCAGGCCGCATAAGGAACATCCGCGACTTTGTCAAGGAAGGCAAGAAGATAGTCTGCAAGATATTGCGCATCAATCCTGAGAAAGGGCACATCGACCTCTCTCTTAGGCGCGTCAACGAGAACCAGAAGCGCCAGAAGCTCAACCAGATCAAGCAGGAACAGCTCGCAGAGAAGATAATCGAGCACGCTGCCAAGCAGCACTTGAAGAAGCCAGAAGAAATCCAGGCAGTCCTTGACAAGGCATTGGTGTCGAAATATGGCGGACTCTTCCCTGCATTCGAGCTCGTCGCCCAAGACCAGCTTGACCTTGCCACCGTGATCGACAAGAAGATCGCAGCGGATATCACTGTCGCGATCAAGCAGCGCATAAAGCCAAAGGAAATCATTGTCGACGGTGATTTTACTCTGCTCTGCTACGCGCCCAACGGCATCGACCTAGTGAAGGAAGCGTTGCACAAGGCAGTCGACACTCCTGGCAAGCCGGTCATAAGGTACAAGGGAGCAGGCACATACCACATCTCGATCAAGTCTGACGACTACAAGGCAGGCGAGAAAATGCTCAAGGCAGCTGTTGACGCTGTCCTCGATTCAGCGAAATCGCACAAGATGCAGGCAGAATTCGTCCGCGCGGAGCATGACTGATGCGGGACATACTGTATTGCCAGGCATGCGGGAAGCACACGATGAATGAGACATGCGATTGCACGCTGAAGACAGCGCCTGTGGCGCCTGTCAAGTATTCACCGCAGGACAAGTATGCTGATTATCGCCGCAAGGCAAAGGAACCAGAACGAAAGGCAGCGGGTTTACTATGACCACCTGGAAAATCATCTACACTGGAAAGAAGCCAGAATTGAAGAATCCAGTCCTCGTAGAAGGACTGCCCGGCATAGGCAATGTAGGCAAGATAGCGATAGACTTCATAATCGACGAACTTGGTGCGAAGAAGATAGGCGAGTTCCACAGCTATTCATTCCCGCATTCTGTCTTTGTCAACGAGGACAATCTTGTCGAACTGCCGACCATACAAGTGTTTGCCAAACAGTTCAAGAACGGCAAACGTGATTTATTGCTTCTCGCAGGCGACGTGCAGCCATTGGACGAGCAGTCCTGCTACCAGTTCTCAGACACAGTGCTTGACATGGCCAATGAATTCGGATGCTCGGAAATAGTTACCTTGGGAGGGATAGCGCTCAAGCAGGTGCCAAAGCAGCCCAATGTCTTCCTCACAGGCAACCACAAGGAGATAGTCAAGGCATACCAGCGAGGAACGATGATGAGCAACAAATTGTATGGCGTGGTCGGACCTATAGTCGGCGTCTCAGGAGTACTGCTCGGCCTGGCAGCAAGAAGGAAAGTCAAGGCAGTCTCTCTTCTGGCAGAGACCTATGGCCACCCGATGTATCTCGGCATAGCAGGAGCCCGTGAGCTCATAAAGGTCCTCAACAACAAGCTCAGCCTGAAGCTCAACATGAAGCAGCTGGAGAAGGAGCTCACAGATATCGAACGCGATGTGGCAGACAATCCAGAATTCGCCATGCCCCCACGCTCGCTGGCAAAGCTCAGGAAGAAAGACACGAGCTATATCGGCTGACGAAACATTTTAATACTCACTCTCCTGTTTCTCGTCGTAAAAAAGGTGCACTATGGGTGTGATTAAGCATATCGCTGCGCGGGAAATACTTGATTCGCGAGGCGTGCCTACTGTCGAAGTCAGCGTGTCCACTGCCAAGCATTCTGCCCGCGCAAGCGTGCCTGCAGGAGCGAGCACAGGGATGCACGAGGCCCTGGAGCTGCGCGACGGCGGCAAGCGGTATCATGGCAAAGGCGTGCTGCAGGCAGTCAAGAATATCAACACAATCATCGCCAAAAAGCTTGCCGGCAGGAATCCAGCAGAACAAGAAGCCATCGACCAGGCGCTTGTGAATCTCGATGGAACGCCTGACAAGTCAAAGCTGGGCGCGAACGCGATTCTTGCAGTGAGTCTCGCGTGCTGCAGGTTAGGCGCGAGCGAGCAAGGCATGGACTTGTTCAACCATATCGCAAAACTGTTTGGCAACAAAAAGCCAGCACTTCCAGTGCCTGCATTCAATCTTATCAACGGAGGCAGGCACGCAGGAAACAAGCTTGACTTCCAGGAATACATGCTGTTGCCTGTCGGAGCAAAATCATTCTCAGAAGCATTGCAGATAGGCTCAGAAGTCTATCACGAGCTAAAGGAATTGCTTGAGAAGAAATACGGCAGGACTGCCATAAATGTCGGAGACGAAGGCGGCTTTGCTCCGCCACTAAGCTGCATTGATGAGCCGCTTGACATACTTGCTGACGCAGTGCAGAATCTCGGCTACTGGAAGAAAATCGTGCTCGGCATTGACGCTGCAGCAAGCACGTTCTACAAAGGGCAACTCTATCACGTCGAGGAAGCAGAGCTCACTGCACCAGACCTGTTAGAGAAATACATCGAACTGATCGGCGCATATCCTCTTGCCTCAATCGAAGACCCTTTCCACGAAGACGCGTGGGATGATTTCTCGCGATTGACACGCCAGGCAGGCAAGCGCTGCCAGATAGTCGGCGATGACTTGCTGTGCACAAATCCAGAACGCATCCGCACAGCCATCGGACACAAGAGCTGCAATGCATTATTGCTCAAGCCAAACCAGATCGGCACGCTAAGCGAGGCCATGGAAGCAGCAAGGCTCGCTCTTGATGAGGACTGGAACGTGATGGTCAGCCATCGCTCAGGCGAGACAACTGATTGTTTCATCGCAGACCTTGCTGTCGGCCTTGGAACAGGCCAGATAAAAGCAGGAGCGCCATGCCGCGGAGAACGCCTCGCGAAATACAATCAATTGCTCCGCATCGAAGAAGGACTCGGCAGGAAAGCAAAATACGCAGGACGGGTGATTCCATGAAAACAATCGTTGTAGGCGGTTCTAACTCACAAAAGCTCGCGCAACATGTCGCGCGCAGGATCAAGGCAAGATATTCAGCATTGTCTGTCGACCACTTCCCTGACGGAGAACTGCGCGTCAGGTTCACAGACGAAGTCAAAGGAATGCACGTTGTCATCATCGATTCACTCATGCCGCAACCGAACGAGACGCTCATGGAATTGGTATTCGCAATCCACACTGCAAAAGGACTAGGCGCCAGCAAAGTCACTGCCGTAGCTCCATATCTGGCATACATGCGCCAGGACAAGCGCTTCCATCCAGGCGAGTGCATCTCTGCGCACGTCATGGCAAAACTGCTATCTGCCGCAGACCACGTGATTGCCATCGACCCGCACCTGCATCGCATCAGGAAACTCCAACAGATATTCGCGTGCAAAGCCACGAGCTTGACAGCAGACCCTGTATTCGCTGACTACATCCACAAGACACATCCAAAAGCGATAATCATCGGCCCTGACTGGGAATCATCACAATGGGCAAAAGCCATCGCAGACCGCATAAGGCAGGAATCAATCATACTCTCAAAGAAGCGCTACAGTGCGACAAAAGTCAGGACAATAATCCACGGTGACCCCAAACACTTCAAGGGCAGGGATGTCGTGATAGTGGACGACATAATAAGCACAGGCAACACTATGATTGAGCCGATAAAACAGCTCAAGAAGTTCGGAGCCAAGAAGATAACCTGCATCACAGTGCACGGCGTGTTCACCAAGAGCGCGCTCCAAAGGCTCAAGAAGCTTGGTGCGCATGTCATCTCCACAAACACAATACAGAATCCTGTCTCTAAGATAGACATCGCACCCCTTATAGCTGATGCCCTATGACTAAGTCTGTTTGCCTTATCGTCCTTGACGGTTGGGGAATAGCTCCGCCAAACCCTGGCAATGCCATCTCGATCGCAAAACCCAGGCATATCGACACGCTGTGGCAGGACAACCCGCACACGATGCTCGATGCCTCTGGCACAGCAGTCGGGTTGCTGCCTGGATTTATCGGCAACTCAGAAGTCGGGCATCTGCACCTTGGCGCTGGCAGGCTTGTCAGGCAAGACCTTGTGCGAATACACGAATCGATAAAGAACGGCTCGTTCTTCAGGAACAAGGCACTCCTGCAAGCCATGACGCGCAAGAGAGTGCATCTGCTCGGCCTTGCCAGCGATGCAGGTGTGCACAGCCATCTAAATCATTTGTTCGCGTTGCTCAAGCTCGCGCACCAGCAAAAGGCAAAGCAGGTCTTTGTGCACGCGATAACTGACGGCCGTGACGTGCCGCCACAGAGCGCGATGCCATATCTGAGGAAAGTCGAGAATGAGCTTCAGAAATACAGCAAGGACTGGAGAATCGCGACAGTCATCGGCAGATACTTTGCCATGGACAGGGACAATCGCTGGAACAGGGAACACAAGGCATATGACGCGATGGTCAATGGCGAAGGAAAATCCGCAGCTGACATAGACGAGGCGATAAATGAATCTTACAAGCGAGGAGAAACAGACGAATTCATCTCTCCGACAATCATCGACAAGAGCGGCATGGTCAAGCCAGGGGATGCGGTGATATTCTTCAACTTCCGTTCAGACAGGGCACGTGAATTGACTCGCGCTTTTGTCCAGGGCAGGTTCAACAAGTTCAAGCGCAGGAAACTCATCAACCTGCGCTTTGTCTGCCTGACGCAGTATGATCCTGACATCAAGGCGCCTGTGGCGTTCCCTCCAGAGCCGGTAAAGAACTCGCTCGGCGAAGTGATATCAAATCACGGGCTGAAGCAATTCCGTCTTGCAGAGACAGAGAAATGGGCGCACGTGACTTATTTCTTCAACGGACTGTCAGGGATAATATTCAAGAACGAGGCCCGCGAACTGATTCCGAGCCCGAAAGTCGCGACTTATGACCAGAAGCCAGAGATGAGCGCGTACGCGATAACAAAGAAAGCCATCCAAGTGCTGAAGGACAAGAAGCACGCGTTCGTGCTGATAAACTTCGCGAATCCAGACATGGTGGGCCATACTGGCAAGATACCTGAGACTGTCAAGGCAGTCCAGGCAGTGGATGAATGCGTGGCTTATATCGTCGCCACAGCGCAAAGCACAGGCACAGACGTGATAATCACCGGCGACCATGGCAATGCAGAGCAGAAGCGCTATCCAGACGGCAGCGTCTGCACCAGCCACACGACAAACAAGGTGCCGTTCATCCTGGTCAGCTCAGACAAGGCACGGCTCAGGAAGATAAAGAAACCAGCAGTATATCACGTAGCGCCAACCGTGCTGCAGCTTCTAGGCATCGAGCGGCCGAAAGAGATGGAGCCAGGTCTGCTCAGATAAATCAAAATAGAATGATAAAATAAAAATAATCTTATTCTGCGTAAGGCGCCCTTATGTTCGGCTGCAAGCAGCAGTAGCCATCTACCGCCTCAGTCTGGTCAGGAGCTCCGAAGAACTTCCTGCTGCGCTGGTAGACCTCGATGCGCATCTGGCCTGGCCTGCAGTTGTTCGCCAATGGGTTCTGTGTCCAGAATTCATTGCTCAGGCAGTCGCCCTTCTGTTCTGTGACATACGCGCCTTCGCCCAGATAATTGAATCCCTGTCCTGTGTCGCCTGCGACAACATGCCCTGGATACACCTTTGCTGCTCCAAGCATGCCTTGCGAGACCTGTCCTGCTGTTCCCTTGAAGAGCATCACAAGCCCGACGACTGCGATAACCGCGACTATTCCAAGAATCGCTAATGCTACGCCTCTTCCTTCTTCTGCCATGTGATAATCACCTCTTATTGACGGATTTTAGCACTACAGGTATATAAACGTTTCTGAGCACCCGGCTGTTTTCAGGCAAAATCCCGTATCCGGAAAGTTTCCGGATTCATAGACGATAGATTTATAAGTTACTTCGCATTGCTTATTTTTAACAACGATGGTAATTCAAAAAGCTTTCGAGAGACTCACGGATTGGTTTTCTAGGCATGACTCTGAACTGGCAAAATGTGCGGGAAAATGGGTCGCTATCGCGGATAATCGCCTATTGATGTGCGGTGAACTGACTGATGTAGTCAAGACAGCAAAAAAGATTGGGGGCAAGAATGTTCTCATCGGCAAGGTTCCTGCGCCAGACGAGAAGATTCTCTGAGTGAATGGGTCTAGTATTCAAATATCAGAAATACAAGGACAGGTATGTCCCTATGGCTACCGGTGTCTTGAAGAATGGCGCTAATGAACAAATCTTCTTTAGAATCATAGACAGCGGGGCCGATTTCACCACCATACCCCTGCCGATAGCAGAGATGCTTGATCTTGACCTTGAGAAGAGCATCGGCGATATTCACGTAGCTGGTGTGGCATACGCGGGGCATCTTGCGCACTGCGATATAATATTCTCCGCGCGCAAAGAAAAGCATATCGTAAGTAATGTGCCTATAGACGTCATCGAGGCGCCGCCCGGCAAAGATTATCCGCCGATACTCATTGGCCGTGCAGGCATTTTCTCCAGGTTCACAATCACTTTCAAGGAAAAGGACCTGCGGGTTTATTTCAAGAAGGAAACTGAGAAAGCTTATTGACGTTCAAACATTAACCAAGCGCGCTGGCTTGCGGATAACCTGTCTTTCGTGTCTGCTGGTAGATGTTCTGGAATGCTCCGCCTATGAGTTCACACCTGCTCTTTGAGATGTCAACACAGTCCTCTACAAGTCCGATAGAACAGCGCACCTTGCATTCGTCGATCACTCCGTAATGGCATTCGCGCTTGCTCAAGTATTTGAGCTCATAGCCTGCTGGCAAGAAGCATCTTGCCAATTGCGCGTGCGGCAAACCGCAGTCGATAGCGACACGGTCAGTGCAGAGCACAAAGTTCTCGCCTGCATTAAATCGCTGGCAGGACTTGACACCGTTCTGGTAGCAGAACGGGTCATCAGGATCGACCTCTGCAAAGCCCAAGGGCACTGGTTCGCGTGATATCTGGCCATAACGCGGTATGCCGAGATAATTGCCTGTGACAGTGGGTTCGAGCTGTCTTGCTGTCAAGGCGACCAAGCCGACGATGAGCGCGACCGTGGTCAAACAGAACGCTGTGAGCGCGGTTTCTGTCTTCATGTCACCAACCTCCTTTCAGTAATGCATATTGAGGAGGTTGGTGAGCATGCCGAAACTGCTTGCATTTTCTTCATACGAAGTTCACCATAGGGTGGGATAAATAATCAAGAAGGAAAAATGAAAAATAATGCCTGTTCAGCCGTATTGGCTAAGGCCTTCGATTTCGCAACAATAGCTGCCGTCGCCTATCTCGCTAGGCACGCACGTCGCGAACTCGTCGTCAGTCAGGCGCTGTATGCCACGCGAACCCACACGGATCTGTCCTTGTGGGCAAGTGGTGAACCTTGTCGGCTCACGGTATGTTGCCTGGCTTCCACCGATGACCGCGACTTCCTGGCCTTCCCAAGTGTAAGGCACTCCCTTCACCCAGCTTCCCTGGTAAGGGTGGCCGACATCACCGCGAGGAGCATTCTCCTGCACGCGGTCCCAGCCGCCATACAACTTGTCAGAACCATAAATCGGATCGTAAGCGACGACATTGCCTGTCGCGCCCTTGAACAACAATACAAGGCCAACGACTGCGATAAGCGCGACAACACCGAGGATTGCCAGCGCAACTCCTTTACCTTCTTCTGCCATGAATGTTCACCTCTTTTGGTATCGAATACCAGTATACACAAATGTGATACGAACTGGTATATAAGCTTTGTTATTATAGACAGTATGAATACGAGGATACCCTGAGTTAAGCACAGTACGAAAATCAGAGTTCTGGTCCCTTCGGGACAGAAACACTCGCTCACGAAGTCGCAAATCTCCGTTTGCTCCTTCGTTCGCTCAGAAATAACAAGTAGAAAACTGTTATACACTGTCTCTGTGCCGATAGGCACCTAATACGTATCAATCAAAAGAAGAAATAATAAAATAAAAAATGAAGTCTTAGTCGTGCGCTGTAACTACATAGCAGCCTGGGTATCCGCTGACCGGCTCCCAGTTGCCTGGCACACGGCCTGCGTCAGCCTGGCACACGCTGCCATATGGGCACACGCCGCACGGGCTTGTCTGTCCGCTCGGGATGCTCACTGGATCGCGGTCGTCTGTCGCCGCATGCGTTGCGCCTGGCGCGACATTCATCCCTGGCTGCACTGCAGCAGGATAGTCGCTCTCGCCATAGACTTCTCCCCAGTTGCCGCCGGCAGCAGTGTAGTCGCCGACATCAGGCCTCAATACCTGGGTCTCATAATTGTAACCATAGTAAGGGTTCTCGACATTTGCCGGACCGCCAGCATAACCCTGCATTGATTCGCGCGTGTACAGCTTCGGATTGCCAGGACCGCCTTCAGACAACCTGCCTGTGGCGCCTGTGAACAGCATCACGAGGCCTACCACTGCGATCACTGCGACAATACCAAGGATTGCAAGCGCAACTCCTTTGCTTTCTTCTGCCATCACTAATCACCTCGTTTTATAATGATACGTGAGTATCTTCGCGCATTATTCCAATACTCCTATATAAACTTTATGTTTGTAAAGAAGCCAAGCTATAGAGAATAATAAGAAATGAAAAATAAAATCTGCTTACGCCGGAGCGTAGCAGCCGCCGCCAACCGGCTCCCAACCTGAGGCTTCTGCCTGTGAGGAGTCAGGGATGCAGTACGTGCCCTGCGGGCATGAGCCGCACGGGTCATTCTGTCCAGACGGCACGAAGTGGCCCTGCCTGTTCGAGCTCAAGCGCTCACCAGCGATAGTCTCGCCATAATAGCCAGCGTCTTCCTGCAATTCAACAGGAACCGGCTTCTCTGTGTAGAATCCTGCAGGGTAGTAAATCGCATCAGGCACACCCGCGGTATTCGCCATGCCGCCTGTCGTCCTGTCAGACAAGTACGGGTATTGCTCGCCATAGTGCACGCCGCCATACAACTTCTGATACGGTGCGCTGACCTTTCCGGTCGCTCCTGCGAACAAGAGCACCAGACCGACAACGGCAATGACTGCCACAACACCGAGAATCGCTAATGCGACACCTTTACCTTCTTCTGCCATGAGATTCACCTCTTTGGAATAATGCCAGTTCGGCGAAACTTGTATATAAATGTTTCTTTACTGCAGTTCACTCATACACGCCTGTGTTGATGTAACCAGCCTGTCCGCCGAGCGGGCAGCACCAGTACGAGTCATCAACTGAGCTTTGTATGCAGTCAGTCCTGCCGCCGATCATCGACACGTCGAAAATCTGCGGGTAGCGGTCATCAGGGCACTGGTCGCGCTGCAATCCTTCCCAGCTCTTGCGGTGGCTGTACTGGAAATAATCAGGAGAATACACAGGCGAGGTGTAGCGCAGTGGCTCCTCACCGATAGGCCTGAGGTCGCTCTCGCTCTGCCTCATCTCGCCTCCATACACGCCCTGGCCAGTGCCGCCCTTGAACAACAGCACAAGACCGACGACAGCTATGACCGCGACAATACCAAGGATCGCCATCGCAACATTACGCTCTGCCATGAACATTCACCTCGTTTGATAATGAATTAGCGCTCTTGCGCTTCCCTGAGTATAAATATTTTACTGCTGCGCCTGGACCGGAGCAGCGAAAGGCATCCCTGGAGGCTCTGGTTGGGGGTTGAAGCCCCTGATCTCCAGCGGGCTGACATAAGCCTTGTACGCGGTAGGAGGTTCCATCGGCATGCCTAGCTGCTGCGAAACACAACCGTACGCTGCATCGCAACGTTCCTGGCGCGAACACCTGTCCACAATCTGCCAGTATCCATTGATGCATCTATTGAAGAGAGTTCTGTCACAGAAAGTCTTGCCTTCCTCAGCGCACGGCATCCTGATCATACCCCTCGAGACCTGGCCTGCTGCTCCCTTGAACAGCAGCACGAGCCCCACAACAGCAATGACCGCGACAGTACCAAGAATCGCCATTGCAACTCCACGTTCACTCATGACAATCAGCCTCTTTGGACAATGATGCGCAGTGCATCACTTATTCGAGTATAAATATCTTACTCTATCCACCAATAGGAGAGTCCGCGGGCGTGGCGGGGGTCGCGTTCGACGGCCTGATAATACCTGACTCGTCTACGTAGAAGCTCCTGTCGCCAGACCTGGGTCTGCCGAAGAGTTTCCTGAAGAATGAAGCGATACGCTGGAGCACAGGAACCTCTTTCTTTAGCTGCGACGCCCCTGGCACACTCTCTTCATGCTTCTCGATAACATTCCCGAATTGGTCATATGTGAATACTGTGATTGTTGTCGTGATCTTGTCTTCGCATCCGTCCTTTATGACCTCGACCTGCTTGGTCACCTGTCCGAACTTGTCGTATACGAACTCTATTGTCTTGGTGGTGAACTTGTCCACAGCGCACTGCTCCTTAATCACCAGCTTGATGACGCGCCCGAACTTGTCGTAGGCAACATCTTCAATTGACTCGCTGGGTATTTCCTTCCCTGTCTTTTTCTCTTCTGTCGTCTTCTTTTTCACACGCCCGAATTCGTCATAGGTCATGCCTTCTGGAAGCGTTCGCTCCTGCGGTGGCACCATCTGCGGCTCGATGCCGCGCACTTCAAGCGACGGCAGCGGAGCCATCCTCATCACTTTACCTGGGCAGTCGATGTAACTCTCGTTGAAATATTCCCTGAAGTTGCCCCAGCCATAAGTCTGCAGGGCGCTCGTGTAGAAGAATGCTGTATACTCATAATTGATGTTTTCCGCATTCATCTTGGCGTTGATGAGGGCGTGGTATTGCGTAGGATTAGGCGCTTGGCAGTCCTGATAGAAATTTATCTCGTCGCACGCCTGCCGCAATGGCTTGGCCAGCTGGTCTATCAGCCTGCAGTACTTTGCAGTGTTCTCAGCGATCCTCTGGAGCCAGCGCGTATAATACATATTCTCAGGTTCACTGCCTCCCACAGGCTCGATGGGCTCCATGTCTCCTGTGTATATCGGGCATGCTGCGATCATCTCTCCGCCACCTTCCGGGACTTCGAGCAGGTCAACCTGGTTGTCCAGGTCAGTGCGTGTCGTGAGCACATTGGCCCATGCTGCAGCGCGGCGGTCCTTGCAGCCGTCAGCTATCGCTTCGAGCGCTGTCAGGTACGCCTCAATCTCTGCGCTCTTGCCCACAAGATCGCAGTCATTGACGCCCCACGGCGCAAGCGGCATACGGGGTCCTGACCTAGGGATAACCGGGCAAACGAGCTTGGTCTTGTACATGCGGATTGGAGTAATGGGCTTGATTGGCGTCGGCAGCAATGGCCTGGGCTCAAGGATTGGTGTCGGCGCTATGCGCGTCACTGTCGTGGTCATGCAGCCCTTGTCAGGATCGCAGCGCTCATCTTTCGTGCATGAGTCATAAGTCAGCCACTCGTTGGACCTGCATTTCTGGAACCTTGCCCCATCACAGCGGGTGTCGCTCTCAGTGCAGGCATATTGCCAGTACTGGATCTGCGCAGGCTCAACTTCTGCCACGCCCTCTGTCGGAAGAGGCACATAATCGTAAGCCAGCTGCCCGACAGCAACAGGAAGAATGACCAGCAAAACAATGAGAATAATCGCGATGCGCATACGCGCAAAGAACCATATCTGGTATTAAAATGTTACCCCTAACAGCCAGGGGGAACTTCATAACCCCTGTACGGCCTATAATAAGGCGCGCAATCCGGCCCGTACTGCGGCACAGGAGAATCAAGCATGCTTCCTCGCCTGATCTGCCCTTCGAAAACACAATCCCACGTGCGCGGATCGCATAACTCATCAGGCGCGCATTGCTCGACAAGCTTCCATTCCCTGTCACGGCAGATGATGACCTGGTTGCCATTGCACATCATCCTGCCATTGGCACAACCGCCGCTTGGCACAGGCTGCGCAGGCGGATAGACAAAAGAGATAGTGATTGCTGTCGTCACGCTCGCGATAAGCACGATGAGAATTATGGAGATGATCTCTGTCTTCATGCGCGGACGATTATCGTATTGCTATTTATTCCTTCCTCATCGCGTGCCAGACAAGCAATAATACACCAATCGTCAGTGCGCTGTCAGCCACATTGAACGCAGGCCAGAAGCCGACATCAATGAAGTCAGTCACTGTTCCGATAAAGATACGGTCAATGGCATTCCCAAGGGCACCGCCCATTATGAGGCCCCAAGCGAGCAAATGCTCCTTGAGCTTGTTTTCCTTGCAAGACCATGCGATAAGCACGGCGACAGCAAGCGCGATAATCACGAGCAGCCAGCGCATCATCGGCAATTGCAACAACCCGAAAGCGATTCCCACATTCTGCACGTGAGTGAAACTCACGAACGGCAACACCACAATAGACTCATTCAATCCAATCGTCTCACGGATTATCAACTTCGAGACCACATCAAGGACAAGAACAACAAGCGCAGTCACGTACAAGATGTGCGCGCCCTTTTTCATCGCCATCTTCGCGCTACCATCGGCTCTTCTTCCAATGGCCTTTGCTGACGCTCCATCCGCTCCAAGCGCGCATTTATGCTGTCAAGCAATGCCTTGAGCGTGTCAAGCTTTGCATTGACCAACTGCATGTCGCCCATCGGCTGCGCTGCTCCAGGGGGCGGCATCATTGACGGACTGATCAACGAAGGACCAGGACTTGGCATTGCCCGACTCATCGGCGGCGGTGGAACAGGTCCAAGATCTTCCATGCCAGGCGGCGGACCGCCAGCCAGCATCCCTGCAGGC
>Ga0247727_10005774_pt1 | contig 24765 bp, 19 predicted proteins | sample WisWelCaveWW1625_FD_202498 | JGI IMG/M metagenome (GOLD analysis project Ga0247727, IMG submission 202498) | Biofilm microbial communities from Wishing Well Cave, Virginia, United States - WW16-25 | ecosystem: Environmental > Aquatic > Deep subsurface > Groundwater > Cave microbial mat | place... | reverse complement strand
CCGAGCCGCGACGCGCTGGCCGGGACGCTGCTCGACCTCTACCGCGTGAGCTGGGCGCCCATCGGCGGCAACGTCACGACCGACAGCTACGACAACGTCTCGATCCACTGCGCCCACTGCCCGATGAGGCCGCGCACGACGCAGAACGGCGCCTCGGCGAACTATCCGGAGAGCGGCCTTGCGCAGCCGTTCGATTACGACTCGTACATCAGCCTCATCGACCCGAACGTGACCGACCTCTGCCCGCTGAGCTGCAGTCAGGCCAACGGACCGCACTTCTGGGACGCGCTCGTCACCTGCGTGCAGCCGGGCACGAAGTACAAGATCACCCAGACCAGCCTCTTCGCGCCGCCGCTCGACGGCAACGCCTACCACCCGTGGCCGACCTTCGACGTCCGCTTCCAGTACAACAACGGCGACGTGCCGCAGGAGGAGACGGACCTCCGCTCGGCCGTGAACGGCGGCGCCAACAAGTGCGGCGGCGACACGAAGCCGTGGAAGGACGACCGCAACTTCAACTCCGACCCCAATTTCGACAATCTCGGCGGCGACAGCCTCCTCTTCGAGGTCCGCATCCGCCCGCAGACCGGGACGATCTCGCGCCAGAACGGCTTCACCATGGCGATCGGGATCCTGCTCTCCAATAAGCCCTACTTCCGCGTCTGGTCGCAGGGATCGCCCGGAATGACGATCAACCCGGACAATGGCGCGAACGACCAGAACGCGCGCTGCGCGATCGGAAGCACGGCCGGCGGCACTCCCAACCCGATCGGCGACAACTCGCGCTACTTCACCGTCCTCGACTACGTGAAGACGACGGCGAGGATCCGATCGCCGTGGGTCAAGGTGCAGCCCTCGACCGCCGTGTCGCTCGACTACTACCCCGTGATGCTCTATCCCCCGCTCTCCGTGCAGCCGATCGGGACTTCGACCACGATCGAGTTCGACGGCGCGGACGGGCCGGGCGGCCTCAACCGCACGGGATTCGACACGAGCGTCGACGTCGCGGACGGCAAGCCCCACATCGCCTTCCGGGCGATCCTGGTCGGGAGCATCAGCACGCTGCTGCTGCCGAACTACGACACGATCGCGATCCCCTACCTGCGGCCGTTCGGGAGCTGACCGCGTCGTCGGACCGACCGGCGGCTCAGGAGGATCGCCGGGCCGCGTTGAGCGAGCCGGTCCGGTAGCCCTCGAGGTCGAGCGCGGCGAAGAGGAAGCCCGCCTCCTTCACGCCGCGGACGACCGCCTCGCGCGCGGCGAAGAGCCGATCGAGGTCGGCCTGCGGAACCTCGACTCGAGCGACGTCGCCGTGCCAGCGCACCCGCACGGCGGCGAAGCCGAGCCGGCGCACCGCGAGCTCGGCGCGGCCGACGCGGTCGAGCTTCTCCGCATCGATCGGCGTGCCGTAAGGCACGCGCGAAGAGAGGCAGGCGAGCGCCGGCTTGTCCCAGTTCCGCAGCCCGAGCGAGCGGGCGAGCGCTCGGACGTCCGCCTTCGTGAAGCCCGCCTCGAGCAGCGGATGGCGGACGTCCGCCTCGTCGGCCGCGCGCCCGCCGGGCCGCCAGTCCCCGAGGTCGTCCTGGTTCATGCCGTCGGCGACGTGCGCGATCCCCTGCGAGCGCGCCCACGGCACGACGTGGCGGTAGAGCTCGCTCTTGCAGAAGTAGCAGCGGTTCTCCGGATTGGCGGCGTAGTTCGGGTCGGAGAGCTCGTTCGTCGCGATCTCGACGAGCCGCGCGCCGATCGATCGCGCGAGCGCGCGCGCCTCCTCGAGCTCGCCCGGCGGCAGCGACGCCGAGACCCCGATCACGCCGACCGCCCGGTCGCCGAGGCGGTCGCGGCCGACCTTCAGCACGAGCGTCGAGTCGACTCCGCCGGAGAAGGCGACCGCGACGCTCTCGAGCGCGTCGACGGCGGCATGGAGCCGGTCGATCTTCTGCTGCGGCGGCGCGAGCGGGAGCGGCATGGGCGGCGAGTCTAACCCGGGCTCTTGGATCACCCTGGTTCTAGCGCGCGAGCAGGCCGCGCTCGCGCAGCACGCCGTACGCGGCGCGAGCGACGGCCCACTGCTCGGCGGCGCGCTCCTCGCAGAATCGCCGCGACTTGCGCGCGAGTGCCGGCTCCTTCTCGAGCCGCTCGTCCATCTCGGCGAGGAAGCCGCCGCGGTCGCCGAGCGTCTCGAGCCGGCGCGCGACCCGGTCGACGTCGCCCTCCTCGAGGGCGAAGAGCTCGAGCATCCGGGAGCGCAGTCCCTCGTGCGTCCCGCGCAGCGGCGCTTCCGGCCGGACGAAGAGGTTCGCCGCCGCCTCGATCCAGACGCGGTAGCGGAAGCAGGCGAGGAAGCCGTCGCCCACCTGCTCGTAGAGCTTCTGCCGGCGCGCGTCGGGCGGGATCGGCGAGACGAACGAGTCGTCCTTCAGCACGACGCGCGCGTAGGCGATCACGTCGACGTCGGGCATGTCCATCGACGAGCCCGACGCGAAGGCGTCGTAGATCGTGACCTCGGGATAAGAGCGGCCGTTCAGGTCGCAGTAGAGGTGGTCGAAGTGGACGAGCCTCGGGTTCAGCTTCGCGTCGAAGTCGAAGCGCTTCTCGAGCCACGCGACGAGCAGGTCGGCGCCGGGCGCGTAGCCGTTCAGGACGTTCTCGAGCTGCGCCGCCGGCGAGAGCGGCGTCCCCGAGTCGATCGCCTCGTCGCGGGCGAGGTCAAAGGTCACGCGCGCCGCGAGCGGCGGTGCGTTCTCCCACGGCTTGAAGAGCTCGCGCTTCTCCGCGGCGTCGGCGCTCGCGGGATCGACCGCCTCGCGCCGCACGCGCACGCCGTAGGTCGCGGGATCGTGGAACGGTCGCGGCCGCGCCGGCTTGAGTGCGAGCTCTCGCGCGGCTCGATCGCGCAGCGCGAGCAGGCGCTTGAGGTCGGCGTCGTCCGTCGTCTCGACGCGTGCCGCGATCTCCTTCACGACCGCCCGCTGCGTTTCGGCCGGCGCCTCGAGGAACGCCGTCCATCCCGCCTCGAGCTCGTCGGGCGTCGGGTCGCGCGGCGCCGCGCTCTCCTGGGACGCGATGACGACGAACGAGAGCGCGGCGAGGATCGGCGCAGGCATGGCGGCTCCGGTCGGCGACGATGGGGCGCGAGGTGCGCCGCGGCGGCCGAGAAGGGTAACGACGGTCGCGCCGAGGATAGAACGGCGCCTCCGCTCCCGCCGCCGAGACCGCCATGAGACGACTCCGTTCGCTGCCGCTTCCGCTCGTCGCGCTCGTCGTCGCCGGTTTCGTCGCGACCGCGGCGGCCACCCTCACCTCCACGCGCGCCGCCGGCGGCGACCGCGTCGTGCTCAAGAGCGGCCGCGAGCTCGTCGGCCGCTTCGAAGGCGAACGCGACCACCGGCTCTACTTCCTCGACGACGAGATCGGCCGGGTCGCCGTGACGCGCCGCAACGTCCGGACGATCGTGCGCGCCGACCTGGAGCCGGGGCTCTTCGCGCCGGTCGTGCTCGAGGCCGACGCTGAACCAGCGCCACGGAACTGGGTGCGATTCGAGCCGCCGCGAGCGGGCCGGCCCGGCCGCCTCTCGACCGGCGTCGGGCGCTTCTTCGACGAGCGCACCCGCACGACCGTCTTCCTCGTCGGCGCGGTCCACATCGGCGAGCCGGCCTACTACGCTCGCCTGCAGGACCTCCTCGACGGCTGCGACGTCGTGCTCTTCGAGGGAGTCGGCTCGGGCGGCGCCGCGGCCGACGACAAGGACCAAGCCGGCCCCGCCGACCGCGCCGCTCGCGCCGAGCAGCTCGCAAGCATGGACGCGCTGACGAAGCTCCAGCTCACGCTGCAGCGCGCGCTCGGGCTCCAGTTCCAGCACGACGGCCTCGACTACTCGCGCGACTTCTGGAAGAACGCCGACGTCGACTTCCAGAGCCTCTCGCGGCGGATGGCGGCGGAGGGGGTCGGCCTCCCGACCGACAGCCCGATCTTCCGGGCACTCCTGCAGTTCGTCATTGGCGCGTTCGACCTCTCGAAGGCGGCGGAGAACCCGGCGATGCGGCGCTCGTTGCGCCGACAGGCCGCCGCGGCGATCGCGACCTCGGACCAACTCTTCGGCGGCGCGCTCCACAAGCTCGGCGCCGTGCTGGTCGACTGGCGCAACGACGCCGCGCTCGCCGTCCTCGACGACGAGCTGGCGACCGGCCGCAAAGGACGATGGATCGCAATCTTCTTCGGCGCCGCGCACCTGCCCGATCTGGCGACGAAGCTCCTGAAACGCGGTTTCGAGTATCAGCGCTCCGACTGGATCGAGGCCTGGACCGTGGAGTAGATCGCGCGCATCAGCGGCGAGGTACCCCTCGTCCGCTGGATGCGCGCACGCCACGCTCGCGGATCAGCGGCGAGGTACCCCTCGGCCGCTGCATCCGCGAGAACAGTTCCTACTCCACCCCGATGTGCGACCGCAGCCGCTCGACCCACTCGCGCGGCCCGTCGCTCACCTCGACCGAGCGCGGCGCGACGATCTGGACGTAGGGCTCGAGTCCCGGTCCGGCGATCAGCCGCCACGCGTAGCGCTCGGGGAGGCCGCGCACGGAGAGCTCGAGCCGCAGCGCGCCGGTGAGCTCGCGCAGCGCCTGCGCCAGCCCCCAGCGCTGGTTGCCCGTCAGGTCGCAGAGCAGGCCGGTCGCGCTCGGCCGGAACCAGACGAGCGTCTCGAACGCGCGGCGTGGGTCGCCCGGAACGGCGGCAGCGAGCCCGCCGCGGAACTCGCCGACCAGGAGCTCGGCCGAGTTGCAGGTCTCCATCACCGACGCGCGCCCCGCTCCGTGGCGCGCCGCGAAGACTCGCTCGCGCGCGACGCACTTCGGCTCTTGGGCGTGGAGCCGGATCGACTGGTAGCCGTGGCCGTGCGCGCGGCGCAACTTCTCGATCGTCACCCAGCCGCGCCGGCCGGCCGCCGTCTCCGGAAAGCGCGGGTCGCCGCTCGAGAGCAGGAAGGACTCCGCCTTCGAGAGCACCTCGAAGAGCGCGATCGCGTCCATCGGCGGGACGGTGTCGAGGTCGTCCTGATGGATCGTGCTCGAGAACTGCCGCAGCTCGAGCTCGCCGTCGACGACCGCGTGCGCCGTGACGAAACTCTGGCCGCGGACGAGCTCGACCGCCTCGACCACCGGTCCGAACGAGCCGTGGCAGGTCGGGCAGGGTCCGGGGCCGCGCCTGGCGGGGCGCCGCTCCGCGGCGGCCGCCATCACGCTCGCGAAGTCGATCGCCTTGAGGTCGCGTGCGAGGCGCTGCTCCTCGAGGAGCGCGACGTCGACCTCTCGGCGCGCCACGGGATCCGCGACCTCAGCGCGTCGCCGAGGCGATCTTGCCGGTCTCGGGGCTGCTCGGCCGGGCGTACTCGGTGATCGGGATCCGGCCGGCGAGGAAGCCCTGACGGCCCGCGAGCCAGGCGTGGCGCATCGCCGCCGCCATCCCGACCGGGTCCTTCGCGCACGCGACGCCGGTGTTGAGCAGCACGCCGTCGACGCCGAGCTCGAAGGCGATGGTCACGTCCGACGGAGTCCCGACTCCCGCGTCGACGATCACCGGCACCTTGAGCGTGTTCTTGATGAGCAGGAGGTTGCGCCGGTTGTTGATCCCCTGGCCCGAGCCGATCGGCGAGCCGAGCGGCATCACGACGGCGGCTCCGGCCTCCTCGAGCCGCTGCGCGACGATCGGGTCGTCGGAGGTGTAGGCGAGGACGACGAAGCCTTCCTTCACGAGCTGGCGGGTCGCCTCGAGCGTCGCCACGGGATCGGGCAGCAAGGTGAGCTTGTCTCCGAGCACTTCGAGCTTCACCAGCTCGGAAAGCCCCGCTTCGCGGCCGAGCCGCGCCGTCCGGACCGCATCGTCCGCCGTGTAGCAGCCGGCGGTGTTCGGCAGCAGCGTGATCCGCCGGCGATCGATGAAGTCGAGCAGGCTCGGCTCGCGGCCATCGAGGTTCACGCGGCGCACCGCGACCGTCACGCACTCGGTCCCCGCCGCCTCGTGAGCGGCGCGCATGACCTCGTGGCTCGGGTACTTGCCGGTCCCGAGGATCAGGCGCGAGCGGAAGGAGTGGGGGCCGACGCGCAGCGGCTCATCGACCCGCGGATCGGCGCCGCCCATCAGCCGCCTCCCACGAAGGTGACGATCTCCAGCCGATCGCCCTGCTCGAGCGCACGTTGGAAGTCGCCGCGCGGCAGCAGGTCGCGGTTGAGCTCGACGGCGATCCGATCGAGCGGGAGGCTGAGCTCGGCGAGGAGCTCCTGCACCGTGCAGCGCGCCCGCGCGCGGCGCGGCGTCCCGTTCACCTCGATCGTGATGGCGTGCTCCATGTTCCAGCGCCGGTCCGTGCCGTCGGATTCACCTTCTACTCGCGCGGGAAGCCCGGGTCGTCCTGCACCGGCGCGAGGTCGCGGTCGCGCGCGAGGAAGGCGAGCTCGAGCGCGCGCCCGCCCGGCGTGAAGGCGCCTCCGTCGAGGTGGTCGCGCAGGAGCGCGATCGCGGTCGCCTTCTCACCGAGCTGCGCGAAGACGCAGGCGCGATCATAGGCGTGGTCGCGGGACGCCTCAACGCAGGCGAGGCAGCGCCGCGCGTCGTCGCCGCGGCCGCGGCGCGCGAAGTCGAGCGCGCACTGGAGCCAGCGCTCCTCGTCGAACGGCCATGCGGCGCCGGCCTCGAAGAGCTCCTCGGCAGCGCCGCGCGCGTCGCCGAGCAGCGTGACGAGGAGGTTCTCGCGCGCGAGCCGGACGCGCGCCGCGAGCAGCGCGTAGGGCGGATCGGCGCGAAGGATCAGGCGCGCCATCGGCGGCGGGGGCGCCTCGTCGGTTGCGACGCGGTGGACGAAGGCGCGGCTCGCCCCGGTCTGGAGGGCCGAGGCGACGGCGCCGGCCGCGTCGATCGAGGCGCGAGCCGCCGCCGCATCACCCGTGTGGAGGTGGCAGCGCGCGCTCAGCAGGTGCGCCTCCGCGAGCAGCTCCTGGTTGGCGTCGAGGTGGCTCCGCGCGAGCCGCGCGACGCGCGGGGCGAGGAAGGCGAGCGCGGCGCGCGCGTCGCCGCGCTCCGCGAGGATCCGGTCGGCGGCGCCGAGGAAGACCCAGCTGGCGAGCCGCTCGCGGTCGACATCCTCGTCGGCCCCGCGCTCGGCCGTGAGGCCGTGGCCATGGCGCCCGTCCGTCGCTTCGATCGCGTCGCAGAGGTCGAGCGTCGCCCGCAGCCGTGCGTCCCGCAGGTCGGCGCCCTCTTGGACGAAGAACGCCGGAGCCAGCGCGCCCGGGCCGAGCGGGCCGAACCAAGCCTCGTCGACGAAGCAGCGCTCGACGTCGAGGGGCGCCTGTCCGAGCGCGCGCCTCAGGATCGCCTTCGTCGGCCGGCCGGCGATCGAGCGCACGACCGCGGCGACGAACTCGGCGCGCAGCTCGACGACGGCGAGCGCGTCCTCCTGCGCCAGGCGCGGTCTCGGCCAGAGGGCCGCGAGCGCGAGCGCTTCGTCGGCGGCCGTGGACGCTCCGCGGAGCGCAACGACCCACGCGCGGCCGATTCGCGCCGTGGCGCGCCGCTCAAGCGTGGCCGTCGACCGCGATCCGCTCTCCGCCTCGACGATCGTCGAATAGAGAGCGTCGGCACGCTCGAGGTCGTGGATCGCGAGGCTTGCGCCTGCGGCCTCGAGCTTCAGGTTTGGCAGCTCGGGGTGGCGCTCGGCCAGCGTCGAGAGGAGCTCCGCGACCTCGCGGCCCCGCCCGCGCGCGAACTGCCGGGCGACGACGCGATCGAACGCCTGGCGCGAGAAGGCGGCGACGTCGGGCTCCGGCCGCAGCGAGTCCTCGAAGAGGTCGGCCGCGCCGCCGACGCTCTCCGTCGCTCCGCGCAGGTGGGCGATCGAGCAGGAGAGCTCCGGCCCGAAGCGGCCGTGCCGCGCCTGCTGGGCGACGTCACGAAGCGCCGCGTCGCGCGCTCCCGGCGGCGCCGTCGCGATGCGTTCGAGCACGAGCTGGTCGTGCCGGCGCGAGCGGCCGAGCTCCGCGACGAGCGCCGGGATCTGCTCGGGATCGAGCGGCCGCGGCACTCGCCGGACCAGCTCGAGCGCCACCGGATCGTCGGCGCTCCCGACGAACTCGTCCCAGCTTCCGGTCGGGAGCTGGTCCGACGCGGCGAGGACCCACTCCCGGGCCATCGCGACGGCCCGGCCTCGCGCGAGGTCGCCGGGAGCCGGCGCTTCCTGGGTCGACGAGGGCACGGCGGCCATCGACGCGAGCGCCGCGACGATCGACGCGTGCGCAGGGCGCGGCCGCCGCGGTTGACCCTGCCGCTCCCGGGGCGTTACCATCTCGAGGCTCGTCCCTGGTGCCGCCTGAAGAAGTGGGCCCTGCCCACTTCTTTTCGTCTCAGGGCCGTTCGCTCGCGCGGACGTGCCTGGAGCGCGGGCGCCGGGAGCGAGCGCCGCGCGCGCTTCACCGGGAGGCCGCGCGCGGCGGGCGAACCCCGGCGCGCATGGAGTCGTGTCATGGATGGCGCAGAGATTCTGCGGATCATCGACGCCCTCCATCGCGAGAAGGAGATCGACAAGGAGCAGCTCTTCCAGTCGGTCGAGTTCGCGCTCGCCAGCGCGGCTCGCAAGAAGTTCGAGGCGGGGGAGGAGCTGCAGGTCCACATCGATCGCAAGACCGGGAGGGTGGAAGCCTATCTCGGCGACGAGCCGCTCGAGCTCGGCGACCTCGGCCGCATCGGCGCGCAGGGCGCGAAGCAGGTGATGATCCAGCGCAACCGCGAGGCCGAGCAGGACGTGGTGATGACGCAGTACGCCGAGAAGATCGGCCACCTCGTCAACGGCAACGTCCAGCGCATCGAGATGGGCAACGTCATCATCAACCTCGGGAAGTGCGAGGGGATCCTGCCGCGCTCCGAAACCGTCCGCAGCGAGAGCTTCGCGGTCGGCGACCGCATCAAGGCGCTGATCACGGAGGTCAAGAAGGTCGGCCTGCGAGTGCGCATCATCCTCTCGCGGACCCACCCCGACCTCGTGCGTCGCCTGTTCGAGGTCGAGGTTCCCGAGATCGCCGACGGCGTGATCCACATCAAGCGCGTCGCCCGCGAGCCGGGCTACCGCACGAAGATCGCCGTCGCATCGGCCGACATGAGGGTCGACTGCATCGGCGCCTGCGTCGGCATCCGCGGCACCCGCATCAAATCCATCACGGAGGAGCTGAACGGCGAGAAGATCGACATCATCCGCTGGAACGAGTCGGTCGAGGCGCTGATCCTGAACGCGCTGCGGCCGGCCGAGATCACCGACATCAAGCTCGATCCGGCCAAGAACGTCGCCACGGTCAGCGTGACCGAGGACCAGCTCTCGCTCGCCATCGGCCGCCGGGGTCAGAACGTGCGGCTCGCCAGCAAGCTCACGGGCTGGGAGATCAACCTGAAGCCGATCCGGGCCGACGGAACGCCGATCCCGCCCGGCGAGGTCGCGGGCGCAGCGGCCGCCGTCGTTCCGGTTGCCGCGCCGCCGGAAACCGCCGCGCCGCCCGACGCGCCGATCGAGAGCTCGGACGCGCCGCCGCCGGCGACGCCCGAAGCCACGCCGCCCGCCGCCGGCGCGGACGCGAGCGCCGCGCGAGGAGCTGACGCTTGAGGCTGCACGAACTCGCCAAGGAGTTGAACGTCGACTCCAAGGACCTCCTCGCCCTGGCCAAGAAGCTCGGGCTCGAGGTCAAGAGCCACTCGTCGAACCTTGAAGCGGGCCAGACCGGGATCCTGAAGGCCGCCTGGAAGTACCGCGACCTCGCCGACGACGAGGAGATCCTCGAGCGCGTCATCGCCGAGGCGACCTCGCAGAAGGAGGCCGAGAAGAAGGCCTCCGACGAGCGCCACAAGCAGGATGTGGTGAAGATCGTCCACGACCGCCACGAGCGCGAGGCGAAAGCCAAGGCCGAGGCGGAGGCCGCCGCGGCGGCCGAAGCCGAGGAACCCGTCGAGGCCTACGTCTCCCCCGACGAGGAGGGGGCCGCGCCCGAGGAGGTCGACTCCGCCGAGCCGGAAGTCGTCGAGTCGGAGGCGGCCTCCGGCGTCGACGGTGGGTCGGCCGCTCCGCAGGTCGCCGGCGCCCAGACGCCGGGCGAGGCGGCCGCGCACGGCACCGCGCCGCCCGCCGAATCGAAGGGCGCTCCCGCTCCCGGAGCGGCTCCGGCCACGCCGGCGCGCCGCGGCGCGAAGATCCTGGGCCGCATCGAGCTCAACAAGGCCGACGTCGCCAAATCCGAGGCGACGCACGCCGAGCTTGAGCGCACGCTCACGCCGACCACGGCCGCCGGCAGGAAGACGAAGGCCGAGCTCGACCGCGAGCAGGAGCTCGCGGCGCAGCGGAAGAAACAGAAGCAGCAGCAGCAGGGCTCGAAGAACGTCAAGTGGCAGGCGGAGGTCGAGGACTTCACTCCCGTCTCCGAGGCGCAGGTCGCCAAGCCGAAGTTCTGGGAGCGCGGCCCGACGCGCCGCCAGCAGCGCACCAAGTCGAAGCGGCCGCTCGCGGCCGTGAAGGCGCCCGACGTCCGCAAGGTCGCCGTGGAGCTCCCGACCTCGGTCAAGGCGCTCTCCGCCCTGCTGGGCATCCGCGCCGCCGAGATCGTGAGCAAGCTCCTGACGGTGAAGGAGCTCGCCGTCGGGCTCGACCAGCCGCTCGACGAGGAGACGGTCCTCACGATCGCGGTCGAGTTCAACCGCGAGGTCGAGGTGGTCCACGAGCGCAGCGAGGAGACCCGCTACCTCGAGCAGGAGCAGAAGAAGGCCGATCTGACGGCCGGGCCGAAGAAGGAGGGCGACCCGCGCCCGCCGGTCGTCGTCGTCATGGGCCACGTCGACCACGGGAAGACGTCGCTGCTCGACGCGATCCGCAAGACGAAGGTGGTCGACACCGAGCACGGCGGCATCACGCAGCACATGCGCGCCTACCAGGTGACTTCGCCCAAGGGCGGCAAGATCACCTTCCTCGACACGCCGGGCCACCGCGCCTTCACCGAGATGCGCTCGCGCGGCGCGAACGTGACCGACATCGTGGTGCTCGTGGTTGCCGCCGACGACGGCGTCATGCCGCAGACGGTCGAGTCGGTCGAGCACGCGCGCGCGGCGAACGCCGAGATGCCGATCGTCATCGCGCTCAACAAGATCGACAAGCGCGACGCGAACGCGCTGCGCGCGAAGCAGCAGATCATGGCGCTGAACCTTCTGCCCGAGGAGTTCGGCGGCAAGATCGGCGTGGTCGAGACGTCGGCGACGACCGGCAAGGGCATCGAAGCGCTGCTCGAACGCATCGAGCTCGAAGCCGAGGTTCACGACCTTCGCGCCGAGAAGAAGGGACGCGCCCAGGGCGTCGTGCTCGAAGCCAGCAAGGAGGAGGGCAAGGGCGTCGTCGCCACCGTGCTCGTGCGACAGGGCACGCTCAAGGTGCGCGATCCGTTCCTCTGCGGCAAGACGTGGGGCAAGGTGCGGATGCTCGAGGACGACACCGGCGCGAAGATCGACGGGGCGGTGCCGTCGATGCCGGTGCGCGTCTTCGGCTTCAAGGGCGAAGTCCCGGAGGCGGGCGACGACTTCCTCGCCGTCGAGGACGACAAGGGCGCCGAGCAGGTGGCGATGGAGCGGATCCGGGCCGAACGCAGCGGCCAGACGGTCGAGCGGCCGAAGGTCACGCTCGAGAACCTCTTCCAGACGCTCGGCGCGGTCAAGGCCGAGGAGATCCCGCTCGTCGTCAAGGCCGACATGCAGGGCCGGCTCGAGGTGCTGAAGACCGAGCTCGAGAGCCTCAAGCACGACGAGGTGAAGGTCCGCGTGCTGCGCGCCGCCGTCGGCGGCATCACGGAAGAGGACGTGATCCTCGCCGGCACCAGCGGCGCGATGATCTTTGGCTTCGGCGTGACGGCCGACGCGAAGGCGCGCAAGCTGCAGGAGCAGCTCGGCGTCGAGGTGCGCACCTACTTCATCATCTACGAGCTCATCGACGACCTGAAGAAGGCGATGACCGGGATGCTCAAGCCCGAGGAGAAGGAGAAGATCCTCGGCCACGTCACCGTGCGCGAGACCTTCAAGGTCAGCAAGATCGGCACGGTCGCCGGCTGTTTCGTCACCGACGGCGTCGTGCGGCGCAGCGACAAGGTGCGCATCGTGCGCGACGGCAAGGTGATCTACACGACCGGGCTCGACTCGCTACGCCGCTTCAAGGACGACGTGCGCGAGGTGAAGGAAGGCTTCGAGTGCGGCATGAAGCTCGTCAACTTCGACGACGTCAAGGTGGGCGACACGATCGAGGTCTTCGAGATCGTGAAGCACGAGCGCGAGCTGACGCTCGGGTAGCCGGCTCGCGGCGCGGATGCATCTGCTTCGTCGGCGGGCCCTCGCTTACACGCGAAGTGTGTAACGCTTCGGGACCCGCCTCCTCGCATCTGCACCCGCGGCTTTGCCGCGGGGGCCAGCACCCACGGCTTTGCCGCGGGGGCCAGCACCCACGGCTTTGCCGCGGGGGCCAGCACCCACGGCTTTGCCGCGGGGGCGGTGCGCTCACTTCGCGTCGAGCGGGACGAGCTTCCACCACTCGGTGGGGACGAGCAGAGTCTCGGGCACGACCCAGACGACGAGCTGCTTGCCCTGCCATTCCGAGGGCTCGCGGCGGGCGAGCTTGCGGCGCACCTGTTCGGCGGCGCCGCCGTAGGCCTGGATCGCGTCGATCTTCCAGCCGGTGAAGCGGCATAGCTGCGTGCAGAAGTCGCAGGCCGTCATGCTGTGCAGCCGGACGTTGCTGTCGCCGAGCACCGTGATCGGGCTCGACTCGTCGGCCGCGTCGAAGAGCTTGTCGCCGGTCCAGAGCGTGTTGCCCGACACAGGCTCGACCTCGGCGCCGCGCTTCGCGAGGGCGGGGCCCGGGTCGTAGCCGAAGTCGCGCGGCTCGATCCGCACGTCGCGCCCTTCGACGATCGAACCGCGCTCGAACCAGGGAAAGCGGGCAACCTGCTCGGCGACGACCTTCGCCGCGAGCTCCGCGCCGCGCGGCGTCCAGTGCGGGTCGCTGCGGAGGAATAGTTGATCGGCCGGATCAGCGCCGAAGCGCGCCGCCACGAACGGTCCGGTGAGGCTCAGCGTCTCCACTCCCGCCCGGTTGAGCTCGAGCAGGAACCGCTGCGTGGCCGCGCCCATCCCGGCGAAGCCGTCGGTCGCCGCGAGCTCACAGGCGAGCTCGGGGTAGATCTCGAGACGCGACGGCAGCACGACCAGCAGGAAATCGAGGCCGCGGCCGCGAAGCTGACGATCGAAGTCGGCGATCGCCGCGAACGGATGGTTCGGCAGCTCGAGGTCGATCGCCACCGGCCGGTCGCGGCCCGCTCGCGGCGACTGCCAGCGCACGAACGAGCTGAAGGCGCCGAGCGGCACCCTCCCGACCTTCACCGGTCGGAACGGCGCCGCCTCTTCGTCGCCTTGCGGCGCCGCGTCGCCCACCGCGCGCAGCGCCGCGAGGAAGCGCTCCTCCTGCCCGAACTTCTCCATCGCCGCGAGCTGCGCGACGACGGCCTCGCGCTGCCGCGCGAGACGGGCCTCACGCTGCTCTTCGAGCGTGTCCGTCCGCGGCGCGACCCCGGCGCCCGGTGGCGGCGCCTGCGCCGCCGCGCGCTGCGCGGCGAGCGCCAGGACGGCGGCGAGAACGGCGGCGGTCAGTCGCCCCACGGGTCGGCCGGCACCGCGCCCCCCTGCTCGGCCGCGCGGCTCTCCGCCACGAGCCGCCGGTAGTAGCCGAAGAGCGAGACGAGCACGGAGGCGACCGGAACGGCGAGCAGCGCTCCGACCAGCCCGTAGACCTGCTTTCCGGCGAGCAGCGCGAAGACGACGATGATCGGGTTCATGCTCGCGCTGTGGCCGAGGATGTTGGGATTGAGCAGGTAGGCCTCGATGGCGTGGATGACCGAGATCCAGCCGATCACGATCACGGCGCCCCAGACCGAGCCCTGGGCCAGCGCGAGGATCACCATCGGCACGGTCGAGAGGATCACGCCGAAGATCGGGATCATCGAGAGCACGCCGGCGAGCACCGAGAGCAGGACGGCGTAGGCCGAGAGGTTGGTGGCGCTCGTGTGGGCGCCGATGAACCAGAGTCCCGGGAAGGTCAGGAGCGCGTTGACGCCGCAGATGATCACCTGCCCGCGGATCGCTCCGGAGAGTCGCGTGTCGATCCGCTTGAGCACGTTGGCGTAGTCGTCGCGGAAGGCCGGAGCCACGAGGTCGCGCCCGTAGTCGCGGATGCGCGGGAAGAAGACCAGGAAGAAGGCGGTGAGCATCAGCACCATGAAGAAGTCGAAGACGCCGCGGACGAGGCCCGCGACGAGGCCGGTCGCCAGCGCGCCGACCTGCTTCAGCTCCTCCTGCACCCACGCGCGCGCCGAGTTCACGGCGGCGACGAAGTAGGCGTTGAGCGCCTTCGCGTAGTTCTCGCGGTCGACGGCGGCGGCCACGCGCGCTCCGCAGTTGCGCGCGAAGAGGACGGCCTGCGGGTCGTCGACGGGGAGGCCGAGCTCCTTCTGCACGAGCTGCGGGACGAGCTCGCGCTCGACCGACGCCGGGACGTCGTGCGCCGAGCCCGGCTTCTCGAGCTCGGCGTTGATCGAATCGCGCAGCGCGTTCTTGAGCGCTTCGCCGCGGGCTTCGTCGAAGCGCAGCGGATCGTCGGGCGGCGGCGCTGTCGCGGGCTCCTCGCTCGCCGCCGGCTCCGCGTCGACCGGGGGCCCGGTCTCGGCCGGTTCTCCCGACGTGGCGCCGTCGCGCGGCTCGACGGCGACGCCGCCGCGCGGCCCGAGCGTCACGTTGATGCCGATCAGCTGGACGATCGTCGGCGCCGGCGCTTCCTTTCCCTCCCCGTTCTTCGGAGGGTCGCGCTCGACGGGGGGCGGGGGCGGAAGCTCGATCCCGTCGGGCGGCACGTAACGCACGACCCGCCCCTCGGCGAGCGCGTCGACGTCGGCGAAGAGGCCGACGCGCGTCGTCTCGGAGAGCGACCGCACCTCGAACATCCGGGCCACGAGCGTGTCGATCTTCTTGCGCCGATCCAGCAGCTTCTCGGAGAGCGTCGGCACGTCGTGCAGGAGCTTGCCCACCTGCTCGGCGAAGCTGCCGATCAGCGGCGGGATCGTCCACCAGCCGACGACGAACAGGACGGCGTAGACCGAGAGGACGGCGAGCCAGCGCGGAGGATGGTGCCGTCCGATCGGGATTCGTTCGAGCCGCGAGACGATCGGGTAGATGAGGTAGGCGAAGAAGACCGCGAGCACGAACGGCAGCAGCACCGACCGGAAGACCACGAGGATCGAGAGCACGAAGAGGACGAGGACGGCACGCGGCAGGTGGCGGACGAAGCGGCGGGAGCGCGCTGGTTCGTCGGCGGTCGGCGGGTCCTTCCGTGCGTTCACGGGATTCGATCGTGCCTCGTCCGGTGCCGGGGTCTGGGGCCGAGAGCTTACGCCGCGGCGGGCTGCTACGCTCTCGCGCCGCGATGGACCTCGAACTCTCCGACGCTTCGCTGCGGCTTGATGAGCTCGCCGCCGTCTTCGCGGGCGAGCCTGTCCGGCTCGTCGTCGGCGCGGCCGTGCGCCGGCGCATCGCCGCGGGCCGCCGCGTCGTCGAGCAGGTGCTCCGCTCGGGCGAGACGGTCTACGGCGTCAACACCGGCTTCGGGAAGCTCGCGCGCGAGCGGATCTCGGAGGACGAGCTCGGCCAGCTCCAGGTCAACCTGCTGAGGAGCCACGCCTGCGGCGTCGGCGAGCCGCTGCCGACGGCGACGGTCCGGGCGATCATGCTGCTGCGGGTGGCGACGCTCTCGACCGGCCGCTCCGGCGTGAGGGTCGAGCTCGTCGACAAGCTCGCCGAGCTCCTCTCGGCCGACGTCATCCCGGTCGTCCCGGCGCAGGGCTCGGTCGGCGCGTCGGGCGACCTCGCGCCGCTCGCCCACCTCGCGCTCGCGCTGATCGGCGAGGGCGAGTGCGAGCTCCGCGGCCGGCGGATGGCGTCGGCGCGGGCGCTCGCTCGCGCGCGGATCGCGCCGCTTCGCCTCGCGCCGAAGGAGGGGATCTCGCTCATCAACGGCACGCAGGTGACGACGGCGCTCTGCTGCGAGGCGCTGCTGCGCGGCGAGAACCTCGCGCGCCACGCCGACCTCGCCTGCGCGCTCACGATCGAGGCGCTGAAGGGCACGAACAAGGCGTTCGATCGCCGCATCCACGACGCGCGGCCGCATCCGGGGCAGCGCGTCTCGGCGGCCAACCTGCACGCGCTGCTGCGCGGGAGCGCGATCCTTCGATCCCACCGCGACTGCGATCGCGTGCAGGATCCCTACTCGATGCGCTGCGCGCCGCAGGTCCACGGCGCCTGCCGCGACGCGCTGGCCGAGGCGCGCCGCGTCCTTCAGATCGAGATCAACTCCGCCACCGACAACCCGCTCGTCTTCGCCGAGCAGGGCGAGATCCTCTCCGGCGGCAACTTCCACGCGCAGCCGATCGCCGCCGCCGCCGATCACCTCGCCGCCGCGCTCGCCGACCTCTCCTCGATCAGCGAGCGCCGCGTCGAGCAGATGGTCAACCCCGACCTCTCGGGACTGCCCGCCTTCCTCACGCCGCGGCCGGGGCTCTGCTCCGGCTTCATGATCGCGCAGGTCGTGGCGGCCGCGCTCGTCTCGGAGAGCAAGACGCTCTCGTTCCCCGCCTCGGTCGACTCGATCCCGACGTCGGCCAACAAGGAGGACCACGTCTCGATGGGTCCGATCGCCGCGCGCAAGGCGCTGCAGGTCGTCGCCAACGCCGAGCGGGTGGTCGCCATCGAGCTGCTCGCCGCCGCGCAGGCGCTCGACTTCGAGACGAGCCTCGAGACGACGGTTGCGCTGCGCGCGCTCCACCGCGCCGTCCGAAGGACGTCGCGGCGGCTCACCGACGATCGCCCGCTCGGCGGCGACATCGAGGCGGTCGCTCGCCGGCTGCGCGCTGGCGAGCTTCTCGCCGCCGCAGCCGCCGCTGGGGCGCGGATCCGCTAGGCCGCGCCGACCGTCCGGACCCTGGGCCGCAGGGCGTCCTGAAGTTTCGGCGAGCGCGGCCAGCCGTGGCCGAGGTGCTGGCGGAATCCTTCGGCCGAGGCGAACCCGTGCGGCCGGCCGCGCTCGGCGCCCCAGCGCTTCATCGTGGCGACGTAGTCGTCCTCGCCGTGCTGGCGGCGGATCCACTCGCGCTGGCTCGAGTGGCAGCCGAGCATGAGCTCCTTCATCGAGAGGGCGCTCGTCACGTCGACGACGAAGTGAGGCTCGACCTGCATCCCGAATTGATCGACGAGCTCGATCGGGTCGCAGTAGTAGAGATGGGCCACGCGCGCGGTGGGGCGCTCGTCGCCGTGGGTCGCGTAGAGCGGCACGGGCGCGGCGAAGCAGGCGTTGCGCACGAGCCGGCTGGTCTCCTCGTGGTCGGCGAGGTAGTCGACCGGCGAGTGGGTGAGGACGACGTCGGGATCGATCGAGCGCACGAGCGCGGTGGTCCGCCGCAGCAGCTCGTCGCCGTAGAGGATCTGGAAGTCGCGCGCCTCAAGGCAGGAGCAGGTCGCCTTGACCATCTCGGCCGAGCGGCGCGCCTCCTCGCGGCGCAGCGTGGCGATCGCCTCCCGATCGAGCGCCGCCGATCCGAGGTCGCCGGGGCTCATGGTCGCGAGGTGGACCCTCCAGCCGGCCTCGTGCAGCAGCACGAGCGTCCCGGCGCAGAGGAACTCGACGTCGTCGGGGTGCGCGCCGACGGCGAGCACCCGCGGCGTCCGCGGAGCGCTCATTCGAGCTGGCCCTTTCGCATGTCCTGGACGGCCGCGGCGCGCGGCCGCCCGCCGCGATCGAGGAGCGTCGTCTTCCACTTCACGTTGATCTTCACCGCCGGCCGCGCGTCGCACGCGAGCTCGAGACGCAGCGTCTCGCCGGCCGCCGCCTGAAGCGGCCCCGACTCATGGGCCGGCGGCAGCCAGATCTGCTCCCAATGGGTCCGCGGCGCGTCGGGCGCCGTCGAGAGCACGAGGTCGGGCGCGCCTTCGATCAGCTCGCACTCCCACCAGAGTGCGAAGCCGAAGAGATGAGTCGGCCGGGCGAGCTTCCATTCGATCGACGCGCGGCGGATGCTGCTCTCTCGCTTCCGGAGGTCGATCTCGTCCCACGTCCGAGTCGCGTCACCGCCCGCGAGCAGGTCGGCGGGCTCGATCGACCGCACGTAGGCGTTGTGGAGCGAGACGCGCCGCGCGGCGGAGAGATCGAGGCCGTGGCCGATCGCCGGCCAGACGTCGAGCGCCTGAAAAAGGCGCGGGCTCGTCACCGGCGCCACGAGCTGCGCCAGCCGCTGCGGGATCATCGTCCCGCCGGGGCGGAGGAAGCGCCGCCCGTCCTGCAGCGTCGCGACGATCCCCTCCTCGAGCGCGAGGTTGCCGAGCGTCTCCGAGACGACGACGTCCGCTCGCGGCGGCTCCACGACCTCCGTCGAGTGGGCGCGGACGAAGGTGCAGTTGCGGATCCCGTTTTCTCTCGCGATCTCGCGCGAGAGCTCGAGCAGCTCGCTCGTCTCGTAGAGCCAGCACTCCTTCGCTCCGAGCCGGCTGGCGACGAACGCCAGGAAGCCGGTGCCCGACCCCAGATCGGCGACCGTCGTCTCGCCCGGGACGATGACGCGCCGAAGCGCTTGGGCGAACCGCTCGTTGCGGCGGCGATCGCCGAGGATCAGGCGCTGGAACTCGATCATCACGCCGCGCGAGGCCGGACGAGATGGTTGCGCCGGCGCGTCGGCTTTGCAGGCGCGTCGTCCGGTTCCTCCGGCAGGTCGTGCAGCGCCTCGGGTGCCAGGTCGATGTCGTCGGGAGGCCAATAGACCACGCCCCACTTGCGGCTGAGGCGAATGGTCGCGAATTGACGCGGATCGAGCAGTCGCTTGAAGACGCCCCGTCCCAGAAGCGGTCGGAGGTTCACCCTCTTTGCGACGCCATCGTTGAACCGCACGCGCAGGGAGTACGGGCCGCAGACCTGCGCGGACGTCACGTGCAGGATTTCGACTTCTCTCAAGGGATCACTCCAAGGGCGGGATCCGTTCGAGGTGACCGAATCGACGTCCATAGGTCCAGTTGCGCTCAAGCTCAGTCTTGTACCTTCGCGTCCACTGCCTGACGAGTCGCGCCGCCCTAGGCGACAGGCGACCACGAATCACCTCTCCAGAGGCGATGGCGATCTTCGCCTCATGGCCGCCGTAGCGCGCGTGAAAGTGCGGTGGCGCGTGATCGTCGAAATGCATGACGATCTCGATCCCGAGGAATCGGCAGAGGACGCCCATGACAGCTTCTCTGCCATGCAGGACCACGCTCGCCGGAGCCGGTTACACTCGCGCAGCTCTTCCTCCCGAGGCTCCTCCGATGGTCAGTCCCCGACCCGTCCGCGCGCCGCGCGGCACGACGCTCAGCTGCCGGTCGTGGCTGACCGAGGCGCCGTTCCGGATGCTCCAGAACAACCTCGACGCCGAGGTGGCGGAGGATCCCGACCGGCTGGTGGTCTACGGCGGCAGCGGGAAGGCGGCGCGCAACTGGGAGTGCTTCGAGGCGATCCTGCGCGCGTTGAAGACGCTCGGCGACGACGAGACGCTGCTCGTCCAGTCGGGCAAGCCGGTCGGCGTCTTCCGGACGCAGCGCGACGCTCCGCGCGTCCTCATCGCCAACAGCAACCTCGTGCCGGCGTGGGGGACGTGGGACCACTTCCGCGATCTCGAGGAGCGCGGGCTGATCATGTTCGGCCAGATGACGGCCGGCTCATGGATCTACATCGGCTCGCAGGGGATCGTGCAGGGGACCTACGAGACCTTCCAGGCCGCGATCGCGCGCCACTTCAATGGAAGCGGCGAGGGGCGGCTCGCGGTCAGCGCCGGACTCGGCGGCATGGGCGGAGCGCAGCCCCTCGCCGCGGTGATGACCGGATGCTCCTTCCTCGCGGCCGAGGTCGACCGGGCGCGCATCGAGAAACGGCTGAAGACGCGCTACCTCGACGAGTGCGTCGACGATCTCGATCGCGCGATCGACCGGGCGCTCGAGCTCAAGAAGGCGCGCAAGGCGACGTCGGTCGCCTGGCCCGGAAACGCCGCCGACCTGCTCGAGCGGCTGCTCGCCCGCAACGTCGTGCCCGACCTGCTGACCGACCAGACCTCGGCGCACGACCTGCTGAACGGCTATGTGCCGCGCGGGCTCGAGCTCGCGGCGGCGGTCGCGCTTCGCAAGTCCGACCCGAAGGAGTACCAGCGCCGCGCGTCGGCGACCGTCGCCGACCACGTCCGCGCCATGCTCGAGCTCAAGCGCCGCGGCGCGGTCACCTTCGACTACGGCAACAACGTCCGCGGCGAGGCGAGGAACGCGGGCGTCGGGAACGCCTTCGACATTCCCGGCTTCGTGCCCGAGTACGTGCGGCCGCTCTTCTGCGAAGGCAAAGGGCCGTTCCGCTGGGTCGCGCTCTCGGGCGATCCGAAGGACATCGCGGTCACCGACGAGGCGGTGCTCGAGCTCTTCCCGAAGGACGCGGGGCTCAAGCGCTGGATCACCATGGCGCGCGAGCGGATCGCCTTCCAGGGACTGCCGGCCCGCATCTGCTGGCTCGGCTACGGCGAGCGCGCGCGCTTCGGCGCGAGGATCAACGAGCTCGTCGCCTCGGGCCGCATCTCCGCGCCGATCGTCATCGGCCGCGACCATCTCGACTGCGGCTCGGTCGCCTCGCCCTTCCGCGAGACGGAAGGGATGAAGGACGGCAGCGACGCGATCGCCGACTGGCCGCTCCTGAACGCGCTGCTCAACTGCGCCGCCGGCGCGACCTGGGTCTCGATCCATCACGGCGGCGGCGTCGGCATCGGCAACTCGATCCACGCCGGCCAGGTGATCGTCGCCGACGGCACGAAGGAGGCAGCCGCGCGGCTCGAGCGCGTGCTGACGACCGATCCAGGCCTCGGCATCGTCCGCCACGCCGACGCCGGCTACGAGAAGGCGCTCGAGATCGCGAAGGAGCGCGGCGTCCGGCTGCCGTGGCGGGAGTGACGCGCGCTCGGATCGTTCGATCGCGCGGCATTCTCGGACTCAGCGGTCGAGTCGGGCCCGGATCCTGCCGACGTCCTGCTCGCTGAGCTTCTCGGTCACGTCGACGAACGCGTCGCGCGATCCCACGGTCACCGACTTCGGACCCCAGAGCGCGTCGCGGTTCCGGTCCTCCGGCCGTCGCTTCCACCACAGGGCGTACTCGCCGGCCATCGTCGCCGGGATCTCGAAGGTCGTCGCGTCGCGGCGGCGCGCGCGCGGACGGTCGAGCGTCTCCCAGACTCTCGCGAACGCCGTCCCTCCGCTCGCCCTCGTGAGCGCGAGCGTCGGCACGAAGCGCTTCGACGCGAGCAGCTCGTTGGCCGGGCCTTCGACGCGCACGCGCACGATCGTCGCCGGCGCGAGCTCGATCGGCTGGAACGGCGGCTCGAAGCGGATCGCCTGGAACCGATGGTCGGGAGAGCCGAGGATGAGCCACGCGTCGAACTCCGGCGTCGTGACGATCGCGCGGCCGAACGGGTCGGTCGAGCGGTCGACCGGCAGGAGCCTTCCGTTCCGGAAGGCGATCTGCATCACCGCGCGCGAAACGGGCGTCCGATCGACGCCGGTGACCTCGAGCTCGACCTGACGGAGCTCCCGCCTCAGGTCGACGGGGTCGAGGCGGGGATCGGCGCTCTCCTTCGCCTCCTCGAGGACGAAGTCGCCGATCTCGGCGATCGGCTCGGGAGGTTCTCGTCTCGCCGGCGGCATGCCGAGCAGCGATCGGACGATCAGCGTGCGCCGGCCCGGCGAGCCGTAGACGAGAAACCGGCCGTCGGCCGCGAGCTGCGAGCGGACGTCGGGCGCGGGCTCGGGGAGCGTGACGATGAAAAGGCCGTGCAGCGAGATGCCGGGATCGACGAGCAGCCGGCCGCGCGCCCAGCCGGTGCGATGGAGCGTGATCTCGACGTCGCTCGCGCCGAGCGGCTCGCGCAGCGCCACCGGCTTCCCGTCGGCGCCGAACTCGCCGGCGCGATACCAGCGATCGAGCGACGGCCAGACCTCGAGCCACGGGCTTGAGCCGTGCGCATGGACGAGGAATCGGCCGCTCGCGTCGGTGACGGCGGTCCAGGACTTCGGCTTCTCGCGCGCGTCCGTGATCCGCACGGTCGCCTCGCCGACTCCGCGGTCCTCGGGATCGACGACGCGGCCGGCGAGCAGCACGGGGATCTCGACCAGCGTGATCGTCCCGAGATCGGCCTCGTCCGTGGGCTGCAGCGCCGGCAGCGCGACGGCTCCGGCGAAACGAGCCCCGCCGGGCCGCGGCGAGTCGGCCTCGACGAAGACGACGAGCCGGCCGACTTCCGCGCCGCCCGATCGGCGTCGCTCCCGATCCGACTTCGCGTTCTCGGCGAGGCGCGCCACGAACGCCGCGAGCGGCGCCGTCGCGAGCCGGAGCTCGCCGTTCGCGTCGGTCGTCGCGCGATCGAACCGGTCGGGCGCCGGCGAGACCTCGTCGAGGTGGAACTCGCGCGCGGCATCGGTCTGCCAGAGCAGCTCGACGGAGGCGACCGGCGCGCCGCCGGGATCGACGACCTTCACCGTGCAGCACGGCGGCCCAGGCTTGGGCCGCAGGAGCAGCGTGACGTCGAGCGACTCGGCGCGGCCGGGCGCGGTCACCGCGATCTTCTCCTCCTCGAACCGGCCATCGCGCGTCGATGCCTCGAGTTCGACGGGGACGTCGGCCTCGACCGTGAGCTCGGCCTCGCCGCCGGCGGGGATCGTCGCGGTCCACTCGCGCTCCACCGGCACACCGGACGGCGGCTTGCCCGGCACGACCGCGCGCACCTCGACCTCCGCGCCGAACGGCTTGCGCGGGTCGTCCGACTCGGCGCGCAGCCGCAGCGTCGCCCTCGGAGGCGTGACGACGTGGACGAATCCCTCGCAGCCCTTGCGCGGATCGACGAGCATGGGCGAGGGATCGCGGCAGGGGAACGCCAGGGCGGCGACGACGACGGCGACCGTCGCCAGTCCGTCGGCGTCGAGGTGCTCGTCCAGCAGCTCGCTGCCGTGCGCAACGGAGGCCTCGCCGTCGCGGTCGGTGGCCTGCTTCCACAGCAGCCGCGCACGGCCGCTCCACGGCTCGCCGCGCGCCGGCTCGCCGCGCCGGACCGACTGGAGCGAGACCGGCACGTCGCGCTGCGGCCGGCCGTCGGGATCGACGGCGACGATCGTCAGCTTCTCGCGGCGCACGAGGCGCAGGACGACGCGCTCGCCCGAGTCGAGGCGGACGCGCCGTCGGCCGTGGCGGTCGTCGACGTCGGCGCAGGCGAGCGCCTCGCTCGCGTCCCACGGCAACGCCGCCGTCGCCAGCGCGTCGAGCTCGACGTCGCTGCCGCGCTGCTCGATCAGCTCGTCGACCTCCGGATCGTGGACGAGCAGGCCGTTCCACTCCTCGTCGGTGACCGCGTCGCGTCGGACGAGCCGCACTCCGGCGTCCGGCCGCGGCCGGCCGCTCTCCTTCTCCTCTACGATCAGGGTCGGCCCGTCCTGCCGGCCGACGTGGTCGACGAGCACGTCGCGGCTCGGCGCCGCAAACTCGAGGTCGTCGTCTTCCGCAGGCGCCGCCTCCATCCCGAGTGGCGCGGGCTCCGCGGCGGGGAGCGATTCGGACCGACCATCGGCGCGGTCGCGCGAGTTCCCGATCCTCGGCGCGTCGTCGCGCAGGAGCGCGGCCGCCGCGACGGCGAGCGACAGCACGACGGCGGCGAGCGCCCATCCCGAGGCGAGTCGACCGTGCTTCATCCGGGACCTCCGCGGCCGCAGCTCCGGTCGCGAGCCGGAAGATACCGCGTAGGATCGACTCGCTTCCGCCGGAGCGTCTTCCCGTGCCCACCGCGACGGTCGTCGAACTCGCGCTCGCGTTCCTCCTCGTCGCGGCGCTCTACTCGTCGGTCGGCCACGCCGGGGCGTCGGGCTACCTCGCGGTCATGGCGCTGTTCGGCGTGGTGCCGGAGGTGATGAAGCCGACGGCGCTCGCGCTGAACGTCGTCGTCGCGTCGCTCGGCGCGTGGCGGTTCGCGCGCGCGGGCCACTTCTCGTGGCGGCTCTTCTGGCCGTTCGGAGCGGCGACGATCCCCTGCGCCTTCTTCGCCGGCCGGCTCCAGGTCGACGCGGCCGTCTACAAGCCGCTCCTCGGCGGCGTGCTGCTGCTCGCGGCGGTGCGCCTCTTCACCGCGCGCAGCGACGGCGACGTGACGGCGACGCGGCCGCCGCCGATCGCGGTCGGACTCGGCGTCGGCGCCGCGATCGGCTTCCTCTCCGGGCTCACGGGCACGGGCGGGGGGATCTTCCTCAGCCCGCTCGCGCTCTTCCGCCGCTGGACGACGGTGCGCCAGACCTCGGCGCTCTCCGCGGTCTTCATTCTCGTCACGTCGATCTCGGGGCTCGCGGGGCTGGGCACGCGCTCGGCGCTGCCGCTCGCCGACCTGCCGTGGTTCGTCGCGGCCGTGATCGCCGGCGCGCTCGCCGGCACGCAGCTCGGCGCCCACAAGCTCGATCCGCGCGTGCTGCGCCGGCTGCTCGCCGTCGTGCTCGTCATCGCCGGCGGCAAGCTGCTGCTCGGCGTCTGACCTCACGACCCCGAGGTGGGCGTCGCCGCCGCGCCTTCGGCTTTCGCGGCGCCCTCCA
>Ga0247727_10005773_pt1 | contig 24766 bp, 21 predicted proteins | sample WisWelCaveWW1625_FD_202498 | JGI IMG/M metagenome (GOLD analysis project Ga0247727, IMG submission 202498) | Biofilm microbial communities from Wishing Well Cave, Virginia, United States - WW16-25 | ecosystem: Environmental > Aquatic > Deep subsurface > Groundwater > Cave microbial mat | place... | reverse complement strand
GTACTCAGAAACTGGATCACCGAGACTTAGCCAGTTGGAGCAAAAACCTGTCGAGGCTGCCCGCCAACAAGGCAGGATGGTGATCAAAGCCGCCACCCTAACTTGCGAAGTTGCCAATTATGAAGAGACCCTCACACAAATTAAAAAAATTGCAGTTCAATATGATGGCTACATGGTTTATTCGTCAACCCTGACACACGAGAATAATGTCAAATCCGGCAGCGCATCGATACGAATCGATGCGAAGAAGTTTGAAACGGCGTTGCAAGACATTAAGAAATTGGCCAAAAAGGTTGACGCCGAGAGCATTCAGGGCAATGACGTCACTGAAGAATTTTATGATTTGACCGCGCGGCTGGAGAATAAACGCCGAGCCGAAAAGCGCTATCAGGAAATTCTTGTCTCGGCGAAAACCACCAAAGATATTTTGGAAGTCGAGCAGGCGCTCACCAACGTCCGCGAAGAGGTCGAAAGAATGGAAGGCCGCAAACGCTTTCTCGAAGATCAAGTGTCGTTGTCGACGATCAACGTGAATTTGCACGAGCCGTATCCGCTCGTGGCTTCCGGCCAATACGGTTTTCTCGCGAAAATGCGGCGCGGCGTCGAAGCGGGCATCTCCGGCTTTTCGGATGTGCTGAGCGCTTGCCTCACGTTTGTGATTGCCGGCATGCCGATTTTTGCCTTGCTCTTTTTGGCGATCTGGATTTTCAAAAGGTATCGCCGGAAAGCGAAAGCCGCACAGCTTGCGAAAGCAACGATGGCGGAGAAAAAAGAATAAGTGAAGATAAGCGAAGTCCGACTTGCGCTGCACGATATTGCTAAATTAGAAAACCGCCGAGCGCAAGTCGGACTTCGCCTATTTCGCCTATTAACGGAGAAACCTGAATATGCCGCGTATTACTTTTTGCACGATCACGTTACTCACCATTGCAATTATCGCGACCGCGCAAACGCCAAAACCTACGACCGCGCCGCAAAACGTTGGCAAAGAAAACGTTCGTCCGATTGCCCCGCCGAAAAATCCTTTGCCGGCGGAAGAAGTTTCGGCCCCGGCCACAAAATTTTCCTTCATCGTTTACGGCGATACGCGCGGCCGGCGCGACGGCAAGGAAATTCAATACGAGCATTCGTTGATCGTCGAATCGATGTTGAACACGATCAGGAAAATGGATACCACTTCGTATCCGGTCCGTTTTGTTTTGCAAACCGGCGACGCCGTGGTCAATGGCCGCGAGCCCAAACAATGGAACGCGAGCTTCGTGAGCTTGATTAACCGCTTGACCACCGAGGGCGGCGTGCCTTATTTTCTCGCGCCCGGCAATCACGATGTCACGTCCTCGGCTGAATTGAATGATCCCGGCCGGCAGGATGGACTCCGCAATTATCTCGCGGCCATCGCGCAGCTCATTCCGCCGGATGGCGCGTCGCGGCGGCTGGCGGGTTATCCGACTTATGCGTTTGGCTACGGCAATACGTTTGTCATCGCGTTTGATTCCAACATTGCGCTGGACGATAAGCAATTTGAATGGGTGAAGAGCCAGCTGGAAAGCCTCGACCGCAATCGTTATGTGAATGTGATCGCGTATTGCCATCATCCACCGTTCTCGTCCGGTCCGCACGGCGGCTCGCGCGTTGAAGCGCCGACGGTTGCGGTTCGCGCCCGCTACATGCCGCTCTTTCGCCAACATCACGTCAAAGCTTTGTTCGTAGGCCACGAGCATTTGTTCGAGCATTGGATCGAGCGCTATGAAGATGCCGGTCAAAAATATCGCATGGATTTGATTGTCACCGGCGGAGGCGGCGCGCCGTTGTATTGGTATTATGGCGAACCCGAGTTGGGCGAGTATTTAAACGCGAATAAAGAGCACAAAGTCCGATTGGAGCATCTCGTCAAACCCGGCTATGGCCGCGGCGACAATCCATATCACTACACGGTCGTCAAAGTTGACGGCGAGCAAATGAGCCTGGAAGTCATCGGCGTGGACTGGGGAAGCAATTACAAACCGTATACGAATTCTAAAACCGAATTGCGCGACGTGGAAGCGACGACGCCAAAAATCAAAGTTGAAACCATTGCCGCGCGCCCTGAAAACGTTGTGACGCTGGACGGCGTCATCAAAGCGTTTTATGAAACCATCACCGGCCCGGCGGGAAAGCCGCGCGAGTGGGCGCGCGACCGCACGCTGTACATTCCGGATATGCGTTTCGTCTCCATGAACATGCGCGATGGTAAACCCTTCGCCGAAATCATGGATCATCAAACTTTCGTCGAGCGCTCGAACGACTTCATGGTGCGCGAAGGTTTTTATGAAACCGAAATTCACCGCGTCACGAAAGCGTTTGGCAACGTCACGCATGTTTTCAGCACGTATGAAATGCGACAAACTCCAAGTGGGCCGGTGACGGGTCGCGGCGTCAACAGCATCCAACTTTTTTACGACGGCAAGCGCTGGTGGATCATCTCTGCCGCGTGGGATGACGAGCGGCCCGATAATCCGATTCCGCCGGAGTTTTTGCCGAAATAAATCAAGCCGAGTATTTAGTTTAAATTTTTGTTATGGTCGAACGCGTCAAATACCCGCGCACGCCGCATCTGCCGTGGCCGCCCGGAATAAGCGGCGACGATATTTTGTTGGACTCGCTACAGCATCTTGAAAAACTCAACGACGTTGTCGTCACCGAGAAACTCGACGGCGAATACATGTTTGCGCGACATAGCATTTTTTACAATCGGTGCAAAAAATTAGATCTGGAGCCGGCGCCGGTTTTATATCGCGGCCAAGGGGACGAAGCGCAAATCCGCGCGTGCTGGCGAAACGTATCTTCTTATGGCGACGAACAGGAAGGCTACGTGGTCCGCAACGCCGGGGCTTTTCTCTTTGCGGAATTTAAAAAGCCTGTGGCAAAATATGTAAGGGCTGATCACGTCACAACGACCAAACATTGGAAACGGGCCGCGGTGGTGGCGAATCAGTTAGTGAAATAAGCGCTCGTTCTGAAGTTGATTTGTGGAATCCGGAAGCAAATTTCACTACAAAGGCCACAAAGTGTTTTTCCTGGCCTGCGGCAGGGCAGGCTTTGTGAACTTTGAGCCCTCGTGGTGAAAAAAATTGCACAAATTCAAAATTTTCTCACTTCGCGAGGCCACTCATGCGCAAACGCCGCAGTTCCAACTTTTTGTTGATCGTATTTCTTTTTCTTACAATAAATCTTTGTGTCGCCGGTTCCGTAAAATTTGATTTGGTTATTAAGAACGGCCGCCTCGTCGACGGCAGCGGCAACCCGTGGTTTTACGCCGATCTCGGCATCATCGCCGGAAAGATTGCGAAGATCGGCTGGATCGACACGAGTGAGGCGGCGCAATGGCTTGACGCGCAAAATTTGATCGTCGCGCCCGGATTCATTGACGTGCATACTCACGTTGAAGGCGGCATTACGCGCATTCCGACCGCAGACAATTTCATTCGTATGGGCGTGACCACGATCGTCACCGGCGCGGTCGGGCTTTCGACCGGCCTCATTTATGTTCCCGGCACGTTTGCGAAGACGGATGAAATTATCGCGTTGGCGAAAACGGCGGCGCAATGCAAAGGCGTTTATGCGAGCCACATTCGCAACGAAGGCAATGAAGTCGTTGCCGCCATTAACGAAGCGATTCAGTTCGGCGAACGAGCCGGATTGCCGGTGGAGATTTCACATTTCAAAATCTCCAGCAAAAAGCTGTGGGGACAGAGCCAATTGACGACGAGCCTGATTCAGCAAGCGCGAGAACGCGGTTTGCAAGTGACGGTCGATCAATACGCCTATCCCGCCTCGAGCACCGGCCTCGAAACGCAATTGCCGGATTGGGTTTTGGATGGCGGCCGTGACGCGGCGATGGCGCGCTTGCGTGAGGCGAAACAACGCGCGCGTGCTCGGCAAATACGTGCGCGAGAAAAAATTGCTGCGCCTCGAAGACGCCATTCGCAAAATGACCTCGCTGCCGGCGCAAACTTTTCGCTTCTGGGATCGCGGCCTGATTCGCGAAGGCTTCGCCGCCGATCTCGTTATTTTCGACGCCGAGAAAGTGATTGATCGCGCCACCTTCGAGCAGCCGCATCAATATCCGGAGGGCATTCGATTCGTTCTCGTCAATGGGCAAATCGTTGTAAATGAGAATAAACATACTGGGACTCGTTCTGGAAAAATTCTTTATGGAATCGGAAAAATGTAACATAGACAACCTATCTGTTTTCACACGGATAAAAAAACAGCACACGGATGACAGCTTTTTAATGAATTTGATTGGTTTTTCAGTTTTTAAAATCCGTGTGCCGCTTTTCATCCGTGTGGCTTTGCTTTTAAAATTTCTTGCATATTAAAACTCAGGAACAACAATGAACGCCAAATCAACAATCGACCAACTCTGCATCGACACCATGCGCACACTCGCAATGGACGCGGTCCAGAAAGCCAACTCCGGCCATCCCGGCACGCCGATGGCGCTCGCGCCGGTCGCGTATGTTTTGTATGATCGCTTCATGCGCTACAATCCACAGAATCCGGATTGGCCGAATCGTGATCGCTTCGTGCTCTCCGCCGGCCATGCGTCGATGCTCTTGTACAGCATCTTACACATTACGGGCTACGATATTACCCTCGACGACATCATGAATTTTCGCCAACTGCACGGCAAGTGCGCGGGCCATCCGGAATATGGTTTGGCGCCCGGCGTGGAAACCACCACCGGCCCGCTCGGACAGGGCGTGGCGAACAGTGTCGGCATGGCCATCGCGGAAAAATGGCTCGCGAATTATTTCAATCGCCCCGGTCATGAGATCAGCGACTATAAAATTTTTGCGATTGCCGGCGACGGCTGCATGATGGAAGGCGTTTCCAGCGAAGCTGCCTCGCTCGCGGGCCATCTCGGCTTGAACAATTTGATTTGGATTTACGACAACAATCGCATCACCATTGAAGGCAACACCGCGCTCGCGTTCAGCGAAGACGTGGCCGCGCGTTTCATGGCATATCATTGGGACGTGCAGCGTGTCGGCGACGCCAACGATCTCGGCCTTCTGGAGCGCGCCATTCAAAATGCGCGCAATGAAACCGCGCGCCCGTCGATGATTATCGTCGACAGCCACATTGCATACGGCAGTCCCACCAAACAGGACACGCACGGCGCACACGGCGAGCCGCTCGGCGAAGAGGAAATTCGCGCGACGAAAAAAGTCTACGGCTGGGATCCGGATAGAAAATTTTTTGTGCCCGACGAAGTCAAAAACTATCGTGAACAAAGTCTTGCCAAAGGCCAACAATTTGAAGCCGAGTGGAATCAAAAATTTTCGGCATACAGCGCGGCTTATCCGGACCTCGCCAAACAATTTCAGATGATGCAACAGCGCGAGATCCCCGCCGGCTGGGAACGCGCCTTGCCCACTTTTCCGGCGGATGGAAAAGGACTCGCTGGTCGCGAGGCGAACAATAAAATTCTAAATGCCATCGCGCCGCAAATTCCGTGGCTCATGGGCGGCGCCGCCGATCTTGCGCCCTCGACGAAAACGCTGATCAAAGACGGCGGCGATTTTCAAAAGGGCAATTACAACGGCAGAAATTTTCATTTCGGTATTCGCGAGAATGCGATGGGCTCGATTGCCAACGGCATGGCGTTGAGCAAGCTGCGCCCGTATGTCGCGACGTTTCTCATTTTTTCGGATTATCAGCGCCCGGCGTTTCGTTTGTCCGGTTTGATGGAGCAACCGGCGATTTACATTTTTACGCACGACAGCATCGGCGTCGGCGAAGATGGCCCGACGCATCAGCCCATCGAGCATCTCGCTTCGTTGCGCGCGATTCCACACCTCGAAGTGATTCGCCCGGCGGACGCCAATGAAATCGCGGTGATGTGGAAACACATCTTGCAGCTCAAAGATCGTCCGGTTGCGCTCGTTCTCACGCGGCAGGCGCTGCCGACTTTTGATCGCACCAAATACGCTTCCGCCGAAGGCGCATTGCGCGGCGCTTACATCATGGCCGATTGTCAAGGCACGCCGGAAGTGATTTTGATCGGCACCGGCTCGGAAGTGCAATTGTGCTTGGGCGCGCATGAACAGCTAATAAAGGAAGGAATAAAATCACGCGTTGTCAGCATGCCGTGCTGGAGCCTTTATGAACGGCAAGACCCGGCGTATTGGGAAGAGGTCATGCCGAGTTCCGTGCGCGCGCGTGTTGCCGTTGAAGCTGGATCGACGTTTGGCTGGCGGCGCTATGTTGGCCGACACGGCGAAGGCAATGTTTTGGGAATGCGAACATATGGCGCGTCCGCGCCGATCAAGGATTTGTTGAAGGAATTTGGGTTGACGGTGGAGGGTGTGGTGAAAATGGCGAAAGAAACTCTTTCGAATCAGGAATAAAAAACTTTGAACACGGATGACGCGGATGACGCGGATTGTCGCGGGTAAAGCAATTAACTTTTCTGTTATCTGGAGGACGCCATGTTATTACACGAAGAAATTACCGAAAAGATTATTCAAGCCTTTTACAAGGTGAATAACACTCTTGGCCACGGTTTTATCGAGAAAGTCTATGAAAATGCGATGGCCGTCGAGTTGCGTAAAATGGGTTTTAATATATCACAGCAAAAGAAGATCAAAGTTTATTATGAAGGCGAAGAAGTTGGAGATTACGAATCCGATTTAACCGTGAATGATTTGGTCATCGTTGAGACAAAGGCCAAAGAAAGTTTACGGGAAGAACATGAAGCGCAGTTAATAAACTATTTGAAGGCCACAAAAATCGAGGTGGGTCTGTTGATGAATTTTGGCAAAAAGCCGGAGTTCAGAAGAAAAGTCTTTTCAAATGATCGAAAGCAAATTTCGTGAAAAACCCGCTTTATCAATTCAAAAGCTGTCAACAAACAAAATCCGTGAAAATCCGTGTTATCCGCGCCATCCGCGTTCAAAGCTTTTAAAACCCTTGAGAGGAAATACACATGTCCAAACTACACGACCTCAGCAACCTCGGCCAATCCATTTGGTACGATTACATTCGCCGCGCCTTTTTAACCCAGCGCGAATTAGGCGCACTGGTTGAGCAAGGCCTGCGCGGCGTCACCTCGAATCCAGCCATTTTTGAAAAAGCCATCGCCGGCAGCTCGGATTACGACAAAGATTTGCAGCGCCTCGTGCAAACGTGCAAATCCATCGACGAGCTTTACGAAGCGCTGGCGTTGGAAGATATTCGGCGCGCCACGGATTTGCTGCGCCCGGTTTATGACGCCACCAACGGCCTCGATGGATATGTGAGCCTCGAAGTCAACCCAAAGTTAGCGCACGACACCAACGGCACGATTGCCGAAGGCTTGCGGCTCTTCAAAACCTTGAACAAGCCGAACGTGATGATCAAAGTTCCAGCAACCTCGGCGGGCCTTCCGACGATCACCGCGTTGATCGCGCAGAGCGTCAATGTCAACGTCACGCTCATTTTTGGCAACGAGGTTTACAAAGCCGTTGCCGAGGCCTATCTGGCCGGATTGGAAAAACTCGCGGCGAATGGCGGTGATCTCAGCAAAGTGGCGTCAGTCGCTTCGTTCTTTGTGAGCCGCATCGACTCCGCCGTTGATGCTCTGCTCGCGGCAAAAGGCAACACGGCGCTGCAAGGCAAAATTGCGATTGCCAACGCGAAGATGGCGTACGCTTCATTCAAACAAATTTTCAGCGGCCCGCGCTGGGAAAAACTTGCGGCGAAGAATGCGCAGGTGCAGCGTCCGCTGTGGGCAAGCACCGGCGTAAAAAATCCGCAATATCCCGATACGCTTTATGTCGATACGCTCATCGGACCGCACACCGTCAACACCGTGCCGCCGGCAACGCTCACGGCATTTCTCGATCACGGCAAGGTTGCGCCAACGCTCGAAACTGGAATGGACGAAGCGAAAAACCAACTGGCGCAATTGCAAACGCTCGACATCGATTTCAACGCGGTCACGAACAAATTGCTGGACGAAGGCCTGATCGCTTTCGTCAAACCGTTCGAAGCGTTGATGGCGAGCATTGCCGATAAGCGCGACCGTCTGCTCGCGGGACAAAAAAATTATCAATTCAGTCTTGGAAATTATCAGAACGCCGTCGATGCCGCGCTCACGGATTTGCGTGACAACACGATCATGGCGCGCATCTGGAAACACGATCACACCGTGTGGAAACCCGATCCGACGGAAATCACCAACCGCCTCGGCTGGCTGCACAGTCCGGAAGTGATGCTGGAGGCGATTCCCGAAATTACCGAACTCGTCGACGCGGTGCGTGCCGAAAGTTACACGCACGCGCTGTTGCTCGGCATGGGCGGCTCCAGTCTCGCGCCGGAAGTTTTTCGTTTTACGTTTGGCGTGAAATCGGGCTATCTCGATCTCGCGGTGCTTGACAGCACGGATGCGGATGCGGTACAAGCGCATTCGCAGCGCCTCGATCCCGCGAAAACGCTTTTCATCGTCTCCACCAAATCCGGCGGCACGGTTGAAACGTTTTCGTTCTTCAAATATTTTTATAATTTGACCGCCGCGAAAATCGGCCAAGAAAAAACCGGCGCGCATTTCATCGCCATCACCGACCCCGGCAGCGGTCTCGCGGATACGGCGAAGAAATACAATTTTCGCAAAACATTTCTCAACGATCCGAACATCGGTGGGCGTTATTCGGCGCTCTCATATTTCGGGTTGGTTCCCGCCGCGCTCATCGGCGTGGATTTGAAAATGTTGCTCGAACGCGCCGCGACGATGGCGTGCAACAGCGAAGGCTGCAACTGCCCGATGGGCGGCGACAATTCTTCCGGCAAGCTCGGCGCGATCATCGGCGAGATGGCCGTGCATAGCCGCGATAAAGTGACGCTGATCGCCTCGCCGCCAATCAAATACTTTTGCGCATGGGCGGAGCAACTCATTGCCGAAAGCACGGGCAAAGAGAATATCGGCATTTTGCCGGTTGACGGCGAAGAGCTTGGCGCGCCGAGCGTTTATGCGGCTGATCGCCTGTTTGCATATTTGCGTGTCGATGGCGATGCGACTTACGATGCGAAAGTCGAAGCGTTGCGGCAAGCGGGCCATCCCGTGGTGCAACTCAATCTTCGCGATTTGTACGACATCGGCGGCGAATTTTTCCGCTGGGAAATGGCGACAATCATTGCGAGCCGGCGGATTAAAATAAATCCGTTCGATCAGCCGAATGTCGAATCCGCCAAAATATTGGCGCGGCAAATGGTCGCCGCTTATCAAAAGGAAGGCAAGCTGCCGGAATTGACGCCAAGCTTGCGCGTGAATGGCGTTGCGGTTTATTCCGATGTGAACGCAAAAAATTTAAACGAAGCGTTTGCGAAATTTTTGACGCAAGCAGAATCGGGCCGCAGTTATGTGGCGTTGCAAGCTTATGTGCAGCCGACGCCGGAAACCGATGCGGCCTTGCAAAATCTTCGCACGAAAATCCAAACCAATTTGCGCGTCACCACGACGGTCGGTTACGGCCCGCGGTTCTTGCATTCCACTGGTCAACTCCATAAAGGCGACGCCGGCAACGGACTTTTTATTCAATTCACTTCCGATCCGATGCAAGACACGCCGATTCCCGACGAAGCGGGCGCGCCGAAATCGTCGATGACGTTTGGCGTGCTCAAACTGGCGCAGGCATTGGGTGATCGGCAGGCGTTGCTGGATGCGAAGCGTCGTGTGATTCGGTTTTATTTTTTGAAGGATGTCGTTGGTGAATTACAAAAATTGACGGAAATGATGAAATAATTTAAGAAAAACCTTTGAACGCGGATAACACGGATGACGCGGATTTACACAGATTTTTAATCCGCGAAAATCCGTGTTATCCGCGTCATCCGTGTTCAAAAAAGGAGACTCGAATGAAGAAGCAAGATTTCGGCATGATCGGCCTCGGCGTGATGGGCCAAAATTTTGTGTTGAATGTGGAGCGCAACGGCTTCAGCGTCGCGGTTTATAATCGCACCCCGGATCAAACCAAAGAGTATGTCGCCGGCCCCGCGGCTGGAAAAAATATTCGCCCGACGTACACGATCAATGAATTTGTCGGCGCGTTGGAGCGGCCGCGGCGCATCATGCTGCTCGTTAAAGCCGGCGGCCCGGTGGATGCGACGATTCAGCAACTCATTCCGTTGCTTGATAAAGACGATATGATCATCGACGGCGGCAATTCGTATTTCGCCGATACCGAGCGCCGCGCCAAAGAACTCGAAGCGCACGACCTGAAATTTTTCGGCATGGGCGTTTCCGGCGGCGAAGAGGGCGCGCTGTGGGGGCCGAGCCTCATGCCCGGCGGCGATGCGAAGGCGTACAAAGAAGTCGAGCGCATTATGATCGCCGTTTCCGCGAAAGCGAAGGAAGACGGCCAGCCGTGCGTCACGTACATCGGCCCCGGCGGCTCCGGCCATTACGTGAAAATGGTTCACAACGGCATCGAGTACGGCGATATGCAGCTCATCGCCGAAGCGTATGATCTGCTGCGCCACGCGCTTGGAATTTCGGCGATGGAGTTTCATAAAATTTTTTCGGAATGGAATCAAGGCGATCTCTCTTCATTTCTTATCGAAGTCACCACCAAAGTTTTCAAGAAAGTTGATGCCGAAACCGGCAAGCCGCTGGTGGATTTGATTCTCGACAAAGCCGGACAAAAAGGCACGGGCAAATGGACGAGCCAAAACGCGCACGATCTCGGCGCGGCAATTCCGACGATCACCGCGGCGGTGGATGGGCGCATTCTCTCTTCGCAAAAAGATGAGCGCGTACAAGCGGCGAAAATTTTATCCGGCCCGGCGGCAAAATATTCCGGCGATAAACAAAAGCTGATCGACGCGGTGCGCGACGCGCTGTATGCTTCCAAAGTTTGTTCGTATGCGCAGGGCATGCACATGCTCAAAAAAGCTTCGGAAGAATACCATTACAATTTGAATCTCGCCGAGATCGCCAAAATCTGGCGCGCCGGTTGTATCATTCGCGCCAAGCTGCTCAATGATATCACCAACGCCTATCGCCGCAATCCGAATTTGCCGAATTTGTTGATCGACGCCGAATTTCAAAAAGCGATCAACGCACGACAGGAGGCATGGCGTTTCGCGCTGAAAACCGCCATCGAGCTGGGTGTGCCGATGCCGGCGATGAGTGCGTCATTGGCGTACTACGATTCCTATCGCTGCGCCAGCCTGCCGGCGAATTTGATTCAAGCCCAGCGCGATTACTTCGGCGCGCATACGTTTGAGCGAACAGACAAAGCCGGTGTTTTTCACGCTGATTGGGAGTAAAAGCATTTGAACGCGGATGACGCGGATTGGACGGATTTTCGCGGATTTTATTTTAAGGCTTTAATCCGTGAGAATCCGCGTCATCCGTGTAATCCGTGTTCAAAAAAAAGAAAGCTATGATTCGCGCTATAATCTTCGATCTCGACGGCACGCTGGCCCAAACCGAGAAGCTCAAGGCGCTCTCGTACGCGCGCGCCGCGGTCGAGCTTTCGCCGCAGCCATTGACAGAAGCCGAAGTCATCGAAGCGTTCAAGGAAGTCGTCGGTCTCTCGCGGCAGGAGGTGGCGGAGAAATTGATTGCGCGTTTTGGTTTGGAGGAGAACGCGCGAAAACGGATGGCCGAGTTTGACGTGAAACTGCCGTGGCAGGCATTCGTGCAAGTGCGCCTGCAAACCTACAACGCCATGCTCGCCGATCCGCTGCTGTTGCAGCGACATCGCTGTCCCTACAACATGGCGCTGCTGCGCTGGGCAAGACGCCACGAGTATCGCACCGGCTTGGCGACGATGTCCTATTGCGCCCAAGCCCGCCGCGTGTTGGAGATTTTGGGAATTCACGACAAATTCGATTTCATCGCCACGCGCGACGACGTCGCGCTCGGCAAGCCCGATCCGGAAATTTATCATCTCGTTGCGAAACAGTTGGATATTCCGCCGCCGCAATGTCTTGTCATCGAAGATTCGGCCTCCGGCTTGAAAGCGGCCATCGCTGCTGGAATGGCGTGTATTGCCGTCACCACTGAATTTACTCGCGAAGCCGTGTATGCGGGAAAATTGCTGGAGCCGCGTTGGATTGTGGATGATCCGGCGAAGCTGGTTGATATTGCCAAGTTGATGATTTTTGAACGAGAAAAAAGCTTTGAACACGGATGACGCGGATTGGACGGATTAACGCGGATTTTGTTTTAATACTTTAATCCGTGAGAATCCGCGTTATCCGTGTATTCCGTGTTCAAAAAATAAAAACATGACTTCCAACCTTCACATTTTCCCAAGTGCCGAAACTTTGAGCCGCGCCGCCGCAGAGGCTTTTGCGCAATTGGCAAATAAAGCTATTGCCGAGAATGGCCGTTTTGCAGTTGCGCTGGCGGGCGGCAATACGCCGCGCGCGATTTACCAATTATTGGCGACCGATTATCGCGAGCAAATCGACTGGCCTCGGGTGCATTTCTTTTGGGGCGACGAGCGCTACGTACCGATTAACGATCCCGATAGTAATTACCGTATGGTGCGAGAGGCGTTGTTCGATCATGTTCCCATCCTCGCCGAGAATGTTCATCGCATGCCCACCGAATTGATTCAACCAGAAACCGCCGCGCAAGATTATGAAAAAACACTGCAAGATTTCTGGCTGACTTCGCTGCCGCGCTTCGATTTAATCCAGTTGGGGTTAGGCCCCGACGGGCATATCCTTTCGCTGTTTCCCAATTCACCGCTGCTTCTTGAAGAAAATCGTCTCGTCGCCGTGGTAACGGATAGTCCAAAACCACCGTCGACTCGAATCACGCTGACATTGCCGGCCATCAATCATGCCGCGCAAATTCATTTTTTCGTCACCGGCGCGGAAAAGGCGGAAGCGTTGCGGGCAACTCTCGAAGGCAGCCGTGATTTGCAAAAATTTCCGGCGCAAGCCATACAACCCAGCAATGGGCAAGTCATCTGGTGGGTCGATGAAAAAGCCGCGAGTTTGTTCAAAAGATAGCGCTCGTAGTACCTTAATTTTGCACTAAAATAAAATCGCAACGAAAAAAGAACTGCAACGAAAGGGAATTTATAAATTTCAGAAATTATCTATCCCACCAATTGGGTGGGATTATGTTTTTGGGTGACATTGATGAAATCCGCAATTTTAAAGGCTTTTTTTCGTTGCAGTTCTCTTTTCGTTGCAAAATTAAGGTAGTAGTGCCTTCAGGCGCAGGATTTGAATATTTAAAAAGTGATGATGACTTTTAAAACTGTATGCCTAAAGGCATCACTACGAACCATCACTACGAACAAAAACCGCGTAAGCAATCTACTTTCTCACCGACAAACCTTCAAACAAAAAATTGACCGAATAACAATATTGCCAGAGTGATTTTATGCCAATTGCAACAATAGAAAAATTTGACGCCCTCATCATCGGCAGCGGACAGGCTGGAAAGCCGCTGGCGCTTGATCTGGGCAAAGCCGGACTCAAAACGGCGATCATCGAGAAAGAGCACGTCGGCGGCACGTGCGTCAATGTCGGTTGCACGCCCACGAAAACAATGGTTGCAAGCGGCCGCGTTGCTTATCTGGCTCGGCGCGGCGCGGATTACGGTGTGCAAGCCGGGCCCATCAAAGTCGATATGACAAAAGTGCGGCAACGCAAACGCGCGATTGTGGAAAGCTTTCGCAACGGCGGCCAATCTCGTCTCGAAAACACAACGAATGTGACGCTCATCTTTGGCGAAGCCGGTTTCACCGGAACAAAAACTGTCGAGGTGAAATTGAACAGCGGCGGCGTTCGTCAACTAACCGCCGATAAAATTTTCATCAACACCGGCGGTCGTCCGGAAAAGCCCGCGATTGAAGGGTTGGAGCGCGTGCCTTATCTCGACTCGACATCGATTATGGAATTGGAGACGCTGCCCGAACATCTGATCGTGCTCGGCGGCGGTTACATTGGCTTGGAATTTGGGCAAATGTTTCGACGCTTTGGCAGCCAGGTGACGATCGTGCAGCGCGGCAAGCAATTGCTCGCGCGCGAAGATGACGACGTGGCCGAAGAAGTGGCGAAAATCATGCGCGAAGACGGCATCAATATCATGCTGGAAACGGCGGCGCTGGGCGTTGAGAAATCTGCCGAGGGAAAAATTAATTTGACGGTTCGCACGAAAACCGGAGAGCAAACTCTCACCGGCTCACATCTGCTCGTTTCCGCCGGTCGCGTGCCCAATACGGATCGCCTCAATTTATCTGCCGCCGGCGTTGAAGTTGACAAAAAGGGTTTTATCAAAGTTAATGACCGCTTGGAAACCAACGTGCCCGGCATTTACGCGCTCGGCGATGTGAAAGGCGGCCCGGCATTTACGCATATTTCGTATGACGACTATCGCCTCATTCGCTCCAATCTTCTTGAAAACCGCAACGCAACGAGCAACAATCGTTTCGTGCCCAACACCGTTTTTATCGATCCCCAGCTTGGCCGCGTCGGCATGACCGAAGCCGAAGCGCGAGCGAAAGGTCTGAACATTCGCGTCGCGAAAATTCCGATGACGTGGGTTGCTCGCGCGCTCGAGATGGACGAGTCCCGCGGTTTCATGAAAGCCATCGTCGACGCCGGCACCAAACAAATTCTTGGCTGCGCCGTTCTCGGCATTGAAGGCGGTGAGTTAATGTCAATGTTGCAAATCGCGATGATGGGGAAAATTCCTTATCCGGTTTTGCGCGAAGCGATTTTTGCGCATCCGACTTTGGCGGAGGGATTGAATACGTTGTTTATGATGTTGGAGGAATAAAAGCTCAGTCACGGGTGGAGATGAATGTCATTCGGAGGAATCTTTTTAATATCAAGCACAGTGTTTGCGCAAAAAAGATGTTTCCAACATGACATGTTACAGAGAAGATAAGTCAATGGATGATTCAATATTTCTGCGCGCCGATGAAATCGGTATTCGCCTCGAAATTATTGGCGGCCTATCGATGTGGGAAAGTCATCCGTCTTATAGACATCAGAAAGTGGTTGCTCGAATTCGCGCGACAATTGATAAATTGCCGCAATCATCGTGTATTCACGTTGCCGGTGTTTACACCAGCTTTCCCGACGGTTCCGTGAAACGACCGGACATCGCCATTTTTTGCCGCGAGCCGGAAGAGCAGGACGAGATGATCACTTTGGTTCCCGAAGCCGTTATCGAAGTTGTTAGCAAAGGTTATGAAGCCAAAGACTTGGAAATCGGCCCCCGGTTTTATCTCTCGCAAGGCGTTAAAGATGTGGTGGTGTTCGATCCGTACACGCTTCTCGTTCTTCATGTTCGACGCGATGGCGTAACACGCCAGATTTCTCCGGTGCAGATCAATCTTGAATGCGGTTGCCGTTGTACGGTTTGAACATGACTCACAAACAAAACTTGACTTTGAGGGAAGCGTTCCGTATTTTTAGACATCACTAATAGACGAGGTTAATATGGAAACAGCGCTTTTATCTGAAATACTCAAGCTCAGTGTTCCACAAAAACTTCAGCTTTTGGAGGTTATTTGGGACAGCATTACCCCTTTCCCTGAGGCGGTGGATTTGACAGAGCCTCAATGCAATGAATTGGAAAGTCGGTTGCAAGCGTATTATTCCAACGGTGTGGCAGGAACTCCGTGGGAGGAAGTACGGGCAAAACTCAATGCACTATGAACTACAAAATCTTTATTCGTTCCGAAGCTGAAATAGATCTTGACGAGGCGTATTTTTGGTATGAAAGCCAGAAAGTAGGATTAGGCAAAGAGTTCGTAGTTGAAGTTGATACCTGCATTGCTTCGATACAAAGAAATCCTTTTGCTTATCCTCTCAAATATAAAGTTGTACATAAAGCGTTGGTTCATCGTTTCCCATACGGCGTTTTCTATTTAATTGAACAGCAGGCGATTGTCGTGATCGCAATTTTTCATGCCAAGAGAAACCCGCGAGTGTGGCAAGACCGGATATAAAAACTTCGAATGCGGTTGTCGTTGTACCGTTTAATACAATTTTCGCAGTTCCGCGTTTCTGAAATAGTGCTGCACAATTTCCTCGGCGGTGAATCCCTTCGTCGCCATCACTGCCGCGCCGATTTGGCATAAGCCCACTCCGTGTCCCCAGCCGGCGCCGTGTAAAATAAAACGCAATGGTATCTCCTTCTCATCTCGTTCGACTCGAACCACAAAAGCGGAGGAGTACAGATGAGTCTTGGAAAGCCAGCGCCGAATCTCCAATTCTTTTCCCACCACGATATTCTTTTCCGAACCCACAATTTTTAATTTGATGATTCTGCCGGACGGCCCGCGTTGCAGCGGAACGAGATTAAGCAACTTGCCGAAGTTGATTCCTGATTTAGAAACAAGAAGCTCTTCCAGCGCTTCGCGAGGATATTCGACTTTCCAGCGAAAAAAATCCGTCGTCTCCTGATCGAACGAAGGCAGGATTTGCCGCAGAATATTTCCGTCCGTGGTGTTGCAATAAGCTTCCGGCGAGGAAAGCATCCATTGCTCCGCCTGCGCTTCATGGCGAATCAACGGATGTTGAATGGTTGCATCGGAAACCGGTTGGAGATATGGAATGGGCGTGTCTTCCCACGCATTTTCAAATGCTTCGCTGACGCCGCCGCAGGATTTGGAAAAGCGCGCGTCGCAGATTTCATTTCCATAAACCAAAAAAACGCCGCGCGTTTCATCCACCGCCTGCGCCGCCGCGGGTGAGATCATTTTTGACACGCCTTGATAGCGCTGACAATGATCGTCGGCGCAAACGTCGAAATCACGGTGATCTTCACGATCGTACCAGCGGATGATTTCGTCGGCGGTTTCGCGCGAACGCTGCGCGGGCACGTCGACATGCTTGAATTTTTTCTGCCGCTCCAGCATCGCCACGAGCCAGCTTCGCGAGGTGATCGCGTGCGCTTTCAGCAATTCCAGCGGCCCTTCAGGGCTCATTTCGGAGGAGATCACACTTTTTAAATACAGCTCAACCGGAATCTCGTTGATCGCCGTGACCGTGCCGTCTGCGCGCCGCAAAAAACGCAACGCGCCCTCGAAGGTTTGATCTTCTTTCCTTTCCCAATGAAACTGGACGCCGATGGTAACGTCGCGCAGTGTAAATGTTCCGCCGGCTGCCGGCGCACAAATTAGTTCCTTGCCGCGCGCTATCATCTGGTTGCCGGCATCACACGACATCAGATGCTCGCTGACACTTTCAATATGAAATTCGCCTTGATGTGACAAGTTTTCATTAATTAAAAAAACTCCGTTGAACGCGCCACGTGCTTGCGCACGACCTTCATAGATCCCAACGGAAATATTTGGTTCTTGCTTGAGCATGGTCTATCCTCAAAGTGAATCGAACAGCCCTTGCGCCGCCGCTTGATCCCAACTCACCTCCTCATAAATGGCTTCGATCAATTTTGCGTCAACCGTGTGAAAATCCTTTTCAACCGGCGTGACGATCAAGCCGCCCATATCCACCGAAGCCGGACTAATCAAAATTTTTTCATTCCCTTCTTTAAAAAAAACGTCGGGGCGATGTTTGCGGCGCGGAAAAAGAATGACCCGCCAGTGCGACGCATGGCATTGACAAAGCAGATTGATTTTCGGCTCATCGGATACCCGTAAAATCATCCGCATTTTCACGAGCAACTGCTGCAGAACAGCGACGAGCTTTTCGGCACTCGTTCCTTCGAGAACAAAAACCGCGCGGCCAACCTCTTTCAATAAAATGACGGCAACGCCATCATTTTCTCGAACAAGCTCACGCCGCGAAATTTTCATCGCTTCGCGCTCAATCGGAATTTTGCCGGCAGGCGCCGCCTGAAAATGAAAATGATCCGGCGCCGAAGCGCCGCATTGCGCGCCGTTATAAAACACCGTAAACTCCGGACTCAAATCGCGCGCCAACTGCATGAGGGTATCGAAATGCGCCGCGAGGATTTGCGGCTGATGCTGAATATGCGATATGGTGTAATGCGCCGAGAAAATCGGCATCGGATTGCAGAGCACCAGATATTTATTTTCATATAAAATGCCCTGCTGCTCCGAGGGAAGATTCTCCACGCAAAGAAAACACCGGCGCTGGCTGATCGATTGCGCATCCACTTTGGCGCCGGTGCTCACAATGCGCTTGGGGTTGAACTGTAACCAAACTGAGAACGCGCTACAGCGAACCTCACGAACCTCCGCATATTGCAGAGACGAATACCCTGCGGCTGCTATGGGCCAATTCTTTTTCTGATTTTCCAAGAGACGCGATAAGAGTTCCGGTAACGGCGTCGAATTGGAAGCGTGATACGAAGCGAAAATTTTTGCATCGATAGTGGCCACGCGGATTACTCTCCCTCCCGATTCATTTGTTGCCGCGCCATAATTTCAATCGTGCGCAGACGATCTTTGTAGAGATCATGGCGATTGCTTTTCTCAATCGGCAGCGCTGCGTCGGTGTTGCCTTCCCAGCGGCGGCAGAGATAAATCGGCTCGTAGATTCTGCCGATCTGATATTCCCGCGACAGGCGCAGAGCAATGGCGTAATCTTCGCCGTAACTCACATTCGGCAGCAAAATTTGCCGCGCCAGATCCGTGCGAAAAGCGCGCGGCGCGCCGAGGCCGTTGATGCGCAGCGCATTGTTGCGGCCATTGTCCGGCGTCCATTCGCGATGATCAATCACGCCAGGCGGAATTTCTTGCAAATCAAAATTCACCAATTTATACGAGCCGATCACCATCGCATAATCGCCACGCTTAAATTCGTCCACGATTTTTTGCAGCGTCTGCGCCCCGGAATAAAGATCATCGGAATCAAGCTGCGCCGCATACTTGCCGCAATGCTCGGAAAGCAGCGCTTCGTTCCAACAACCACCGATCCCCAAATCATGTCGTGACGGCACGATGTGTTTGACGCGATCATCTTTTTGCGCGAGCTGCGCGAGCGCCTCGGTCGTGCCGTCGGTGGAGTGATTGTCCGCGACGATGATATTGAAAGGAAAATCCGTTTGCTGCTGCAACACGCTCTGTACCGCGTCGGAAATCGTTTTGACCCGATTGCGCACCGGAATAATGACGCTTGCCTCAACGGGGAAATTTTCCGCCGCGCGCGGAAACGATTTGAAATTGGGCGGCAAATACGCGCCGATATTTTTGAGATGCTGCGTCGCTACTAACTCCATTTCTTTCTGCACGGCCTGATGGCGCGGATCGACATAATCAAACTGCTTCTCGCCGCTTTGGCGAATATCAGACTCGGTTTTGGTGTAAAGAAATTCCTGAATATGAAACACCGGATGGTCGATGGAAACTTTGAGCCGCAGATCATACAATCCCGCCCATTGCACGGCGAGACATGCGCCGAATTTTTTGATCGCCGCGCGAATCGCCGCCGTAGAGAACAACAGCAGTGCACCAAAATCAAAATTATCGCGAATGCTGCCGAGCTGATAATCGCTGAGCGGATGCTCGGCGCGCGCGCCGTCTTTCATTTCATGGAAATCCGCATAGACGAGCCCGGCGCTCGTTTGTTGAGTCACGTCGATAAATCGTTCCAACGCCGCCTGGCCGAGGGTGATTTCCTGCGGTTGATTGACGAACAACAAATATTCCGTCTCAAGCTGTTCGATGATTTGATTAATAACACTCCCGGCAGCAAACGAGCTCGCCACCAACGTCTTACATTTTTTATGTGAAACCGAATAACTGCCGCTATGAACAATTAGGATTTTTTGAACCAACGCTGAATTGGAGAAATCAAACAATGTTCTCTCAAAATAATCATCAGGAGAGTGAGGAACGACGACCGTGATACGCATTGAGCATTCCAAAGAAAAAAAATTTTAATTTGGGGTGTAGCAAAACTAATTCAATTGCCAATATACACAAGCAAGAGCATCTTGTCAAGCCGGTTTAACCGCTTTGTGTCACAAGAATCTCTTGACTGCGGTACGGAGAAAATCAAACTCGAATAAGATCGCCGCCGAATTTGGCCACCATCCTGCTATCGATGTTCCACTCGCTGCACGCCAACAACAGGCCATATCAAATGGCCGCCGTGGTGGTGATGCTGCCGATTGTCGCGGTTTTCTTCTTGACGCAGAGATATTCCATTCAGGGAATTACTCTGAAGGGGTAAGGGGTTAGAGGGATGAGTTGGTTGTTGCTTATTTACTGAAAGTCAAAGCCAAATTAATATATCGCCTCTCCACAAAGAGATTTTCTGGCGCATCTTTACCAAGCCGGTGCCGATTGATTTCATACTCCAAGCGTATACCGAGATCATCACCATTTGAACGAAAGATTGGCAAAAATTCAATCCCTATTCTCCAATATACTGTATTGGGCAACCATGGCATGGGACGGGTGTGAAACCATTTCGTTGCCGATTGATCAAGAAGTGTTTCGCCGATTTCAATATTCTCGATCCGATACCAACTCCAACCTGTGCCGGCTTTGATATAGGGCTGAAATTTCGCTGTAAACAGATTGTAACGGAGGCTTCCCCACCATTCCCATATTGCCAAATTGCCTTGTACGAATAGTTCCCGTCTCTCGCTAACTTCATTAAAGGAGTTCAGGTTTCTAAACCCATATCTAACTTTGCTTTTGGAATAACGCAGCGTCGTTTCGCTGGCAAAATTTTTTCCCATATAATAATCGGAGTGAAACAGAAAATTCCCGAACGAACGCAGGTTTTTGAAACTGAAAAAATCTTGCGCCAAACCCTGGGTTTGCATGAACTGTTTGATCTGCTTATTCTCTTCGCCTGGCAAAAGGCGAGCGAATGCATTGTTTCCGGAATAGAAACTCGTGCTAATCGCATTGCCATATTGCCGAAAAATGATCGGTTCTATTGTTTCAAATGTGGCGGAGTTTCCTTTAAATATATATGCAATCACATTGAAGCCGGGAAGCAAAAAGACGGGCTTCAATATATTCAAAAAACCCAAGTTATTTAAAAAAGTGCCTTGTAAACCAAGGCGAATACCTGAATCGAGGATATGAGGCTCGTAAAGAAAATAGTCTCGCGTAGGTCCTACTTGATTCCAGCTTGAATTGTAAGCTGGGCCAACGGGCGATAAGTTTCCCGCATCGGCGTGATCGACGAGTCCGGCCCCAAGCGATTCAGAAGCAGGGAATCCCCAGCGAATCGGAAGAATCAACCAGCTCCATTTCCGCCTCAATTTTCTGCCTAACTCTGAATCTATTAGAAGTGAGCCTTTTAATACTTCCCAGTCCGGAATGATTTCGATTTGATCGGATGAATATTTTAAAACATTAGGTTCTGCATCGTTATTATTCAAGTTTTCGTGCTCATCCCAATTGCCTCTAATACCTTCCGCAGCGCCGTGTGGACCGATATTTTTGTAGATGCCGGGAAAAGGATAGGTGCCGTGCGAATCACGATTTTTTCCGCCCGGCAGGGCAAGAAGTTGTAATGGTCCTTCGTGTTCGCCGCCAATATAACACAAAGGATGCGTATTTATTTGGCCTCGAGTTATATGGGTTATACCTCGAGCGTTATGGGCTTTATGTCGAATCAGCCACCACTTAAAATTTTCATACAATTTTTCTTCATGCCTACTTTCAACTTGTGCATGCCATAGCGGTAGGTCATAAACATAGGGATTCATGTAATCCAAAATCATAACGAAATGATGAAAATAATATTCAACACGCTTTATAAACAAACCGGAAACATCAATCGAGTCGTTTTTAGTTTTCAATATTGACTGAATCTCTTGTTCTGACAAGGCCGCATCTTTAACTATAAAATCCTTCGGTTTCCCCTCAAAAACCGTTAGACCATCCTTTTCTTCTATGATGGTATAGCCCTGTTTTTTATCAATTATTTTCCACTCATTTTCATATTCGCCAGACGAAATTTTGGCTTCCTTTGACAATTTAATGCCCAGCTTCATAAGTGCACTCTTCACGGTGTCTAGCGGACTGTAATCAATTAAGAATTCTCGAATATGAAGCGGGAACAGAATTTTTTCCGGCGCCGATTCTTGATATACTATTAATAGATCATATCCCCTTTTTTCAATAACAAATTTTTCCTTGCGAGCGTCGTCTGTTGACCACTTTTTGTTGGGAGTTATTATATCAACGGTGCCCTCGAGGGAAAGTTCGATTCGCTTTTCTTTAAACTGCTCGCGCAATTCTTTTGATATTCTGGCTCTATTTATGTAACTTTTGAGGGAACGATCAATACGGCGTGGTTCATCTTCAATCGTTATAACAACATTAATATGTTCCCAATCTCCTTCGTGGTTATTGCCGCCCGCATTGAAGGGATAAAAGAACCAGTATTGGATGACAAATTCATAGCCCTGCGTTTCTCCTTCGATTGATTTTACTGTGTGAATAAAAGGATGCGCATATATTTTAGAGAATTTTTTATACTTGTAGGGAAGATCATTCGAAAAAACATTATGATATTCTTTTTTCCAGCTCTTCTGATCTTGTCCGGGAAAATCGAAGTACAAAACTTTAAAGAAGGATTTTAGTCTTGAAGAGTCGGGGTGAAATTCTTCAATAAGGCGTTTCAGTTTTTCATCATCTTTGATCACATTCGACTGGTTTGTTGAATTTGAAAAATCTACTGGGGTAAAATTAATCGTTTCTTCTCCGATCATCTTTGTGCCTTTCAATAAATCCCACTCGTCAATATACAGAAGAGGCGTCAACTCATTCGTGAAAACCTTAAAATCCATTGGAATTGAATAAGGCGTGTTTTTGAACAGTATAGGTGAGAAACGATCGCAGATCTCTTTAAGCCGATTATACCTTAGATCATGAAAACCGTCTTTGGGTTCTTCGTCGATAAAAGGCCTTAAATTTTGGCCGTAAAGATCAAAGTGGGCGCTGTCACTGGCTGTGAGTTGTCTCATAATTTGAGGAAAACATAAGGGCAAATACTTGATATAATTTTTTTTAGAAATTGTTTGCGCGAGACCCGACGGCATAAGTAGAGAAAAACTTATGCAGAAAGAAAATACCGAAGAAATAATCGGAGACTTCATTTTAAATCCTCTAAAATTTATGTATTTTTCTCACGATCTAGATGCCGATTTGATTGAATGGCTTGATGGACTTCATGAAAAAGCGATGATAGATTATCTTGCAAGTAACCCAGATAAATTGCAGAAAAAGAAAATGCTGCAAGCGATGGAAAAGGATGGGAGCGTGCGATTGGAAAATTTCGAAAAAAAACAGCAGTCGGGCTTGCGCGCGAACCCAGAAAAATCCCTGCGCAAGTCCGACTGCCTTGTTCAAACTATTTCTCGTGCTTCTTCTCGTATCTCTTATTCGTCAAAACCTTGTTATTTGACCAGCAGCAAAGTTGCCGTCGCAATCGCAAGTCCCACGGTGGTGGCGCGAAAAAATCGCAGCGCCACGCTCTTCTTCCTCAGCGCAATTTCGCTCTTCTGCAGGACGCCGTTCAAATTATCAACTTCCTGCTTGCGGCGTTCGGCGATGCTATTCGCTTCATCATACTGTTGTTGCAGGTTGCTGACCCGAACGCGCAGCACGGTGCTCTCTCTTTTGAGGTCGGAGACTTGTGAAAAAATTTCCGGCAGCAAACCGAAGCGAATGTTGCTCAGTCGCTCGGCGGCGCGAAGCGGAAACACAAAACCGGTGTCGCCCTTCGCGCCAATCACCATGATGACGCTATCGGGTATGACTTGTGTCTGGGAGCGGAGGCAAAGGGGAGCGCACAAACTCATTAAGCTCACGCAAAAGATCAGTCGGCGTGCCTTTGTACACATGGAGATTCTCCACAATTTTGATAATGGTCTTTTCGCGAATTTTAATGGCGCTGGCCAGCGAATCGGCGAGTTTTTTGTTGCGTTGATCCACACGCTGCAGCGAGTCGATGCGGGCAAAAGCCAAGCGGTTGGCCGCCTCGAGCGTCTCATTTTTCCGGCGCACTTCTTCGATTTCCTGGCGCAGCTTTTGGAGATTTTCATCGCCGGCGCAAGTGAATCGGAACAGCAGCATGCCGCCAATAATGCCGACCGCCAGCAACACGAGCATCTTGGTAATCACGCATCCCTCCTCCTCCAGATCGTGGTTTCGTTTGAATATCGATGAAACGGGGATTGCTATTTCGTTGACTGTTGAAGCGTTCTGCGTTTAAAATGGTAACGCATTTGCTCAAGAATAGCAAGCATTTTTTGCTGAAATCCGCGCCGGAGTCGACGAAAGTTTTAGACGAAATGAATTATTTCCATTTTAAAACGTTCCGCACGCATGAGGCTTGAATGCTATTAAACGCTTAAATTGTGCTCATCGACTCAATGTGAACCTATCATGGACGAGGAATGCCAAAATTACAATTAATTCGCTTTGCCATGGTTGTGATGATGAGTTGGGCTACAACGATTTATGCGCAAAACAACAACTTTTTAAATAAACTCGCGGAAAAACCATTCGAACAAATCTTGGTTTTTGAAATTGAAATTCAAAGTCTGGCGAAAATCATCGAAATGACGGCATGGAAAATGAATTATGATTCCGTCATCGTCAATTCGGCGCAGGAGAAAATTCTGATCATTCGAGGTTTTTCGCCGCCAGCGCTGCAATATCGCATTCTTTTAAACATGACGCCGTTGGACTCGGCAGTACAATTAACCTCGCAAGGATTTTGGTTTTTCCCGCCGGACAGCATTCCGCGATACAGCAAGTCGATGCAAGCCGCGGATCGCGATCTTTTAAAACTCTTTCTCTACGCCGTCACGCAGGAAATCGCTTTGAGCAAAGGCGCGCCGCTGCATGATCGCGAC
>Ga0247727_10005772_pt1 | contig 24769 bp, 22 predicted proteins | sample WisWelCaveWW1625_FD_202498 | JGI IMG/M metagenome (GOLD analysis project Ga0247727, IMG submission 202498) | Biofilm microbial communities from Wishing Well Cave, Virginia, United States - WW16-25 | ecosystem: Environmental > Aquatic > Deep subsurface > Groundwater > Cave microbial mat | place... | reverse complement strand
TCCGGCTTTGTTTCGTCAAGAATACGCTTGACCTTTTGACCTACGCTGCCGTCTTTGACAAAGGCATTAAACCGTTCGTTCGGAATTTTGACATGCATCAGCATTTTCATAAAAATGTCCTTTCTTTTTTATCCTGCGTTTTTTACCCAAAAATTTAAGGGATACATAATACATCCGCCCCATTCCCATTTGCAAAAATTTTGTGCGCATCGGTGAAACTGAGAAAGAGGAATAGAGGCTCGGCGAAGTTGCAACCATTTATTTTGCCAACAGGCTGACGACGGGTATCTCTAAAGCGGATGCTATTTTTTCCAGGATCGGCAGCGAGGGATGATGACGGCCATTTTCAATACGCGATAGATTATTCCGCAAAATACCGGTCTTTGACGCCAAAGCCTCCTGCGTCATTTCTTTACCGGCCCTAGTGTTAATGATTCTCTGACCTATCGCTTCGGCCGTCAAATTTGCGGTTTTTTCTTTTTTCTTACCTTCGCTAAATAGACCGTTTTGATCCACCTTATAACGAATGAAATCCCAAGGAACAGCCGCTGATCCACCGTTGTCATATTTAATCGTGAAGTAATACTTATCCGGGCTTATTTCGCATGAGAGAATACCGGTTTTTTGATCCTCTTCGGGAAGGCTGTCGCGCTTCATGAAAAATATTTCTTTATTCGCAAAGGTACAGGCAAAAACATTTTCTTCTTTCAAATATTCAGCCTTGATTAACTTCTTCTTTAAGTCTTCGTTAAAAAAATCATCGATGCTGGTGAATAAATTTTTGATCTTCTGTTTGCTGGTGGGCCGGGGCAGCGATAACAAGACAAAAAGATTTTTATTCACTTCATCCATCAAGGAAGCATCCAGATTCCCGGAGACAACGACAACCGGCATTCCCCGCTTTAACTGCTTGAGATAAAAGATAAAGGTGTAAAGATTCCCGCACATAAAGTCCAAATCCAGGATTGCAAGATCAGGAGAAACTCGCTTTTTAGATAAAAGCGCCCATTTTTCGGATGAATCCACCGCGTCTAAGATAAAATCGTGCGCCGGGGTTTCCCTTCTAATTTCACTGCAAAACGCCGCGCTGGTGCTGGCAAGTAAAATTTCATGCCGCATTCCGGATTTCGTTTTCACTTTAAATAGCCTCCTTTCTTTAACGCCTTCCTTAATTTGGCATCCAGCACAAGATGCTTATCTAACGGCTTCTGGTTTTCAATATCAAATCTGCCGAGTTCTTTATGCCCGTCATAGATATGCACATGATAAGGCGGATGATCCATTTTATAGATCCGGAAAATATAGCCGTTAACCTTCTTCTCGCCCATTCCTGACAGCTTTCTATCCGGCACTTGAAATGTATCATACTTGATACTATCTTTCAATGCCTGATTTTATTAAATTTATTTATTATTAGCATAATAATATTTATTTTAATAAAAATCAACTGCGTTTTCTACGCGAACCGAATTCCAACTTACCTTTGGGTTCCTTACTTGCCATCTATGCTAGAATGCGAAAAAAGGGGACATGCTTATGACAAAACAGGTCAGACAAACGCACTTTCTCTGCATGGGGTTGATGATTTTACTGACGGGCGTTACGGTTGACACGGCTTTCGCCTATGACGATTGTTACAGGGATTGCATGGACCAGTCCGGCTGCTGGAGCGTAGGACCGGAGAGCAGCGGAAGCTATTGCAGCGGCACCCAGGCCCGGTGTTCGTCAGACTGCCTCGATAAAGGGCCAAGCGGCCGCGGCAAGATCTACGGCGCGATCGCCTACAGTAAACGCAACGGAGCTTATGGCTACTCGCACGGCTGGACAAACCAGAAGAAAGCCGAGCAAGTAGCTCTTAAAAATTGCAAAGAGAACGGCTCCGGATGCGATGTGGAAGTCTGGTTTTACAATAGCTGCGGCGCCGTGGCGGCCGACGGTAAAAAAGTTGCCTGGGGGCAGGGTTCATCCGAGCAGGCGGCCAGCCAGCAGGCACTCGAGAAATGCAATAAGGGGTTTTTCAAGAAACATTGCGAGGTCAAGGTTTCCCACTGCTCCTTGTAGCATCGGCGGTTCGTTTAAACATTATTTACTTACGTTTTTTGAGGAATTTTTCGATTTCGGGCAAGGGAAGCGTATTCACCACGTCTTTTTTCTCAAGCCAGCCCTTGCGCGCAATCCCCACGCCATAGCTTACATCGCCAAGTCCTTCCATTGAATGCGCATCCGGATTAATGCTGATCAAAACGCCTTTCTCTTTCGCGTAGCGGCACATCCGCCAATCTAGATCCAAACGGTGAGGATTGGCATTAAGCTCCATCACCACGTCCATTTTTTTTGCGAGATCAATTAATTTCGCAAGGTCCACAGGATAAGGATCGCGGGCAAGCAGGAGCCGTCCTGTGGGATGCCCCACAAAAGTTAAATATTTGTTCTCCATTGCGCGGTGAATTCGTGTGGTCATTTCTTTCTCCGGCAGATTAAACCGGCTGTGGACTGAACCGATCACAAAATCAAATTGAGCGAGCATCGCGTCCGGATAATCGAGTTTTCCGTCCCCTAGAATATCCGATTCAATCCCCCGGAAGATCCGGATCTTAAACCGTTTTTGCAAAGTTTCGATTTCCTTCCACTGCTTTTTGACGCGTTCCGGTTCAAGCCCCTTGGCGTACTTTGCCGACTGGCTGTGGTCAGAAATCCCGACATAGTCCCAACCCATTTTCTGGGCTTGGGCAATCATATCCTCCAGGCTGGCAACCCCGTCGCTATAAGTCGAGTGGACGTGGAAAACGCCGTGGATCTCTTTTTCTTCAACGAGCGTAGGGAATTCCTTTTTTGCCGCCAGCTCGATTTCACCCTGATTTTCGCGCGCTTCAGGCGGAATATAATGAAGCCCGACGGCCTGAAAAATTTCCGCTTCGTCCTTGCAGGCAATTTTCCGGGTCCCTTTAAAAAGTCCGTATTCATTGATTTTAATATTTTTCTTTTTGGCAATAGTCCTTACGGCAACATTGTGTTCCTTGCTGCCCGTGAAATAATAAAGTGCAAATGGAAATTCATTTTCAGCCACCGTTCGAAGATCACAATTGATTCCTGTTTTCAAAACAATGCTGGATTTGGTATCGCCGTGGGCAACGACGGACTGGACTTCGGGATAGCGGATAAAGGCATTGTGGATTGCCCCGGCATCCTTAGTACTTATCAGAATATCAATATCCTTAATGATTTCCTTGCGGCGGCGAAGGCTTCCGGCCACTTCGATTTTTAAAATCCCCTTTTGTTTTTTGAGGTACTGGACAAGCTTCTCCGATTCGGCAAAAGCAAAATCAATCCGGAAATGGCCGTGAGATTTTTTAACAAGCCCAATCCCCTCCAGGATTTTTTCCTGGCTCTTTGCGCCAAATCCGTCAAGGTCAAGCAGCCGGTTTTCCTTGCAGGCATATTCAAGCTCTCCCACGGACTTCACGTGAAGTTTCTCATAAAGGATTTTAATCCGCTTCGCGCCCAAACCGGGGATCCGGAAAAGCTCAAATAAACTTTCCGGGAAACCCTTACGAAGCTTCTCATAGTCGGGGGATTTCCCCTTCTCATAAAGGTCATGAATAATTTTGGAAATATGCACGCCAATGCCTTTTAAATTTTCAAGCTCTTTGGTTTCAATCAAGGTTTTAAGGTCTGAAGGGTTTCCTTCCAGCACACGTGCGGCATTTTCGAAGGCGCGGATTTTGAAGACGTTTTCGTTTTTGAGTTCAAGAAGGACTCCGATTTCGCGCAGGATTTCGATGACGTGGGTTTTATCGAGGGTTTGCATAAAGGTTCTTGCGCCAAGAATAACGAGAAATGCCCTGGAATCCAAGAAAATTTTTATGCGGCGGTGGAGATGATTTCGTAATTTTTGAAAAGCTCACTGAGGATGCGGGAAGCGTAGAGATCATTCGGGTCGTAGCGGTAACCGTTCTTTGTAGCCAACCCGTCGAGATTACCGTCGTGATAAGCATACAAAAGCGCGGTTCCGAAAGCTCCGTCAAAGACTCCGAAATATTCATTAATGCGTTGAGCGACTTCTGGATCAAGCTGCTGGCCGGCATAAATCCTGTCATTGATTTGAGAAAAATGAATCGCCATAGCTTGACGCGGGAGCCGGGGGTTCCACGCCCCGTAATAAACTTTGCCAAATGGCTGAAGCGTAAAAACCCGTTCGCTCATTCCTTCTTTTGAATCCGCTAAAATCTGGATATGAATCCTATCCTTATTTATGGCCTTGAGCCCCAAAAGCTCGGTCCACTGCCGCTTCGAAAGCCGGTCCAATTCATCCTGCCCAATCACAAAAACCACATCGGTCTGCAAACTCTCAACAACCTTCCTATCCCTTTTCCGGGATGCACCGGCTGCAGTCCGCACCTCAGAACGACCAGTTCTGAGGTTCTTGCTTGTGCCGGAATCACGGGATTCCGGCCTTACCTCAGCCCGAACGGAAATGGGTTCAAGGGGCAAAGTTAAGCTTTGAATGATGGAATCGATCTCATCCTGCGGCGCAGTTACTTTTTTTAATGCGGCAATGGCGTCTTGCCGGAAGGTTGGGGTCACAAGCCCTGTGCCGCCGATGAAGACGCGGCTGATTTCTGAATACCCTAATTCATTGGTAAAAGGTGGTGCCGTGTTGAGCGGCCTATCGATGACAAATACTTTTATCTGATCCTTGTCTCCTGGTAGACCAATCACATTAAATGAATTCCCTCTTTTGATAATGTCTTTAATACTTTGTGCCGCCAAACGGGTGATGATATTTTTAGCCTTCGTGGAGCCTTCAAAAACAATTCCTGTGCCCCAGCCGTCATTGAGACTTGAAACCAGCACCGGCCCAACAATGCGCTTTCGGGCTAATTCGGCTCTTTCAATGGGAAATACGAAACGCACAAGCTGCGCGTGGATCTGGGATTGGCTGGCGCCAGCCTTGGGTGCCCTGCGCTTTCTGGAGGAATACCAGCCGTTGATGCCTAATCTAAACTGCCTTTTCCCCTGAAGACCGGACGATTCATTCAGGCTTGTCCAAAACGTCAAAACATCCTGTAAATAGTCCTTTTGATAAATCTGGCTTTGATAGATCCGCCCGTCTCCACGAGTCAAGGTTATATGGTGCGGCTGCTCATCATCTCCGGCGTTTTGCTTCGGAGGAAAAATCGCGTAAGGATTGTACAAAGCCCACCACTTGCGCCCGCGAAGCCCTTCCCATTCAAGCCAAACCTGGTCCGAAAAATCATTTTTTATGACTTCAGGAACAAGTTTCATGGCCCCGGGATCCTTGGCTCGAACCCGGACAGGACTTGCCGTGACCTGTCCCGGACGCTGGCTTCGCCCCGGATTTTCAATTGCAATGAGCTCTGCCTGCTGAGATAAAGTTTCCGGGATATCCCCAAGGTGAGTTTGAGTCCCTTTTTGATGGGAAGAAAAAACTCCGTATCGAATGAAACTGCCGTTTTCAATAATCCTGAAAAAGCTTTTCCACTCTCCGTTGTCAAGATGCACAGCCTGCCACTGACGCTCAAACAAGGCCTGAACCCCGCGATAAAGATCCGGATAATCGTTTGCTTTAAGACCCCGCTCCTCAGGTTCCACCCCTGTTCTTTCATGAAAAATGGCATTCCGGAGCTCGGAGCGGAAGGATTGGCCGGAGGGAGTGTCCGGGTAAACTTTGGCGATTAGCTCTTTGAATGTTTTAATTTTTTGCGCCACATCTTCACGGAGAAGCCGGTCTTTTTCTTCCAATGCTTTTTTGAAAGTTTCATTCTCCTCGGCCATATCGGCCAGAAACGATTCAAAGCGCTTTGCATCTTCCTCTGTCAGCGAGTTATCCACGGTTTGAGCCCAAAATTCATCTTCAAACCAGCGGGAGAATAATGTTTCCGATTCGGGGAATGGTTTTTTTGCCGCCAGTTCAGTGTTTAGAACATCCGTATTTAAATTGGACGCATAAATGGTCGTTCGAAACATATTTTTTAGTAGCTGGCTTTTTTCAGGATTTTGTAAAATTGCACGGTACCCTCTAGCAAGCAGCTGATTTTCTCCTTCCAGGATGCCGTGAAAGATTTCATGGGCGAGTATTTTTTCCAAAGGCTCCGGATGGTTGAGCATATATTCGGGAATCAAAAGACCGTGGAATTTAAGATAGTGTTCCGTCAGTCTTCGAATGCCGCCCGCTGTTTTTTCCCATTTTAATAATTTGCCCTCCAGTTCCTGTGATGCATCCCCCTCCAAAATAGGCAGAAGCCAACGGGCGAGGTTCCCAATCACGTGGGCTCGATATCCAATGACATAAGGATCATCCGTGTATTCGCTGATCCTATGTTCTGTATTAAACATCCCTGTATGCGATCGCTGGTTAAAGTCATTTTTCACAATTTCAACAAGTTTTAGATCCGTTGTCTTTGGATCACTTCGCCGCTCAGCGATGCGTGAAAGAAGCGTCGCTGTTTGAAGGGAAAATGCCATAAGCGAATCGTGCAGATCATCCAAGGCGTAAAAATCCGAATCCACCACCAGAAAATCCTCGGCCAGCACATTTCCAATCAGCGGATCAATGACAGGATTTGTCCGCACCTCGGCCCTTCTTGATTGCTCAGGGTCGTCCTCGGGGACTGTGACCTTTGATGTATGTCTTTCGAACGTAAGATCGGCCCTAGACCTTTGGATCTCCTGGCCTTGCCGTTTGACAGTCCCTCGCGGGACGGAGAAACGATTCGCCTTCTTATGATTTGTATTATTTAAATATTTTTCTTGATTTATATACATTATTTTGATAAGCTGCGCCCCGGTTCCAAGAGGAGAAATTGTGGTTTGCTTAACTGATTCAAGAAGAGACTTGATTGCACGGACACTAATGAATTCCTTCAATCTGACGCTGGCCGCAGCCTTTGCCAGCCGGTTTTTTGTTAATTTTCCCTTGAAGTTCCGAATTGCGGCATATATGCTGTTGATAGGTTTCTTCATGGTTGGGATTTGGTTTTGTCCACCCAATAAGGAAAAAAAGGAGACATAAAATGTTCGGAACAGCCCTTTTAGCGATGGCCACCATTTTAGTAATTCTGATCGTCCTTCAACTCTTCGATCATTTTCAAAAACGCCGCCATCCCCATTCCTCCCAATAATTCTTTCTTTGGTTCTTGTTATCCCCATTGTTTCCTGCTGTGCTTCGGAGCGAGGGTTTGACATCAGTTTTTCATCGAATCGGAGAAAATGATTATAAATTTTTCTAATCTCAGAGCGGCCGCGGGGAAGAGAAAAAATGGGTTGGGGGCGGGAAGCGGTGGCAACTTGCAATGGTGTTTCAAAAGGGTGATACCCCACCGACATTAACCGCTTGTAATATTCCTGGTGCTTTAAATCGACCCCCCGGATTTTTGGAGAAACAACAATATAGGAAATATTTCTTTTTTTTAAGAATTCCTTGATTCGGTCCTGATGAAACCCGCCAAAAACCAATGCACTGATTTGCTCCTCAGAATGAAGAAGAAAATCGTCAAGACGCGCTTCAACGGCCTCATCCCGCGCGCCGGCAATGTCATAAAACCGGATCGCAAGGCTAACATTTTTTTCCCAGCGCTTCGAAAGCACGATTGAACGCTTGGTTTGATTCGCAATAAACTTGGCCAGGGCCCGGGTTTTGAAATGCTCAAGCAAAGGCTTAACCGCCTCATATTCGGCTGAAGTCACTGAGAGATCATTCAGCCGCTTTAAGAGTTCCAAGCTCGTGAGAAAAAAATAAACCTTTTTGTCTCTTTCCGTTTTCAAAAATCGATCGGCAAAATGATTTTCAAGGGTGTTAATTTCCTGAAAGAGGACCTTCGAATCCAAAGCTTTGACTTTCTCGAGAATCAAGGGATCTTTGGAGTTTTCACTAGCGAGCAGCAGATGAATGTTAGGATACACAACCCAAGACTCACGACTCAAGACAGTTATAACTCTTTTCAGATATTCCGATAAACCGAGCCGATTTGTATCCCGCTGCTGCTTTAGCTTGAGCCAATCCTTAAGCTCTTTTGAGAAATAGCGGTTTGCCAATTTCTCCATTTCATTTTCAAGGACCGCTAAATCTTTTGCCGTTTCCTCTTTATAAATTGCGCTCTGCCTATATCCGGCAATATTTTCAAGATGAAGGCGGATATTGTCCGCACCAATAAGGTTAAAATTCTGTCGTGAGTCTTGAGTTGTGAGTAAGCATCTTTACTCACGGCCCAAGACTCATCCCTCAAGACTGGATTATGACGGTTAATATGCGCATATTCCGCTCCGCCAATGCGGAGCTTGTCCATTAAGAAATACGAAACTTTTTCTTTGATCGCGGGATCCTTGATAAACCCGAAATAGTCGTCCGTCGGAACCAATCCTTCATAGCCTTCCTCGTAAACCGTTCTGACTCCGTATCGTTTCACGAGATATTGGATGGTCTTGGCAATATTCTCCTGGGCTTCAAGGGAGTCGTGTGCGTCTTGGATGTAGATGACAACCTTCCGGCTGCAAGCTGCAGGCTGCAAGTCGCTAAATTTCCCCTGCCGACTTCTGGGATCTGAGGCTTGAAGCTTGGGGCATGCAGCCTGAAAAGTTTCTTCGATGGTTCCGAGTTCACCCGGGATAGAAACGGTTAGCGGCTTTGAAGGAAGAGGTAAAGCATATAAAGAACTTTCGGAAAGGATTAAGGAAAAAGACAAAAAAATTGCAGTGATTTTAACAAGCGGTAACCGAAATTTTATTTCATTGATCCTCAAAGTGTTGTTAGAATACCTTTGAATCTATGACATTGCAAATTGATTAATCCAAGTTAAGCGTCCTTGCTCATCATTGATCGCAATTACTATAAGGAAAACACTATATGAAACCCAAAAAAATACGCAAGGACATGAATTTTGCATCTGAAAAAATGCGGGCTGTCGTTTTTAAAAATCACGGGGGCCTCGACCAGCTCGAGCACACGTACGCGGAGATTCCTCACATCGGCCCTCACGAGGTTCTGGTTAAAGTCAAGGCCTGCGCCCTAAATCACCTGGATCTCTGGACCCTCATGGGAATGCCCGGCATTAAGATCTCAATGCCCCATATCCTGGGCTGCGATATCGCGGGCGAAGTTGTCCAGACCGGTTCCGAGGTCCGGGGGATTCCTCTTAAGGAACCCGTGATTTTGGCCCCTGGTGTTTCCTGCAGCAAATGTCATTTCTGTAAATCGGGATGGGACAGCCTGTGTGATCAATATCATATTATGGGGTTTCAGGTAAATGGGGGGTACGCCGAATATGTCAAGACACCCGCGCGCAATATCATTCCGGTTTCCCGCCGTTTAAGTTTTGAGGAATGGGCCGCAGTTCCCCTTGTCTACTTAACCGCGTGGCACATGCTTGTGACCCGCGCGCAGCTTAAAAGAGGAGAAAAAGTCCTGATTCATGCGGCAGGAAGCGGCGTGGGAAGTGCGGCGATTCAAATCGCAAAATATCTTGGCGCTCACGTCATCACAACCGTCGGTCAGGAAGAAAAAATACGCCGTGCCAAAGCCATTGGCGCACACGAAGTCATTAATTACCAGAAAAAAGACTTCCTGGCTGAAGTTAAAAAAATCACGAATGGACGCGGCGTTGACGTCGTCCTGGAACATATCGGCCCGGCCACTTTCACGAAAAGCGTGGCCAGCCTCACCAAAAAAGGAAGGCTTGTCACGTGCGGGGCCACAAGCGGCCCCACGGTAAATCTTGATTTACGGCTCTTTTTTGTCAGACAATTTTCAATGGCCGGCTGTTATATGGGCGGGATTGAAGAACTTCGCAAAGTCATCCGGCTTGTTAAAAAGAAAAAACTTCGGCCCGTTATTGACCAAATCTTTCCCCTGAGGGATGCTAAAAGCGCCCTTAAGCGGATGCAGGACCGGGCTAATTTCGGGAAAATCATTTTAGTCCCTTGAAACATTCCAAACACGAACTTGCCGGTATCCGCCTGATGATTCAGGCTTCTTTCGCTTTTTCTATCATGGCCCTGTGTGTCAAAATTGCAAGCCGGACACTTCCAAGCCTTGAAATTGTTTTCTTCCGCAGTTTCTTCGGAAGTCTCATGGTCGGGGCCGTGATGCTTCACCGCAAAATATCTTTTTTAGGCACCGAACGCCGGGTGATGATCCTGCGCGGTATCAGCGGTTTTATCGCTCTCACGCTCCATTTTTACACCATTGCGAACCTCCATTTGGGAACTGCGGTGATGCTTAACTACTCCGCTCCTATCTTTGCCGCAATTTTCGCCATTCTTTTTTTAAAAGAACGCCCCGGCCCGCTCCTATTAAGCATGATCGGATTAGCGTTTCTTGGCGTTTACCTTTTGGTGGAAGCAAGGCTTGCGGGCTGGGACTGGATGGTTTTCCTAGGGGTTTTATCGGCCGTGTTTGCGGCTGTTGCTTATGTCTCGATCCGGGCGATCAAACAAAGGGAATCCCCTTTCACTATTATTTTTTACTTCACGGCAATTTCCACCCTCGGATCCATTTTCTTTTTACCCTTTGGATTCAAATGGCCGGAGGCGAAAGAATGGCTGGCGCTAGGCGGGGTTGCGATAGGATCTTTTTATGGCCAGTGGTGGATGACGAACGCCCTTCGAGTCGGCCGGGCATCGCTTGTAAGCCCCTTTTCTTACCTCACGCCCTTACTGTCTTTTTTGTACGGCTTTCTCCTGTGGGGTGAAACGCTTAAAGTGACAACCCTTGCGGGCGCCTTTTTAATTATCCTGGCCGGGTCCCTGATCTCTTATTTTGAAACCAAAGCGCGAGGAAAGAAACCGAGTGTTTCGATTGAAATTGAATAGCGCAAAAATAGGGGACGGTTCTATTTTTTGCTTGATGAAATAGAAAATAGAACCGTCCCCTATTTTCTAAGCGGATTCAGAAGAAGAGAGAGAAGAATCCTGAAGGTCTTTATCTTCCGTCTTCTTGATAGCCAGGAAAAGATAAATTCCTGTCACAAACAAACTTCCCACGAAACCAAAAGGAAGACGCCCCAAAAAGGGAAATAACAGCTGTAAGAGTTGGATCAGGCTTACCGCCGTGAGTGCAAAAAAACTCACGTTCAGAATGGCGCTGTAAGCAAGCCGGGGACGGCGAAGAAAATTAATGATTAATCCCACCCACGAATAAAGAAGTGCCGCCAAAAGTTTCCAGACCAGAAAAAAAATGAAAAAGAAAAAAATCCCCAGCACCACAAACCAGGGGCGGACAGAATCGTAAAACTTTTGAAGCGACTCCCCATCAATCGGCACCGCTTCCGCGGTTTCTCCCGGCCCTTTGGCAGAACTTGTCCTTGTAAGATCATAGGCTTTCATTTGCTTCAGGCCCTGCCTGACAAAAACTTTTTTTGAAGTCACAAACATCACCACATTCTGCATCGTAGCTAAATCCACATCCGTCCGGTTCATGTCAAAAATAACAAGCGGCCCAAGTTCCGGATGCACCATCGTATGCGGGCTGGCGGCGTTCATCACAAGGCCTTCCGGCGTCCAGGTGAGCGTTGGCATTTGGGATTTTGCCCATTCTAAAAAAAGATTCATTTGCGGGATGCCCTGGCGGACAAGCCAGACAGACATTAAAAGCGTTGCAATCACCGATAAGTAAACCAGATAAAAAAACCCGCTGCGCAGGCGCGAGCGGATAATCCCGCGATAGAAATCAAGACTAAACAAGGAATAGACCGGGGCTAGAAAAAGATTCATTCTCTCACCAATTTAAGAACCTCTAAGCGGATTTTCCCGGCAGGAACCTGGATTTCAACTTTATCCTTCGGAGCTTTTCCGAGCAAACCCTTTCCAATCGGAGACGTCACTGAAATTTTTCCTTTCGAGAAATCCGCTTCATCCTGGGGCACGAGGGTATAGCGAAATACATCCTGGGTGTCGGTATTTTTTAATTCCAGTGTCGCGCCCAAATAAGCCTTATCCTGCGGCAGCTCGCTTGGGTCCACAATCCGGGCATGCGCGAGTCTCGTTTCAAGATTGCCAATCCTTATTTCAAGCTGATGCTTGGCTTCCTTGGCGGTTTCATACTCTGAGTTTTCTCTTAAATCCCCCAGGGCGCGGGCATACTCAAGCTGATCCGCAACCTCTCGCCGCTTTTTAGTCTTAAGAAAGTTCAGTTCCTCAGCCAGCTTTTCATATCCTCCGCGCGTCAAAATGACTTTTTCCATATTTTCTCCCAAACCTTTCATTTAGCTTCCCACGTACTTTGCATAAAGACTTTTTGCCTGTCCTACGTCTTCTGTCCCTTTCACAATCGCACGACCGTCTGAAAACACCGTGATCCTGCAGGCACCAGACAAAATATTTAAGATATAATCATTATACTCAACTTCGGCCCGGCCTGCCAATCTCGCCGCCAACTCTTTAAAATTGATTTCAGCCGTATGACTTTGATAAATCTGAACCGCGTTGCGCCCGCAAAGGGTGACGGTTCGCATTCCGGCTTCACGCGTTAAGTAAGGGAAGTTTTGGTCTCGGCATCCATCGCAAGGGTCTTCCGTCAAAGACAATACCTCCAAACCTTCAAAGCGAGTATTCCACAAATCCATTTTCCAAAGCTTACGGGACACTTCGTGTTGTTTGCCTATCAGGATTTTGATGGCTTCAGTCCCCTGAAACGAAGCGATCATATGGGCAACGGATGCAAGAACCCCAACCTGATCACAGGTTTGAAACTGGCCGGGCGGCGGCGCCGCATGAAAAAGGCAGCGAAGACAGGGGCCTTGCTGCGGCAAAATCACATAAGCCATCCCTTGAGTTTTTAACGCTCCCCCATAAATCCAGGGAATATTCTTTTTTAATGCGTAATCATTGAGAAGAAAACGCGTCTCAAAATTATCCGTCCCGTCCAAGATGAGATCCGAGCCTTCGAGAAGGTCTTCAATGGTTTCAGGGTTTACGTCGCTTGCGTGCGCTTTAATGACAATTCCTGAATTAATTTCCCCTAGTTTTCGCGCTGCGGCAATGGCTTTGGGCAAATGATCCCTGACATCCGCCTCCTCATAAAGCACCTGGCGCTGAAGATTATTGATTTCAAGGAAATCACGGTCAATAAGAATCATTTTCCCAACACCGGCACGCGCCAGAAGCTGGCTTGAGACCGAACCCAGCGCCCCAAGACCCACCACAGCCACCGAAGAGGCTTGCAGTCTTTTTTGACCCTCAAGTCCGATTTCTTTAAGAATCCACTGCCTTTCGTAACGGGATAAATTTTCCATAGAGTGTCTCGATTATTTCAAGAGGACGACCGACCCATACAAAACAAGCAGACCGGCAACCAGGTTAAGGCCCATTAAGCGGACATAGAGCTGGTGCAGCCGGTGAAATTCAATTTTAGAAGGATGATCCACGGAAAGGCTGTCAAAAGTCGGAACGCTTGCCTTGATCGCCTCAAGGCGGGGTGTAAGGTGAAAACTGTAAAAAGCGGTAAGCGTCCCCATCAAAAAAATGGCGAGAATAAGGTACCCAAGCCAGTGGTTTCGCTCCCGCACAAAACGCAGCGATAAAAAACTGGTTGCAAGCAAAAGCACACAGCAGGCGAGTTCGATCCCATTAAGCCTTTTAAGCATTTTACCCACCATTTGCCCCGCAAGCGCACGGGAGGCCATCGAACCATGAATAGAAGGAGCGGCAACGGCAGAAAAAAAAGTAATCCCTCCCACCCACAAGGAAAGGGCTAAATAATGAACCCACTGGATAAAATTCCAAATACCGTTTGCTGACATAGAAGAATTCCTTTACCCCCTCACCTTTATCCTCTCCCCTAGGGGGAGAGGGTAGGGTGAGGGGAAAAATCACTTTTTCTTTCGATACTTTCCAATCTTAAAGATGCGCGCCAAATTCGCATGCGGATGAATCACAGGACGGATATCCCCTTTGGAAGACGTTAGAAGAGTGGAAAGACCGGGGCCGTGCCCTGCAAGCGTGCTGTTTGAATGAACGACTATGCCAATGGTTACCGCACCCTTACGGAACGTCCGGCCGTACGAATGGTCGTGGTCAGTGACCGCCACGAAATCCCCAAAACAAATCTGCTCAAGCTTTAATCTTTTTACTTCGCCGGCGTCATGCGTCATGATATCGCAATCCCCGGTCCCGATATTGTTGTGCCCCATTCCGGATCCCATTAACGCTGCCGGAACAATCGTTGTCACTGCAACTTCCAGTTTGTTTCCCGGAAAAACCTGAATGGGAAGTTTATGGAAAAGAGCCGGGTCAAGGCTGTAGGCTTTGATCCCCGAAAAATCAAGAAGCTTAAGCCCCTGTCCGAAAGATTCAATCAAAATTTTATCGTCCATCGTGAGCTTCGATAAAGTCACGTCGTCAAAATCAATCGTGACGTGCTCAACGCCGCCGTGGTGCCCCGTCACAATGCCTTTACGCCCTTTGGCATCGCCCGTGACAATCCGGGCGGTGTTGCCCACACACGCCAGAAAATTAAATCCCATGTTGGCGCGTGAACTGCGCTTTTCCTCATCCAGGACGGCAGAAACACCCGGCTCAATATGATCCCCTTCCCACTCAAAGGCATTGTCCCCCGTCTTTACGTTATAGACAATCCCGCCCGTGCTTGGCAGGGCAAAAGGCCGTCCGTCATGTGCCATTTCAAATTCGGCCCACTGGACGGCATTGGCAATACGCCCTTGAACGGCCACCTTCACTAATTGTTTTTCATTGGTGCGGATTTTAGGCATAAATTTAGACCCCAGACCCAAGACTAGAGACTTGAGACTTGTTATAAAGATATTTTTGCTTCTGATTTTTTAACATAATGTTTGTTTCCGGTCCCTGGTCTGTGGTCTCTGGTCTTCAGTCTCTCTAACGTAGTCATAAGAACTATCTACAAGACACGGTTCGTAACCGGCGCTTGTGATCAAATGTTCAAGTTCATCACGGCTTAAGTCCGTGGGTGTTTTAGAGCCTGCCTCATGCACAATTTTTTCATTGAGGTTCGTTCCCCCAAGATCATCCACCCCAAAAGAAAGCGCCACCTGGGCAAGCTTTAGGCCTGTCGTAATCCAGTGGGCCTTAAGATGCGGGATATTGTCGGCAAGAAGCCGCGACACCGCATACGCTTTTAGATCAAGAAACCCGCCTGCATCCCCCAATTTCCCCATCGGTGTATTTTCAGCGTTATACGAAAGCGGTATAAAGGAGTAAAATCCTTGAGTTTGATCCTGCAGCGTGCGCAAGCGAAGCACATGATCCACACGATCTTCATCGCTTTCGATATGCCCGTAAAGCATGGTGGCATTAGTCCTAAGCCCCAGTTCATGCGCGATCCCGTGGATTTCAAGCCATTCTTCCGCTGAAATTTTTTCTGAGCAAATTTTCTTTCGCGTTCGCGGCGCAAAAATCTCGGCGCCCCCGCCCGGCATGCCGTCAAGCCCGGCTACTTTAAGCTCCGTTAACACTTCCCGGTAAGAGAGCCCCGCGCGTTTGGCAAGATCATCAATTTCAGGCGCGGTAAGGGCCTTGATATAAATAGTCGAGTTTGCCTCGCGAAGCATCCGAATCATTTTAATGTAATAGTCCATCCCAAGATCAGGATTGTGCCCGCCCACAATATGAACTTCGTTGATCTGCCATTTTTCAATCGCCTGACTGACTTTTTCCCGGATTTCTTCAGGACTAAAAGTATATCCCCCTTCTTCGCCGGGCCTTCGGGCAAAAGCGCAAAAAAGGCAGCGCAAGGTACAGATATTCGTATGATTCATGTGAAGGTTGATTGAATAGAACACGCGGTTACCGTTCAAACGCCTGCGCACAATTTGGGCTAGCGCGCCGAGCGTCGTTAAATCGTTGGTTTGATAAAGTCTGACGCCGTCTTCGAAACTCAGGCGCTCACCGGCCTGAATTTTTTCGTAAATATCCGTGAAAGGGGCAAAATTGAAGGAGGATAACATATTCTTAACAGACAACAGACCCGAGACTAGCGACTAGAGACCTGGTATATAACTTTTGATTTTTATACATTACGATTGTTTTCAGTCTCGTGTCTCTTGTCTCTTGTCTCCGGTCTTTTCATTTCGATTTCTTTAAATAATTCATCGACCAGCTCATCCTCATTCACCACGCGGTGCTGCTTGCCATCAATATAAATCATGCCTTTGTCCTTGCCGCCCGTAACGCCGAAATCGGATTCATGCGCTTCTCCGGGGCCATTGACCACACAGCCTAAAACAGAAATGGTCATAGGGTCTTTTAACTTCATGGCGCGGCTTTCGACTTCATTGGCAAGCTTAAACACGTCCACTTCGGCGCGGCCGCAGCTCGGGCAGGAAATCACACGGACCCCTTTTCGAAGGCCAAGCGCCTCAAGGATCATTTTACCGACTTTGATTTCTTCCACCGATTCCGCTGTAAGCGAAACGCGGATCGTGTCCCCGATCCCTTCCTGAAGGAGCGTTCCAATACCAATGGCATTATAAATACTCCCTCTCAGAAGCGTCCCGGCCTCGGTCACACCCAAATGAAGCGGATAATCAAACGTTTGGCTTGCCAGGCGGTAAGCCGCAACCATCGTGGGAACGTCGGAAGCTTTAAGTGAAATAATGATATCCCGGAAATCAAGCTCTTCCAAAATGGCCACGTGGCGTTTGGCGCTTTCGACAAGCGCTTCGGGCGTAGGCCCAAATTTTTGCATGAGGTCTTCTTCAAGCGACCCGCCATTGACTCCGATGCGAATGGGAACGTGAAGTTTTTTTGCCTTTTCCACAATTTCAACGGTTCTTTCCTTTTTTCCGATATTGCCGGGATTAAGACGCAGTTTGTCCACGCCTTCATCCAAGGCAATCAGGGCAAACCGGTAATTAAAGTGAATATCCGCTACAAGCGGGATTTTGATTCTGGATTTAATCTTGCCAAGGGCGCGGGCATCGGCTTCGGTCGGGCAGGCCACACGGACAATCTCACAGCCGGCTTCGGCAAGCTCTGCAATTTGATCCACGGTCTGGTCGACATCCCGTGTGTGGGTGGTCGTCATAGACTGGATGCGGATGGGAGCGTCCCCTCCGACCGTGACATTACCGATTTTGACCTGGCGTGTTTTTTTTCGGGTAACGTGCGGGGTCGGGGTCATGCGAGGGCAAGCATCCTCTCAATGGGCCGCTTGGCACGCTCGGCAAGTTCCGCTGAAACTTTCACTTCATATTGAAGCTTTTCAAGCGATTGGGCCACTTTTTCAAGCGTATTCATTTTCATGTAACTGCAAACCGCGTGAGCGCTGGCAGGAATGAAGTTTTTTTCCGGATGGTCTTTGCGCATCCGGTGCAAAACCCCGACTTCCGTAGCCACAATAAATTCTTGGGCCGGAGATTCATGGACATAACGGATCATACCTTCGGTGGATAAGATGCGATCGGCAAGGTGCATCGATTTGGTCAGACAGCCGCACTCGGGATGCATTAAAAATTCCGCCAAGGGATGCTTGTTACGGAGGCCTTCGATATCTTTAGATTGAATCATCACGTGCGTGGGGCAATAACCGCGCCAAAGTTCCATATTTTTCCGGCCCGTCTGCTGCTTTACAAATGTGCCGAGAAAAAAATCCGGCACAAAAAGAATTTCTTGATCCTCCGGAATGGCGCGCACCACTTTTTCGGCATTGGAAGAAGTGCAGCAATAATCGCATTCGGCTTTAACGGCTGCGGACGTATTGATATAGCAGACGACTACGCCTTCAGGGTGTTCTTTTTTCCACTGGAGGATATCTTCCGGGCGGATCATATCGGCCAGGGAACAGCCAGCCTCAAGATCCGGCACAAGCACTTTTTTGTCCGGGCACAGGATGCTTGCGGTTTCCGCCATAAAATGAACGCCGCAAAAAAGGATCACCTCCGCATCCGTCTGTGTGGCATGCTGCGCAAGGCGCAGTGAATCTCCGGTAACATCCGCCACATCCTGAATTTCACCCACTTGGTAATTGTGGGCCAGGATAATGGCATTGCGCTCTTTTTTAAGCGCCCGGATTTCGTCTTCTAATGTATCGTAAGTTTTCTTTAACATGTCAGGCCTTCAAAAGTTTTTCCTGTCTTTTCTGCTTTTTAACTTCCCGCGCCGCCTGATTTTCCTGTCCGAGTTTGGTCAGTTCCTGGGAAAGCTGCATCGAGCAGAATTTAGGCCCGCACATGGAGCAAAACTCTGCTTCCTTGAAATAATCATCCGCAAGCGTTTCATCATGAAGGGCCCGGGCGTGTTCGGGATCAAGCGACAACTCAAACTGCCTGTTCCAGTTAAACGTAAACCGTGCACGGGAAAGTTCGTCATCGCGGTCACGTGCGCCGGGCCTTTTGCGCGCAATATCTGCGGCATGCGCTGCAATCTTATAGGCAATCACGCCCTGTTTGACGTCATCAAGATCAGGCAGCCCCAAATGCTCGCGGGGCGTGACGTAACAAAGCATGGCCGCACCGTGCTGACCCGCAATCGCTGCGCCAATGGCTGAGGTAATGTGATCATAGCCCGGGGCAATATCTGTCACAAGCGGGCCCAATACATAAAAAGGCGCTTCGTGGCAAACTTGGATCTGTTTTTCAATATTCATCGGAATCTGATCCATCGGAACATGGCCGGGGCCTTCGACCATCACCTGAACATCCTGCTCCCAGGCCTTAAGGGTTAATTCCCCTAAGGTTTCAAGTTCCGCAAACTGGGCGCGGTCGCTTGCATCTGCCACGCAGCCCGGACGAAGACCGTCACCTAAACTAATGGTGACATCATATTTTTTGCAGATCGCAAGCAGCCGGTCATACTCGGTATATAAGAAGTTCTGCTTTTTATGCCTTAAGCACCACTGGCCTAAAATCGCACCTCCGCGGCTAACGACTCCCGTAATCCGGTGCGCCACAAGCGGAAGATGCTCGATTAACACGCCGGCATGAATCGTCATATAATCAACCCCTTGCTTGGCCTGGTGCTCAATAACCTCAAACATAATATCAGCGGTCAGGTTCTCAGGTTTCCCGTCCACAAGCTCAAGGGCCTGATAAATGGGGACAGTCCCTACAGGGACAGCACTTGCTTCAATGATCGCCTGGCGGGTTTCATCCAAATGCCGGCCGGTGGATAAATCCATCACGGTATCGGCGCCGAATTTCACCGCCATCTCGAGTTTACTCACTTCTTTGGGAATGTCGGAGGTAATGGCCGAGTTTCCAATATTCGCGTTGATTTTGCATCTAGAGTTAATCCCAATCGCCATCGGCTCCAAATTCCGGTGATTGATATTGGCAGGGATAACCATCCTCCCGCGCGCCACTTCGTCGCGCACAAATTCCGGAGTCAGATTTTCCCGGTGCGCTACATAAGCCATTTCCTCAGTCACAACACCTTTACGGGCGTAATGCATCTGCGACCGGTTTGAATCCTGCAATCTTTTATTCACCCATTCGTCTCTAAGTTTCATGATCCTTCACCTTCCTTCAAAAAATTTGAGTTGCGTACTTCTAAGGTTATTTCCCGCAAATTTAAACTTTCGCGGGCTGCCCCAGCGCCACCCTTAAACGAAAAATAAACTCTAATGCTGTCGCTGGGACGGTCATGACTTCCAATGTAAATCATTCTTATTTCTTCAATGAAAGGCATGGCTGGCCGGATTTTAGCCACCATTCATCAAGTTCTTTGGTGAAATATTTTAAACGGATTTTTTTATATTCTTTTGTGCTGAGAAGACTATACCGGGGCCACTGCCCCACTTTTTCTTCAATCCGGAGGGCAATGGCATCACAGTCCGAAATCTTGGGCGCATGAATCATGGTATAAAGGGAATAGGGAAATTCAGGATAAACGGGTCGTTTATAACAATGGCTGACTTCCCGGAATAGAGCCATTTGGCTTCCCGCCTGGTCCTGTTTTTCTTCCGGGATCTGCCACACCACCATAGCATTGGCCGCAAAACCGGCACGCCGGTGATGCAAAATGGCCGCAATGCGGCGCAAATACCCGCGCTGCGTAAACGACTGGAGCATCTCAAAAAGCTGGGATTCACCGATCCCAAGTTCTGAAGCAATGCGCTGGTAAGGCTCATCCACAAGCGGGAGGTCTTCCTGCAACACGCGAATGGCGTCGATGTCTTGTTCCGTAAGGTCAGGCGCAATCTTGCGCCGCCTTCTTTCATCATAAATTTCGTCTGCGGATTCTTCCTTGGATTCTTTCCCGGTCAAATCAAGTTTAACGCCGATTTTAAAAAGTTTAAGGGTGGGAAGAATCAATGTTTTATCAGCGCCGGAAAGCTCGTGCAGCCTTTGGATGTGTTCTTCAAGGGAATCTGTGGGCGGTACGGCAAGGGTAAACCAGAGATTAAAATCGTGGCTTCTTTTATAATTATGGCTTACACCGGGATGCCCATTGATGACGCCGGCCGCCTCATCCAGTTTTTCTTCCGGAAAGCGCATAGCCACAAGGGTGCTTTTATAGCCAAGACTTTTAGTATCAAAGATGGCACTGATTTGGCGGATAACTTTTTCTTCCTTAAGCCGGTTAATCCTTAAAAGCACCTCGGCACCGTCAATGCCTATCTTGTGGCCGATTTTCTCAAAAGGGCTTGTAGCGGCAGGAATTTCTTTTTGAAGATAGGTTAAAAGCTGGCGGTCAATATCATCCATAACGTAAGGAAATAAACAAGGTTAGAAAGAAACTGCGCTCTTATGAACTCTTAATTTTATTTGTAAAAAATCAACTTGGCTTACTTTCCCATTCAGGAAAGTCAGTATCATACCGCACCCTCCCGATTTTGTCTAGCGTTCCCAGGGGATGATTATCGGACGTTGGGAGCGCGGGCGCCTCACGAAATCAAAATCAACCTAAAGCTTTCCCTTCAAAAAAAGCTTTAGTTCCGGGGGGACATTACTTACTTCCGAGTTAGTTGTGTCCCCCGATTTACTGAAGCAATCCGTCCCTAATATTGCCTATTTTTCCTTTTTTCTTGCTTTAGCTTTCTCTTCTCCATAAGCGATAGTTTTGGAGCCTTCTTTTGAGAGCCCTTTTCTTTTCCTTTATCCTGTTTTCCCATAAAATTTCTCCTCGGGTTTTTTAGTGATACGCATTAAATAGAATCAACTGGATAAGTGTAGAACAAGACGCGGCACAAAAGTAATAAATATTAACGTAAGTCTGCCGCTCAAACTAACCTGTTCCCTTGGGACCTAGTCTGGTATGGTTTCTTTTGATGTCTTGGATGATCTGATCGAGCCCGTGAAGAAATCGCGACCGGTCCTCTTTTTGAAACGGCGCTGGCCCGCCCAAATTCTCCCCCGCCCCGCGGAGGACGTGCAAAAGATCACGTGTTGCGAGGATTTCCCCGATGTTCTCGTCGGTGAAAAGCCGCCCTTGCGGCCCGATCACCCGCGCCCCCGCCTTGATACAACGGTGCACGAGAGGGATGTCCGCCGTCACGACGATATCGTCCTTCGCGACGTGCTCAACGATCCAGTCGTCCGCCGCGTCGAACTGCCCCTCAACGACGACCCTCTTGGCGCCCCACTCTTCAGGAAGGCGCATCGACGAATTGGACACGAACGTCACCCCAAGCCCATGCCGCTTGGCGACGCGGATCACTTCCGGCTTGACCGGGCAGGCATCGGAGTCAACGTAGATTTCGGTCATTCCGCTACCCCGGGGAGATTGTCTCTCATTCTTTGTCGTCCTTCATGAAACGCTCCTTAGCTCACTTTTCTATACCGGCCTCCGTTTGACGCCGACTACCAATCAACCGGAAAATAATCCTTAAGAAATTTGCCGCACCAATGTTTACCGGTCAAAATACCATCAAAAAAAGGATCGCAAACTCTAGCGGCTCCGTCGACGATATCCAAAGGCGGTTGAAAATCATGCATCTCCTGTTTGCGTAGAGAAAGGGCAAAGGGATCTTCATCCGTAACCCATCCGGTGTCGACGGCATTCATAAAAATCCCGTATTTCGCTAAATCACTGGCGGAAGTATGCGTCAACATATTAAGCGCCGCCTTGGCCATATTGGTATGAGGATGCCGGTCCGTTTTTGTAAAACGATGAAACTTCCCTTCCATGGCCGACACATTGACAATATGTTTTTGTCCGATGTTACTGCGTTTCATCATCGACGACAATCGATTGCATAAGACAAAGGGCGCGATGGCATTGACCAGCTGGAGTTCAATCATCTCGGAAGTTTGAATTTCTCCCAAACGCAGCCTCCAGCTGTTCACCTCCCGCAAATCCACTTGCTGCAGATCGGCGTCCAGCTTTCCTTGAGGAAAAACTTTTTCTGCCGCGAGCGTTTGATCGTACACATAAGGAATTTGAGAAAGCACAGCGGATGAAGACAAACCCATGCCAGGCATTTTTCCATGCCAAGCGACCGCCCGCTCTGCGTTATCGACAGGCGCCGGCTGATGACCAGAGACAATCTCTTTCTTACAGGCCTCAAAGGGTCCAAGCAGCGACCGGACACTCTCGGGAAGTTCTTGAAACGGTAAGGTCTCATTCGGGATTAAATGCGCGTAAAAGCCCGGAGGACGCCGAACGGTTTGCGCCGCGTTATTAATCAGAAGATCCAGGCGGTCATATTTCTGTTCAATGTAATTACAAAAAATTTCAACACTCGGCGTGTGTCTAAGATCTAACCCGTAAATATGAAGCCGGTCTTTCCACTGCGCAAAATCCTTTTCGTGGGAATAACGAAGCGCGGAATCTACGGGGAATCGCGTGGTCGCAATCACACGCGCCCCGGCGCGCAGCATCATCAGCGCTGCCTGATAACCGATTTTTACACGCGAGCCGGTAATCAAAGCCACTTGTCCGTCGAGACGCGCCGTTTGAAAACGTTTTGCATAGTTAAGCTCCGCGCAGGCCGGACACAGGGCGTCATAAAAAAAGTGCAGCTTCGTGAAGTCGCTTTTACAGATATAACAATCGCGCGGATTGATTAATTCAAGATCCCGGGCCGCTCTTTCAGCACTTGCCTCTGTGATTTGCTTGGGGGCTGTAAAAACATCCGCTTCCCTGCCGCTGCGAATGCCGGTCGCCGCCCGGGCACTCCGTTCATGATTAACAATTTTTTTCCGTTTAACCTGAATCGTATTTCTTTTTCTTTTTCGAATTTCATCACGATCCGGACGGGAAATTTGTCCCGTGACCTTCAGAAGAGCAATCTTGTGTTCGTGTGACAGGTAAGCCATCTCAACGCTGTTCTTGGCCAAATATTCAAGCAACGCAATACACGCCTGTATTTCTTCCTCAGAGTATTTTGCTTCGCCGGTTTTTTCACCTATTTGGGTGGCTAACATAATTTGATACTTCTCTTTCGTTTTATACCCAACACGACCATAAATTGTGATTTCGGTGCCGTGTTGAGTATGACTCCGCGATTCACGGTTTGTGGCCTCTCGGAGTCTATATGAAATCCAGCACGGGGTGATCGCAATCAGGCCTGTCCCTTTTGGAACCGTTTTCCTGATTTTTGATGCTAAGGTCGGCCAAACCTATTAAAATAGAGCCTCTCCCGCTTCTTCTCTTAACGTTTACTTTTTTTCTTCGACTTTACGCCGGCATTTCGAGCGGACTTTTGTTTTCCAATCCCTTGCGGATTGTAGTCCATCGGACTCGGAATAAAATGCGCCCTACTCTGCGGTTGGGGCCCAATACTGCGACTATCCGGGTCTTGGGGCGCGTGACCGGATTTGCGGATGGCAAAGCATTCCTTGCAGTAGACCGGACGTTCTTCGGTGGGCTTGAAAGGAACTTCACAGTTTTTTTTGCAATCTGCACAAACAGCCTTGTACATCATCCGTTCTCTGCGTCCGTCGTGACCGTGGCCATCGGCAGAACCGTGATCAGGACGCTGGGGCACCTGTGCAGGATGCGCCGGCTGCGCGTGCTGAGGCGCATTCAAACGCTGAAGAGGTTGAACCGCATTCCTGATTTCCGACGGCAGGTTCGACAACCGGCCGAGCACCAAATCCATTTTCCGCTCCAAGCCCTCAAGCCGCTCCACCAACTTCATCATGGCCGTCACAAGACTCGGCAGTTCCGGCGCCGCCTCTGCGGATTGCTTGGAAGAACCTTTTGGTCCTTTTGCCTTCACACGTTTCTTCATAGAATCTCCTATTCCTCACCACAATTTGTTAACGTTACGGGAACTCTTTTTCACGCTGGAAGCACATGAATCTGTGAATCTGAAGTGAATCTGTACCCCTTCTAATTGTGCGGCGTTCATAACTGAACCCTGTACTTCCGGAAGGGGTACCTTTTTTTTATTCGCTCCGTTGTATCTTTTTCTCTGTTCCCTCAGTAAGAATACTTAAATAGCCCTCGTATGAAAACAGACGGTGTCTGCGTTTACCCGTAAATTCTTTGACCAAACCAATCTTCTGCAAATTCAGCACAGCTTTGTTGACCGCCGGGAACGAAAGCTCTAATTCTTTGGAAACAACAGGAAGTGAAACAATAGCGTGTTTCTTAAGAAAATCATGAACGCGCAGAGCTGTGGAAGCTGCTTTTCCCAGCTTTTGAATCTGTCGGCGGTGGACTTCAAACATGGAGAAAAGCTTTTTGGCTGTGGATTCGGCTTCCCCCGCAACTGTTTCAATTCCTGTCAGGAAAAATTCAAGCCACCCTTCCCAGTCACCCTCGGTTCTGACTCGCTGAAGAGTTTCATAATAAACTTTGCGATGTTCTTTAAAATACAAGCTCAGGTAAAGAAGAGGTTCGGCCAGGGCTTTTTCGACACATAAAATAAAGGTAATTAAAAGGCGCCCTAAGC
>Ga0247727_10005771_pt1 | contig 24772 bp, 14 predicted proteins | sample WisWelCaveWW1625_FD_202498 | JGI IMG/M metagenome (GOLD analysis project Ga0247727, IMG submission 202498) | Biofilm microbial communities from Wishing Well Cave, Virginia, United States - WW16-25 | ecosystem: Environmental > Aquatic > Deep subsurface > Groundwater > Cave microbial mat | place... | reverse complement strand
CTGGAAAAAATGCTGACGGCATCAATTAGAAAGACAGGTGGTTCTCAAAAACTCCTTCGGGCCTGTATACACGCATCAGATTTATCTTGGAAATGGATGTAACATTACTTATGCAAAACTCAATAAAATGACTATGATCGAAGCACAGTTGCGCTGCCGCTAAATTCTCAAGCGCTTTGGAAATCCAGCTTTGATAATTCATGCAATATCCTCTTCTCAGCAAGCGGTAATTTATTGTCTAAATTTAATCAAATGATGCCTAAAAGGCAAGTCTAAATTTGTAGTTGTTCTCTAAGAAGAATTTCAACAGCAAAATCGGCCCTAAAATTTTTTTCTGCGGAGTCAAATAAACATGTCCTCATCCAATCTCAAACTTCAGACGCGCCGCGAATTTTTGCAAAAGAGCCTCGGCATCGTGGCAGTGGCGAGCACCGTGCCGACTTTTTTGAGCCGCACGGCGTTTGCACTGGCGAATCCATTTGATGCGAGCCGCGACAATCGCATTCTCGTCGTCGTGCAGCTCGGCGGCGGCAATGATGGTTTGAACACGGTTGTTCCATTTGGCCACGACAGTTATTACCGCGGCCGGCCGTCTCTCGCCGTGCCGAGAGATAAAGTCATTCGCCTCAACGACGAGCTGGGTTTGCATCCGAATCTCGCGGCGCTGAAAAATTTATATGACGCGGGTAAGCTTGCGATCGTGCAGGGCGTTGGTTATCCGAACCCCGATCGCTCGCATTTTCGCTCGATGGAAATCTGGCAGAGCGGCGTCGCCGAAGAATTCGAAAGCTCCGGCTGGATCGGGCGCATGTTCGATCATTCCTGCAACAACAAGCATTTGAAAGAACCGTGCAGTCCGACACTCGCCGTGAGCGTCGGCGAAACGTTGAATCCCGCGCTCAAAGCCAATAATGCGGTCGGCGTGGCGCTGCGCGATCCGGAGCAGTTTTATCGCATGACGCAGGTTTACGCCAATTCAGAAATGGCTGCTGCAACACCATCGACAAATACCGGCGCCGATAACCCACTCGATTTTCTGCGCCGCACCGCGATGAACGCCGAAGTTTCCGCCGATCGCATTCGCCGCTCGATTCGCAACGTGCAGAGCAAAACCGATTACCCGGCCGATCCCTTCGCGCAGGGTTTGAAGTTCATCGCGGCAATGATTGCCGGCAATATGGACACGCGTGTGTATTACATTTCGCTCACCGGTTTCGACACCCATGCGGGACAGCTTGGCGTCCACGAACGTTTGCTGAAAATTCTCGGCGATGGTCTCGCAGCGTTTCAAAAAGATCTCGAAGCGCTCGGCCAGGCGGAGCGCGTGCTGGGCTTGACTTTTTCGGAATTTGGCCGCCGCGTCGCGGAGAATGCGAGCCGCGGAACGGATCACGGACAGGCGGCGCCGCTGATCGTTTTTGGCAAACCAGTCAAACCCGGCCTCGTCGGAGCGCATCCGTCGCTGGAAAAGTTGAATGACGGTGACTTGATTTTTCACACGGATTTCCGGCAGGTTTATGCGACGGTTTTGGAAAAATGGCTGGGTGTAAATTCAGCGGAGATTCTGGGACAAAAGTTTAATCTGTTGCCGCTGGTGGGATAAAGCAGAGCGATCGTCAGAAAAACGCCGGAATTGGAAAAAAAAATCCTATGTTGAATGCAGTAAAAAGCCCGAGTTTTTGACTCGGGCTTTTTTATTGCAATTTTAGTGCTTGATGCAACGAGTTGCAAACTTCATCTGCGCTCAGAATCCGCTCACATTAAGCCTGCCGCCAGTGACGGTGATGCCGGATAAGGAAGCTGTTGGAACCACGCTGGAAAGAATCGCGCTTTTGATGGTTGCGGCTGAGGCGCCGGCATGCGAAGCGGCATAAAGCGCTGCACCGCCGGTTACATGCGGCGTCGCCATCGAGGTGCCACTGTACGACCCATACTTTCTTCCATTGGCGCTGGGCAATGTGGAGAAGATGCCTGAACCGGGCGCGCCGAGGTCGACGGAAGTGGCGCCGTAGTTGGAGAAACTCGATCTGGCGCCGCTGGACGTAATCGAGGCCACGGCGATGATATTGGCGCTCGTATAGCTTGAAGGATAATGCGGCGTCACGTCGTTGTTGTCGCCGATTTGATCAGAGCCGCCGTTGCCCGCCGCGGCGATGAACAGGATATTGGCCGCATTCGCACGGTCAATGGCATCCTTAAGCGATTGCGAAAAACCGCCACCGCCCCAGGAATTGTTGGTCGCCACAATATTGAGCCCGTGACGAGTTTTCAGATCGGTAATGTAATCGACGGCCTTGATGGCATTCGCCGTGGTGCCGCCGAAAGGACCCAAAAACTTGCAGACGATTATCGTGATGTTCCAATTAACGCCCACGACGCCTACGCCATTGCCGCCTTTCGCACCAATGGTACCGGCCACATGCGTCCCGTGATCATCCTGGGTGCCGGCGTAGGTGGAATTATTGTTGCCGTTGAAGTCCCAGCCGCGAATATCATCGACGTAGCCGTTGCCGTCATTGTCACCGCCGCCAACCGGGTCGAAGGGGTTCGTCCAAACCTGGCCGGAAAGGTCCTGGTGGGTGTGCATGACGCCCTCGTCGATCACGCCGACATAGACTGTGTTTGAGCCGGTGTTACCTACCGCCCATGCTTCGCCCGCCTGACTGCCGTATTGATTGGGCGGCGTGGTCCCATCGCCGTACATGCCCCAGAGGGAGCCGTTGGTATAGTAAGTGTCGTTCGAGGTGGCGTTGTGATAATAATAATAATTGGGCTCCGCGTATTCGACCTCCGCAAAGTTTTTGAGGGCGTTAATCGCCGCATTCTCCGGCATTGGCGTGCGCACGAGGGTCAAGCCTTCGTTATCACCTCTGTCCTTCATCGCCCGCGTATGGATTTTTTCAGCGACGGAGCCATTTACGGCGCCAAGCGCAGCTCCACGCCGTGCATTAGACGTCCCGGCCTTAAACTTCACCAGCATCTCGTTCGGAACGGCTTCGAGGCGCGCGCCCTGATAACCGGCCTTTTCCAGCGTCGTCTGCTGCACGTCCGGCGTTTCTCCGGATTGGAGAGGTTGCTGACCGTTTTGACATCCGGCCATGATTAGCAAAACTGCAAGCATCAACATCCCGAGGGCAAACCCTGCGCCTGTTTTTTTCATTGCGGCTCCTTTTGAAATTGTGGGTGGTGGAAAGTGAACTAAAAAATTAATGAAGAAAGACACTCAAAGCAGAGAATGATTGAGCACCCTAAAACAAAAAGGCACAATCAAAATCATTCGACAAATTGCCGAGTGATTTGATTACGCCTTCACTTGTTGGCCGACATCCCGACACGAAAAGACATCCAACCTGACGAATTCTGATATTTTCTGCGTGACCGAACTGTGAGAATTTCCGCGCGACGATGCTGCACGGTCTGAATAATTTAACAAAAAAACTGTTAAAAGCAAGATAAATTTTTCCGTAAAAAATTTTCGCCTTCACTCCGGCAGCGCCAGATTGGGCCGGCCATCGAATTTCGGCGGGGCGACGCCGTTTTCTTCCAGCAGGCGTTTCGCTTCAACGATGGCGCGCTCGAGCTGCGGGTCTTCGCCGCGCAAATGGGAGTCGGGATCGAAATCGACGACGATATCGGGATCGACGCCGTAATTTTCCACGCGCCAATGCACGTCGGTGAACCAGAACGAGTATTGCGGCTGCGTCGTGCGGCCGCCGTCCACCAGCGTGTGACGATGATCGATGCCGATCACACCGCCCCACGTGCGTTTGCCGATCAACGGGCCGATCTTCAGCAGCTTGAAACTGTGGCAGAAAATATCGCCGTCGGAACCGGCAAATTCGTTGGTGAGCGCCACGATCGGCCCGCCCATCGCATGCGAGGGGTAAGGTTGCGGCGTGCCCCAGCGGCGCACGTCGTAGCCGAGCGGCCGGCGAATCAATTTCTCCAGCAAAATTTGCGACACATTGCCGCCGCCGTTGTAGCGCACGTCCACGATCAAGCCGGCTTTGTGCGTTTGCGCGAGGTAATAACGATGAAACTCAATCAAGCCTTCCGTGCCCATATCGGGAATGTGCAGATAACCGACTTTGCCGCCGGTGGCCTCCGCCACGCGTTGCATGTTGCGTTCGACCCAATCGCGATAGCGCGCTTTGGATTCATCGCGCAGCGTTTTGACCGTGACGTGGCGCGGCGCACTTTCCGCCTGCGCTGATTGCACCGTCAGCACCACTTCCTGCCCGGCAAGATTGGTGAGCAACTGCTCCGGCGTCGTCGTCGCGCTCAACGGCACGCCGCTGATCGCCAGCAACGCGTCGCCTTCGGAAATATTGACGCCGGGGGCGCCCAGCGGCGAAGCGCAATCTTTCATCCACCCGTCGCCGCGATAAATTTTCGTGAACACATAGCGCCCCGATTTTCCTTTGGTATTTTCTGATTCTGCTAAAGGAGAGTCGATGGTCTCATAATCCAGATCCGCGCCGAGCCGGCCGATGGAATAATACGGCGTGGAGCGATAATCGCCGCCGCTCTCATACGCGTGCGAAGTTCCCAGCTCGCCCTGCATCTCCCAGATCAAATCGGAAAATTCCGTGCGCGTCGCGATGCGCTCGACCAGCGGATAATAGCGATCAAAAACCTTCTGCCAGTTGACGCCGGACATGTTTTCCGTCCAGAAAAATTCGCGCTGCAGCCGCCACGCTTCGCGAAACATCTGCCGCCATTCGGCGCGCGGATCGATGGCAAAGCGGGCGCGGTCGAGATCGAGCCAGCCGCTCTTGCGCGTCGTCGCGCTCTCGGAATTGTCCCCCGGTTTTTCGCCCGCTTTCAACACGCGCAGGCGCCGGCCGTTGCGATAGCTCAGGGTTTTGCCGCCGTTCGCCACCTGAATGGATTGCACGTCATACGCGATCGCCTCGAGCTTCTGCGTGACAAAATCATAAACCCACAGCGTGCCTTTCTCCTCGTCTTCTTCCGAGGCCGACGAGTCGCCCAGATCGGCGCGGCCGCGAATGGGAAACGAGGTGAAGACGACTTTATCCTTGATTCCCAGCACCTGCCGATGTATGCCTTCTTTCACGGGAAATTCGACGACGCGATTTTGAATGCCCTCGAGATCGATGCGCATCGGCTCGGCCGGTTTTTCTTTTGGCTCCGTTTTTTCAGCGCCGTTCGCCGGCTCGGAGCTTTTTTCTTCCTTGCCATTGCTTTTGGAATGGTCGAGCTTTGGCGCGCTCTCTTCACCGGGCGCGGCTGGCGACGGCACGAACGGATTGCCCAACTCTTTGCGCAGCGTAATCAAATACGGCTTGCTCGCCGAGGGAAAACTGACGGCAAACTGCACATTGTCATTGACCGGATTCAGAATGCGCATGGAGAGAAAATAAAGATAGCGGCCGTCCGGATCGAAGTGCGGATAAAAATCATAAAGCACGGGCTGCGTAATCTGGTGCACCACGCCGGAGGCCAGCTCGCACAAAAAAATCGCGCTGGTTTCTTCCGCCAGCGCTTTGCGATAAGCCAGCCAGCGACCGTCCGGCGAATAGGCCACGCCGGTGATTTCCGAAAATTCATTGTGATCGAGCCGGCGCTGCTGGCCGCTGTCGAGATCGGCCAGCCACAGCTCGAGCCGGCTCGTCGTCATCGCCACCTGCGCCGCCACCGGCGAAACGTGCAGCGATTGAATGCGTCCCGGCGGCGCCTCAATAATTCCCGCAAGGCGGGACTCCTGCGTCGGCTCGCCGGAAAATAATACCAGTTTTTCTTCACCGTTATTTTGATCGCTGACGGCAACCAGACGCTTGCCGTCGTGCAGCCAGTGCGCGAACCGATAGCGCGCGCCCGCGCGCGCGCCATATTGCACCGGCGCGCCTTCCCAGTGCGCCAGGCTGAATAATTTGCCGCGCGCGGTGATTGCAACCGAATGGCCTTTCGGGTGCAGATGATAATTTTCCAGATACCGCGCCGCCGAGGAGAATTTGCGCTGCGTCTGCACCAGCGGGCTGCGCCACTGAATCGGAAGGCGCCGCACCTCGCGCGTCGCCGCGTCGAGCGCAAACAAATCCGCGCCGGCCTGATAAACAATCGTGCGCCCATCGGTCGCCGGATGCCGCACGTAAAAATCCCGATGCGCGGTTTCACGCCGCAAATCTTCGCCGGCCAGCGTGCACGAATAAAGATTGCCGACGCCGTCGTGATCCGAGGCAAAATAAAGCCGGTCGCCAATCCACAACGGGCCGTTCGGATTGCCCTCCGGCAAATGCAATTTGGCAAAATGGCCGTTCCGGCTTTCCCCGGATTTTTCATAAGGAAAATCAGGATCGATCCAGATTTCGCCGGCGGTGCCGCCGCGATAACGTTTCCAGCGCGCATTGTCGTAATTGTTGCGGCCGATCGCGAGGCCGTGACCGGCCGGATTCAGCGCGATATTGCGCACCGGACAATTCAGAAAACGCGCCGGATATTCGCTGGCGAGCGACACGCGATGAACGATCGGCTGATCCAGCGGAATGCGCGCGCGCTGCGTGCTGAGAAACAGAATCGCTTCACTGTCCGGCGTCCAGGTCGCAATTTTAAACACCGATCCGAAAAACGTCAGCCGCCGCATCTCGCCGCCCTCCGCCGGCATCACATAGACGTCGGGCTGGCCCTCTTCGCGGCCGCAGAACGCCAGCCATTTGCCGTCGGGCGACAGGCGCGGAAAGCTTACGGCGCCGAGATTGCTCGTTAAACGCCGCGGAATGCCGCCGCCGAGCGCCACGCTCCATAAATCGTCTTCGCAAATAAAAACCACCTGCTGATCCTGAACGGTTGGATGATGATAATACCCCTGACGCGCTTCGGTCATCTCTCGGTCTCCTCGACAAAACGGTTTGGCAAATTTTATGCGGCGGTGCAGAAATGCAACTCGTTGGTTTATACCGGCGTATCTAAAATAAAAATTTTTTAGATTAAATCAAAATTGTTTTGTAAATTACCCGTGGCGCAACATTCATGTTGCGCTTCTGTTTTTTGTAGAAAAGTCCGGCGCGGACAAGCCGCGACCAAAAAAGAATGACTTGCTCACGGAAATGGAACAGCGCACGGAATTTTTTCCGTGAGCCGTTCCATTTCCGTGAACAATATTTCTTTGCTTTTTTGCACTAAAGCGACTAAGAACTCAGGAGAAAAAATGTCGAGCAATTCCGCAGCAATGATCATACGCCAACTCATCTTTCAGGGAATTTATCTGCTGTTGCAATTTGCCATCTATCGCGTGTTGCGCGGGCAATTTGGCGACACCTCGCAAAGACGCGCGCTGCTTCTCGTCAGCATGATCGTCATCAATCTGCCGTGGCTTTATGCCGTCACCCGCATTCTCATTTTCAAAAGCTTTCCGTACAGCTACGCGCTGCTGGTGACGGTGATCGGATGGTTTTTTATTTCCCTCATTTATTTAATCTATTTCGGATTGGCGCGTTCGGGATATGGATTGTGGGAAACGATCAGGCCGATCAGTTTGACCACCGCGGCCGGCGCAACGGCGGCGATCACGCGACGGGCTTTTCTGCAGAAGGCGACCATCGGCTTTGGCGCGGTGGCATTGGTTTCGACCGCGCGCGGACTGTGGATGGCGCGCGGCACGCCGCGTCATGAGCGCGTGACGATTTATCTTCCCAATTTGCCGGCGGCTTTTGACGGCGTGCGCATTGTGCAGGTTTCGGATTTTCACTCCGGGCCGTACATGTCGCGTGAGCAAATGTTGCGCGTGCGGCGATTGATCGAAGCCATGAAACCAGAGCTCTATTTTTTCACCGGCGATTTTGTGGATGCGTTGTCCGAGCAAATGCCGCCGTTTGTTGACGCGTTTGAAAATTTGCAAGCGCCGCTTGGCGTTTACACGGTGCTCGGCAATCACGATTATTTTGCGAACATTCAAACCGTCGAAGCCGGACTCGCCGCGGCCAAACTTCCATTATTACGCAACACGCATCACGTTTTAGAGCATCGCGGCGGCCAACTTGCCATCGTCGGCGTCGATGATTTGTGGGCGCGCTCGCGGCCGGGACGTGGGCCGGACATTTCGACTGCGCTCAATGGCCTCCCGGAAAGTATGGTTAAAATTTGTTTGAGTCATCAGCCGAATTACTGGCCGGAAATTAGAAAGCATAATATCGGCTTGACGCTGTGCGGACACACGCATGGCGGGCAATTCGGCATCGCCGGCACGCAGATCAGCCTCGCGCGCCTTGCCACCCCGTATGTGGCGGGATTATATCAAGAAGAAGGCAAACAACTTTACGTCAATCGCGGCCTTGGCGTGTTCGGCATTCCGCTGCGTATTGGCATGCCGCCGGAGATTACGGAATTGACGCTGAGAAAAACGTAGCGCGGGCTGGCCGCTACCAAACTGCACCACAAAGAGCACAAAGGACACAAAGAAAACCTTTGTGAATTTTGTGCTCTTTGTGGTGTAAAAAATCTTCGCGGTCATGCCTGCCCAGACGCAGGCCAGGGATAGTTTTTTCAGGGTAACTATAAGCCGGACGAGCCGGAATCAAACAAGAAAAAATGTCCAACGGATGAAAGCTGCCAACGGATTTTGAATCGGTTATCCGTTGGCAGCCTTTATCCGTTGGAAAAATCCCTGGCCTGCGGCAGGGCAGGCTTTGCTTTTTTTTGCAATGAATCAACCCAAAAGACTAGCCAAGCAAGGTCACACGTCCGTCGCGCGCGTTGCCGACGCGTGGTATATCGTTGCGGAAGCAAAAAAATTACGCCACACGCCGCTCGCCGTGACTTTGCTGGACACGCCGCTGGTCATCTTTCGTGATCAGCGCGGCAACGTTGGCGCGTTGTTGGATCGTTGTCCGCATCGCAACGTGCCGCTCTCGCTCGGCGCCGTTAAAGGCGAGCATCTGCAATGCGCTTATCACGGCTGGGAATTTGATCGAACTGGCGCGTGTCAATTCGTACCGGCCTTGCTGAGCGAGTCGCGTTCGCAGGGGCGCCGGGTCGCTGCATTTCCCGCGCGTGAGCAGGATGGCTTCGTTTGGGTTTATGCGACGCCGGATGTTGAACCGGCTTCCGGGCCCTTTCGTTTCCCGCTGTTGAATGAAAAAAATTACACCAGCGTGCGTCAGGAAGTGCAGGCCGCGGCTTCGATTCACGCGGTGGCGGAGAACGCGCTGGACGTGCCGCACACGGCATATTTGCACGGCGGCTTGTTTCGTTCGACAAAAACCAAACGCAACGAGATCGAAGTGGTAATTCGACGCTGGCATGATCGCGTTGAAGCGGAGTACATCGGCGAGCCGCGCCCGCCCGGATTGGCGGGGCGACTGCTCGCGCCCGGCGGCGGCACGGTGAGGCATTTCGACCGCTTCATTTTGCCGTCGATCGTGCAGGTGGAATATCGGCTCGGTGAGGCGAGTCACATCTGTGTCACTTCGGCGCTCACACCGGTTGCAGATTTTTATACGCGGCTGTTTTCGGTGATCAGTTTTCGCCTGCCGTTGTCCCGCGCGGCGGGACTGGTTGCGCTCTTTTTGCGACCAATTGCCATGCACATTTTTCAACAGGATGCCGGTATGTTGAAACGCCAGACCGAGACGATCGCGCATTTCGACGGCGAGCAATATATGTCCACGGAAATCGACGTGCTGGGCCAACAGATTTATCGTTTGCTCAAGCAAGCGGAGCGCGGCGAGAAAACGCCGGCGGCAGAGCCGTTTACGCGGACAGTGCGGATGCTCGTTTAGCGTCGATGTACCGCAACATTTATGTTGCGTTTTTCATTTTTCCCCAACCCGAACAAGCCCGCAAGGGCTCTTTAGTGGCCGGAACCAAATTTCACCACAAAGCGCACAAAGAAAAACTTTGTGTCCTTTGTGCCTTTGTGGTATAAAAATTTTTGCTTTTTTGCACAGATTTGACTTTAAATAGACGCGCAACATGAATGTTGCACCACGAGGTTAGAACAGATTTGAGGCGCAGGCGATGATTGCTCCAATTTCCCCCGGCTGGCGAAACATTCTCTCCGGTGAAATTAAAAAATCATATTACCACAAACTGCAAAAATTTGTCGAGAAAGAACGACAGAAATATAACATATTCCCCGCGGAGCAAGATGTTTTTGCTGCACTCAAATTTACGCCATTTAATAAAGCAAAAGTTTTGTTATTGGGACAAGATCCCTATCATGATGATGGACAGGCGCATGGGTTGTGTTTCTCCGTCCGGCGCGGCGTTCCACCACCGCCGTCGCTTGTAAACATTTACAAAGAACTGCAAAGTGATATCGGTTGTCGCATTCCGCCGCACGGCCATCTCATTCACTGGGCGAAACAGGGCGTGCTCATGCTGAACGCGGTGCTGACGGTGCGCGCGCATCAGCCGGGGTCGCATCGCCAGCAGGGCTGGGAGATTTTTACGGATGCGATTATTCAGGCGCTCAACGCGCGAAGGCAGCCTGTGGTGTTTCTGTTATGGGGAAATTATGCGCGAGAAAAAGGGAAATTAATTGATTACAAACGCCATGTGATCATCCAATCCGCGCATCCGTCGCCGCTCTCGGCGCACAACGGTTTTTTCGGCAGCCGCCCGTTTTCAAAAACCAATGCGGCGTTGCGAAAATTCGGCGCGCCGGAGATTGGCTGGGAGATTCCGGAAAAAGGTTAAATCGAATTTCCATGCCGCAGCGATTTGCAAAATAATTGTGGCAAGATGCCTGCCCTGGCGCCCGCCGCGCCGCGCGGTGCCGCAGGCCAACGAATAACTTTCAATGAGGTGTGGGAAAATGTTCGATCAACAACTCGAGTAAGCCGGCGGGATAAAGGATGGCGCGCCCCTCTTTAAAATCTGCAAAAGGCTTCCAGAGCGCTTCAAAGGGTTGCCCATTGTCCTCATAACCGGTGATGATTTCTTTTTGGTAGAAGGCCTGATCGGCGAATTTCGTTTCATAACACCAGACGATTTCGTGGCCGGTTTTTCCCTGGCACGTAAAAATATTTTCCAGCGCGCCAAGATAGCGCGTGCCGTTGAGTTCAGCGTCAAATTCTTCGCGAAATTCACGGCCGAGCGCCGCGCTGCTGCGTTCACCGAACTCGATGCCGCCGCCGGGCGGACGATAGAAAGTTTCATTTTTCACTGAGTCATAACCTTCGAAAACAAAGAGGCGACCCTCGTGCATAATGATGCCGATGGTCAATGCCCGGATTTGTCTTTGGGGTTTGAGCGGTTGTTCCACGAGGGGGGCCTCGACATCATGAAATTCGTCGATAATCGCCCGCGCTCTTTCGTAATCGCGGCGCGCGATCAGAATTTTCACGGCGCCAACGCCGCCCGGCGCGATATACCAGGGCGCGATCGCGCCCATCAGCTCGTCGCGCAAAATCGTTTGGATGCCATATTCTTCCAAAAGGCTTTTGATAAAGCCCGTTTCAATCGCATTGCCGGCATGAACAACGATGAGATGATCTGGCAGTGACATGATTTTTTATTTTCCTGATTCAGCAGTTCAACGGCGTAGCGCAACATTTATGTTGCGCCTTTCAAATTCCGAATAACAGCAAAAACCGCAACGTGAATGTTGCGGCACGGTGTCAAGATACATCGCGGCGGCCCAAAAGTCAAGCGCGACACGGTTTTGCCGGGCGATTGAATTGATACGAGCAAAAATTTTAAAAAACACCTTGACTTTAAAACAAGGCAAAATAAAAAACGCCACTCGTTCCGCAATTGCCGAACAAGTGGCGTTTCGTTTTTTTACAACTCTGTTCGTTGTCAATCGTCCGTTGTCATGAAGACTTCGACCTCGGACTTCGGACTCCTGACTTCGGACCTTACTTCAACAAGGTCATGCGTTTCGTTTGCGTAAAGCTGGTGTTGCCGGCTTTGCCTTGCGCCACAATCTGATACAGGTAAACGCCGGCGGCGACGAGCTTGCCGGATTGATTGCGGCTGTTCCAATGCAATTGATGCCGGCCGGCCGGCTTCTCGCCTTCGAGGAGAGTGCGAACCAACTGTCCGGCGCCGTTATAAATATTGACTGTCACTTTGCCCGCTTCGGGCAGGGCAAAGCTGATCACGGTGCTCGGGTTGTTGAAAATTCCGCTGGCGGAAAACGGATTCGGATAATTCTGCGCCAGCGCATAATCCGTCACCACCGTGGTGATTTCATCGTCATCATCAGCGTCGTCGTCCGGCTGAGCGGCTTTGGGCAACGACGTTGGCGAGCCGTGCGGCAGGAAAACCGTTCCCTGATTCGCCTGAATTCGCATCGCGCAAATCGCGCCTTTGAAGGCGCTATTCAGTAACAATCGAACTTGCGCTGCCGGCGCGTTGAGGTTGCCCAATACCTTTGCGCTCGGGCCGAGTTCAACGGGCGAGGTTTGCAGCGTGTTGAAGGTCACCTGTTGGCTGCCGGCGTCGCCGGAAGAGATGAGCACTTCCGCGGTTTTGCCAAAGCGGAGCAAATTCACCACGTTAATGTCGACTGGCCCGTTCGTCACATCGATGGAAAGATTGGCCAGCTCGAGCAGATCGAGAGTGTTAAAGAAATACGCGCCGCCCAAAGTGAGATCGTGGCGCAGCGCCAGGGTTCCGTTCTTTTTCACCGTGGCAACATTATAAGAGCCGGGATCCAGGACGACGGTTCCGTTTTTCGGCACGATGACATTGGCGCCGCCGGCGCTGAAGGAAAGAACAGGAAGCGGGATGGTGGAAACGACGGCACTCGGCGTGACCACTCCGGTTACAGTGCCGGCAACAGAAATCCGGCCACCGGCGGTCGCATTTCCCTGTATCGTGTTCTCTTTCTGAATGGTAATATTTTCCACGGCCGTGAGATTGCCGATATGAGTGCCCTTTTGAAAGAAAGTGATGCTCTTATTGGCATGAATAGCGCCTTCGGAGGGCAACGACCGGGAGTAAATGCTGATATTTTCCCTGGCCGTCATAACCGGTTGCAGTGGAGTGACAATATTGAGCGACCACTGGCTGAGAGCGCCACCATCTAATGCAGCATCATCAGAGATGGTGAGGGTCCACACGCCATTGGGATTTTCGCCGATGAAAGCGCCCATCGCTTCTTCAGGCACGTTTGGCGTTCCCAGCACGAGATTGGAATAACTGCGATCGGTTACCAGGCCGGTGCTCCTCGCATAAGGAACTTGCCCGCCGGGACTGGCGTCGTCATCCCACACGGTACCGTTGAAAACATTGTCAAGGGTACCGCCATTGTCAGTTGTGATAGTCACCACGGTGCCGGCCGGCGAGGCCAGCGTGATATCCAAGTCGGAATTAAAGCTGTGGGTGATGAAAGTGGCCATATTCAAATCGAGCAGATAATTGCTGACACCGGAAACCGTGATGGTCGAGGTGACGGTTGACACTGTCGTCGGGATGGTGACCGGCGTCGTGTTCGCAAAGGTTGCCGTGGTAGTGAGCGGCGAATCCTGAATCGTCGTGACGTCCAGACTCCATGAACTGAGGACGCCGCCATCAAGAGCCGCATCATCAGAAATGGTTAACGTCCACACGCCATTCGGATTTTCGCCGACAAAAGCGCCCATTGCCTCTTCCGGAACCAGCGGCGAAGTGAGAATGCCGTCGACATAAACCGCATCCGTGACCAGGCCGCTGTTGCTCACGTAAGGAACTTGCCCGCCGGGATTGGCGTCGTCATCCCAGAAGGTGCCGTTGAAAACATTATCGAAGACGCTGCCATTGTCGGTGGTGATCGTCACGACCGTGCCGGCCGGCGAGGCCAGGGTAATGTCTAAATCAGAATTAAAAGTGTGCATGATGAAGGTGGTCAAATCCACGTCCAATAAATACGGACCGGCGCCCGTAACTGTGATTGTTGAGCTCACCACAGCCGCGGTGGCGGAGGGAATTGTCACCGGGGTGGAGTTGGTAAAGGATGTGGTCGTCGAAGTAAAGCGTGGCGGCGCCGGTGGCGCCGAGGCGATGCCGTGCCGGCTCGGGTTGCTTTTTCCCAACACGACGCCTCCAGGAACTTCAACATTCGTCGTGTCGGTTTTGCCGGTGACGGCGTCAATAAAGATGGTCCGTTGCGCAGCCAGTTTTTCCGTGTCTGTCTGGGCCTGAAGATGGAGCCCAAACAGCAACGTGATGGCAACCGTGACCAACGACAAAATCTTCTGCCTGTTCATAATGTCTTCTCCAAAAGTGAAGATTGAGCTGATTCGTCAGGAGTAATTCGTAAAACGTAAAAACGTAAAGCCTGCGCTTCGCGTTTATACGTTAGAGTTATTTCCGTTCAGGCCATCTGACCTCATCGTTAGACTTCGGACATTTGGCCTCGGACTTCGGACCTTATTTCAACAGGGTCATCCGGCGGGTTTCGGAAAATGTCGTCTCACCGTTCTGGCGCTGCAGGACCAGCTTATAAAAATAGGCTCCTGCGGCCACCGACCTGCCGGACTCATTGCGGCCGTTCCAGCGCATGAGATGCCGGCCTGCTGCCATCTCACGATCAACGATGGTGCGAACCAGCTGGCCGGTTTCCGTGAAAATTTGCAGACGCACTTTTCCGGCCTCGGGCAGCGCAAAGTTGATCATCGTGCTCGGGTTATTGAAAATTCCTCGCCCCTGTGGGGAAAAGGGATTGGGATAATTCTGGCCAAGCTCAAATGCGATCGGCGCTGAAGCCAGCGCCTCTTCATCCCCTTCACTCTGAGCCAAAGGTGAGGCTTTGGGCAGACTGCTGGAAGCGCTGTGCGACAGAACCGTGGCACCCTGGCTGATGATGACGGTTTTGGCGCAGATCGCGCCTTTGAAGCCCACATTCGGCGCGACGATGACTTTCGCTCGCGGCGCAATCAGCGAGCCCAGGACTTTGGCGCGGTCCAGAAGCGTCACGGAGCCGCTGGCCAAACTGTTGAAAGCCACAAATTCGGATTGGCTCTCGCCGCTCGGCGTGATTTCTACTTCCGAGGTGAGGCCAAAACTCAAGCTGCCGGTCACGTTGATCGTCACCGGGCCATTCGCCACGTCGATGGAAAGTGTTGAGAGATCGCTCGTCGCCAGAGAGGTCAGGAAATAGTTGCCGCTGCTCAGGCGCAACGTCGCTTTTTTGAGCACCGTGACTTTTGCATAAGCGCCCGGCGCCAAAGTGAGCGTGCGATTGTTGGGAACCGTGACATTGATCGTCCCCGCGGAAAAGGCGAGGGTTGGAAGCGGCGACCTGGCCACCGCGGCGTTTTGCGTGATCGTCCCGGTGACCGTGCCAAAATTGGTCACCGTTCCGCGAGCCGTGACATTCCCATCAATCGTATTCTGGGTCTGAATCGTCACGTTGCCTGCGGCATTCACATCGCCGGTGTGTGTGCTGGGTTGGCCGGCGTTGAAAACCACATTGCCATTGGACTTGATCGTCCCCTCCGTTGCAATCGGCCTGGTGATGGTAACGTCATTGGCAAAGAGCAGGAATGGAAATGAGCAGCTTGCCCAGGCCGTGCCCCAGGCGCTGGAAAAACAACCGCCAATATCAGCCGATCTTTCGGCATACTCATTGAAGACCCAGAATAATTTATCGTTCACCGGGTCAAGCGAAATGCCGCTATAATCGCCCCAGCGATTGCGTCCGCCGGCAATGGCGACATAAGACGCCTTCCCGGCGCGCACGACGGCTGCCGGCTGGACCATGCCCAATGGATCATTGGCTTGACGTCCGGCAACGAACGCGCCGCCAAAAATAGTGGGTGATGAGGCCGAGAACCCAAATTTCACATCACCGCTTCTGTTGACCGCTACCGCCGGAAAGTAGGTAAAAGTCGTTGTGCCGCCAATGTCTTCACCGCCTATATCGGCCTGCTGAACGAGCGTGGCCGTGACGATACTGCCCGCGATATCGCCGACCGTGCTGATCTCCCAAAAGTGGGCCGTGGTTTGAGCCAGATTGGAACCGGAGTTCGGCAAAATGGTTGCAACTAACCACAGACTGTTGTTTCGCCACACGCAATCCAAAGCCCGGCGATCATTGGTTTCGATGAGCGTCGCCGTGCCGAGTTGTGGCGCATCGGGAAGGCCGACTAAAACGTCGTCGATATTGCCGACGTTGACGAAGGTTTGGGCGAATGTGGGAGTGGTGACGGGGTTATCCACGCGTACGATCTGCACGAACTCGTCGGTACCGTCCGAGAGTCCGGAATGGGAGAGCAGATAGGTGCCGATACCGGCGCCGGGACCGTTAGTGCCATAAATTAGCGCGGGCATCGTGGTCGTGGCCACGGCAACGCCGGGAAATGGCGCATACGGATCGTGAGCCGTCATCGTTGTTGCGCCACCGTCATAAAAACCGCCGGAACCAGCGCCTTTGTGAACGATCCACAACCGTGAGCCGCCGAAGGCGCCAAATGGGGCGGCAAAGGTGAACATGTTGGCCGTGACGTAGACCGCTTCTTCGTCAACCTCAAAGCCGGGATAATCAGCCCAATGGTCGCGTGGCGCTCCTCCAAGACCGGGATTGACAAACGTCATTTTTGAATCAATCGCGAACAAATTCCAGTCCGCAGGAGAGAGCGTCGGTGAAGAAGTTTTCGATACCGCCAACAGGATGCGAGACAGGTTGGCAGGACTGACCGCTGTTGTCCCAGTAATCAGTTCCAGCGTGACCACGACAAAGCGGTTATGGTGCGGGTCATAAACAATTTTAGGATCGAAGGTGGCGGTGCCGATTACTCCGGGCGCCGGCGCGCCGGCAAAAAAAGTGTGCAGCAGAATCGGCCCCTCAAGAGTCGCGCCCGTCTTGGAAGACCTCTCTATCAGCACGTTGGTGACTGCAATGAGCTGATCCAGCCCGGCGGCGCCGATCGGGTCCGGCGGCACAAAATTGGAAGGATTGGCACACATCGTCATTTTGGAATCAAACGCGCGATCGATCACCCCCGGCATGGAAAGCAAATTACTTCCAGCACTGGAGGATTTCACTTTCCCCGGCGATTGTGGCTCCAGCGCGCCGCCTGTCGCTTTTAAGATCGTCATCTCCGCGCCGCCGGAGATGGCCGGCGCCTCAATTTTTTTGTCGGTTCCCGGAACCGGCTCGGCCTGGCCGTAAAGTTCCGGAATGCCATTCATTGCCACTGCTCCCGCCAACAATGACGGAAACAGCCGCTTCATCAGCTTCAGATTCATTGTGGTTCTCCTCACAAATTTCAAGCTCAAAAAACGCCTGGTGAAATGACCGGTTAATTGCAACACACCGCCATGGGGCAACGCCCATAGCGTCAAGGTGACTATGTAACTTTTTTTGAGTATCCTCCTCGGTTTGGATTGTTCACTGCAATAAAAAATTTCTCGAACCTGCGGCGAATGGCGCGGCGGGCGCCAATGCAGGCATGACCGCGAAGATTTTTAATTGTCAATTGATAATTAACAATTGCCAATTGCCAATTCTTTTGGTTGCGGCCAAAGCCGCATTCAGAGGTGATAAGGTGAATTTTCGTGTAACCGTAAAGCGCTGCAAACTCAAAAAAACCTGACGAGGTGGGAATATAAGGTAAGAGTCCCTTCCAGCCAATAGCCAGTGACGCTTGCCTGCGTCAGTCTCTAAAAACACGAGCCGCCATGAAGCAAACATTTTTGTTCGGATACTTCTTAATATGCGCGCAGGCGGCAAAACTGCGGAAAAAAAATCAACTAATTTTTCCAGGAGCGTTCCACAAACGGCCTGAAAAAAAATTGCTTGACTTTGATAAATTGTTTTTCTATTGTAATAAAACGGGTGGTTTGATCCGGCTTCCACGCACGGGAAGCATTTGGGTTTCATTCATGAGATATCAGTTTCTCCATTTTCCACTCGTTCAAAAGCCCAACGTGGACAAGCCACAACCAAAAAGATCGCTCACGGAATGTCCCGCCGCGGCGGGATCACGGAAAAGATTTTCATGAATTCATTTCCGTGAGAGTTCATTTCCGTGAGCCGGATTTCTTTGCTTTTTTTGCAAAGATTTCACTTGCAATGGCTTAACGTCCTTTTTCAAAAATCTCTTTGACGCGATGGCGAAGTTATCCTGGAGCGAGGCATTGCTCCTGATATTTTTTTCAAGCTATTTTTGGGCGATGCCTGGCGCCGGCGCCGTGAAAGCCTCCCGGCTTCTTACCGTTGCGGTCGCCGAGTTTCGCGCGGAAAGCCTTCCCGCCGATCTGCAGGTGTTGCGCAAGAGCTTTCCCGACGCGTTGATTACGGAATTAGGCCGGGCCCGCACGGTTCGCATCGTGGAAAAAGAGTTCCTCGAACAAATTCTGGCAGAGTTGAAATTTCAGGCGTCGCCGTTCATCGATGAATCTTCCAAAGTGCAGGTGGGGCGTTTGCTCGGCGCGCGGGTTTTTATTTCCGGCAGCCTGTCGATGTTGAACGAAAATCTCGTGGTGCGGGCGCGCCTGGTCAGCGTGGAAAACGCCGAAATGCTGGGCGAGGCCGAAACCGTGGGCGCCCGCCAAAATATTCTGGGCATGCAAAAAGACCTCGCCCGCCAAATCAGTTATAAACTCGCCCTGCAGGCGGCTTTCGCCGAGACCGCGGGACTGGAAGTTTCGGAAATGACGATCGCCGTCTATAAAGATTTGGAGCGCTTGCGCGAGCTGGCGAAAAAGCTGCCCGGCCTGGGCCTGGACCCGGCGCGCTCGCGAAGAAAATCTGATTATCTTTTTGCGCTGTCGCTGTGCGATAAAATTCTCGACGCTTTCCCGAAAACGGCGATGGCGCGATATTATCGCGCCCTGTTCAGTTTGCACAATGAAGATTTCGAGACCGCCGACCGCGAAAGCCAGATCGCGCAGAATTTGAGCGCCAATATCGTTGACAATCTGTTGTTGCGCGGAAACCTTTTTTTTCTGTTGAATGATTTTGAGGCCGCGGCCGCGGCTTTTCGCGAGGTGACCGAAGAGTTTCCCGGGGAAGCGCGCGCCTGGTATGCCCTAGGAAGAGTGCTGGCCATCCAGGGCGATAAACCCGAGGCCGTCGCCGCTTATCTTGCCGCCATGGAACGGGCGCCTATCATTATTGAAGCCGAAACCAATTTGCAAACTCTTTTGTCCGGATCGGAAGGTCTGGCTCTGCTGGCGCAACTCGCCAGGCAGAAGCCGGAGCTTTATGCGGCCGCCAGCGTCTTGCGCGCGTTCTGGAATAATGACCGGCAGCCGCCCGGTGATTTGGCAGAGCAAGCCGTGAAGCAGTTTCCGGATTTGCACCTTGGATATTATATGCAGGGCGTGCTGGCGGCAAGCCGCAAGCAATATGACGAGGCCGCTTCGTTCTTCGAAACGTGTCTGTCCCTGCGGCCCTCGTTCGCGGAGGTGCATCGCGAGCTGGGTTTGCTCGCGCTGCAGAGCAGGCGCTGTGAGGAGGGCGAGCAGCATATCACGATTTACGTGCGAACCGCAAATTTTGTGAACGATTACGCCGAGCTGGAAAAACAGATTCTCCGCTGCAAAAAACGGAAATGATAAGGAGGTGAAAATGGCCGGCAACAGATCGTGGAAGTTTAAGAGCGTATTAGGACCTGAATTTTGCACGCGGGAGCGCAATGCGTAATGTTTGATAGGGCGTTCTGAAGAACTCCGCTAGGAGTGAAATGTTTATAGCAAAGTAGATTATCCGAATTCTTGAACTCCGTAGGAGTGACATGTTGCGTTTTCCCAAATAATACGCTTTTATCATCGGTAAAGAACATTTCACTCCTACGGAGTTTCTCGAATTTCGGATGATCCGTTCCTATAAACATTTCACTCCTAACGGAGTTTAAAGCGTGCGTCAATCGTGCAAAAAATTTTTTGCACCACCCAACGGGCCGATTTGGGTGCTCATTAACGCCGCTTCAATCGCGGCCTCGACAAAAGCTGGTGCAAAATTCAGGTAGGAAAGTCACTGACCGGTCACTTTTACGCACAAAAGGTTCTACATTTCAACCGCTTTAAGTGACCGGTCAGTCTCATTCAGACTGTGAAAATTTGAGTTTGATTAACGCGTTCGTGAAACAACCTTTTTTAAAAAGGAGGCGGTATCGTGAAGAAATCCATCAGCATTATTGGTTTGGCGTTCATGCTTGCGCTGCAAAGCTGCGGAACCACGGGCTCAGGCTTGTTGTACATCGAGCCGTCGGTGCAGCGGCAGGACGTTGCCATTCGCAAGATTGCCATTATCCCCAATCGCCTGCCATTGAATTTGCAGGATCCGGAAAAATGGCGAAAATATAATTGGGGCGTCATCCAGGAAGAATTTACTCAGCGCGGATTCGAGATCATCGATTACCAAACGGCGGTCGCGACTTTCGAGAAATCGGGGTTGCCGGTGGAAGATACCAAGGCCTCGCGTGATAAATATGCCGATCTGGCGCAGCAACTTGGCGCGGACGCGGTTGTCTTGCCGTATTACGGGACGTTTTCGACGACGAAGAATTTTTTTCTTTTTACGAACGTCGCGTTTATCGGTGTCGGAACGTTTCAAATCTTTCTGGCCCAAAAGAATGATTTTTTTACCAGAACGGACGTGAGCGGCAAAAATCAATATACCTCCGGCCTCGGTACTTTTGGCGGTCTTCTTTTGATAGCGGTTGACCCGACGGTTGGAGCGATAGCAGCCCTCGGCGGAACAATCTATGATTTGGTGCAAGCGTTTACGCCAAGCGATACCCGCTGGAAGCGAGCATTTAAAAAAGGCATTCAGGAGGGCTTAAAGCCGTTCTTCGTTGCTTATCCGGCGCCCAGCAAAGTTGGATTCACCGCGCCGGCGTCATCAAAAGAAGCTGCGCCCAAACCGCCGAGTATTCCCAAAAAAGTTGCGCCTTCTGTGGTTCTCCGCGCGGCTTCGAAGATGATCTCTTCCGACGAGGCGATTAAAACGACGTTCGCGTCTTATGATTTTTACGATGCGAAATTCAATCCAGCCGGAAAGGGCTTGATGAACCAATACGAACCCCAGGTTTTGCAAAATGCGCCGGTGGTCGTCGATAATGCCACCGGGCTGATGTGGCAGCAAGCCGGTTCTGAAAAAGCTCTGGATACGAAAGCCGCGGGGGAATACATTCGTCAATTAAATGAGGAGGCCTTTGGTGGTTTCAAGGATTGGCGCTTGCCGACGCTGGAGGAGGCGATGTCGCTGACGGAAGCGAAAACAGCAAACGGCAATTTGTACATCGATCCGCTTTTTGAGCGGAAACAGCAGGAAATTTGGACCTGCGATATTTTTACTAATGAATCCCGGTGGGTGGTTAATCTCAAAACCGGCGGTTGCACGGCTTACAAATTCTCTTCCAACGTGGCGCGCTGGACTCCCAAAGGGGCTAATGTTCGCGCGGTTCGCACGCTGTAATCGCGGCGGGTAAAAGTTTAGCGATCTGAACTGGAGTGTATTGCAAAACTAAAGTTTTGCACTCCGTGTTCACCTGGCTAAATTCATTCCGCGGCGGTAAGCGATTAAAAAAATGTAGCGCCCCGTTCGCGGGGCAGACAAGATGTTCAATGGCACTAACTTTTTTTTTGCGAAGGCCGAAAGTTAGTCCCCAACGGGGACAAATATGATAGCGCAGGGCAACGCCCTGTGTTTGAAGCATGAATATGTTTTTAAGCCCTGAAAGGGCGGTATACTTCATTGTGTAGTCATGATAAAATTCTATTTTTCCCCTTCAGGGCTTATCCTCATTCGGCCGGGATCATTTTCAAGGGCGTTGCCCCTGGCTTTCTTATCTTTCCCCTTCGGGAAAATTTTTTAGGTATTCAAAGTTGTCATGGTGTTTTTAAAAAGTTAGTGACATTGGCTCCATCCTGACTGCCCCGCAAACAGGGCGCTACCCGACGCCGCACTCGCGGCGGTAATGCCTCAATGCCGGGTGGAGAAGGATGTCATTCCGGAGGAATCTTTTTCGAATCAAGCACTGTACTCGCAACAAAAAAGATGCTTCCAGCCCTGGCCTGCGGCTGGGCAGGCATGACATAGTTAATGGTCCACCAATGATTGAGGCATTACTCGCGGCGAAAAATAATGCTTGCTTTTGGGACAACTTTGCGTTACTTTTTGTTAAAATTTTTCCCGGCCGGGTTGCGTTTTTTCCGTAGCGGGTTTTAAAAGTCTGGCGGCGTTCACAGAATTGATTTTCACCTGATGGCTTATGATCGGCAAAACCATTTCCCATTATAAAATTTTGGCGCAATTGGGCCAGGGCGGCATGGGCGTCGTGTATAAAGCCGAAGACACGCGGCTGAAGCGCCCGGTGGCGCTCAAATTTTTGTCGCAGGATTTGACCCGCGACCCCGACGCCAAAGCCCGTTTCATTCATGAAGCCCGCGCCGCTTCGGCGCTCGACCATCCGAATATCGGCGCGATTTATGAAATTGATGAAACGCCGGACGGGCAGATTTTTATTGCCATGGCCTTTTATGACGGCCTGACGCTGCGCGAGAAGATTGCGGCGGAAAACCTGCAAATCACCGATTGCCTGGATCTGGCCGTGCAGATCGCGCAGGGCCTGGCGCAGGCGCATAAAAATCGCATCGTGCACCGCGACATCAAACCGGCCAACATCATGATCACGGAAGACGGCCTGGTCAAGATTGTGGATTTCGGTTTGGCGAAGCTGGGCGGCGGCACCAAACTCACGCAGGTGGGCATGACCATGGGCACGCCGGTTTATATGTCACCGGAGCAGATTCGCGGCGTCGACGTCGATCATCGCACCGACATCTGGGCTTTTGGCGTGGTGCTCTATGAAATGTTGAACGGGCAACTGCCGTTTCGCGGCGAAACGCAGCAAGCCGTTTTTTATGCCGTGCTGAACCTGGAGCCGCCGCCGGTGTCGCAGCTTAAATTCACAGTCCCGACCGAGCTGGAACAGGTTGTTTACAGGGCGCTGCAAAAAAAACTCGAAAATCGCCACGCTTCGATGCAGGCCGTGGTGGATGAGCTGCGGCGCATTCAACGGCAAATTTCCCGCGTGCGACAACGCCCGGTTGCCGAGACGCAGACCCAATCGGATGTGATCACGCTGCTGGAAAAAGGCAAACACTATCTCGACCGCCGCCAATACAACGAAGCCGTGACCCGCTTCAAAGCCGCGCTGCAACTGAATCCCGCCGATCGCCAGGCCCGGGAGTTGATCACGCTTTGCGAGGCCAAACAGAATGAAGCGGAAGAAGTGACCAAACTGCTGACGACCGGCCGGCGATATTTTGAGAAAGGCAATTTGGGCGAGGCCGCCAAATCGTTTGAGCAGGTCATCGCCATCGACCCGGAGCAGGAGGAAGCGAAGGACTACCTGACCAAAATGCAGAAACTGGCGGAGCAGGCGGAGCAGGCGGAGAAGCTGTTGCTGGAAGCCGATTTTTATTTTAAGCGCGACAAACTCGAGCCGGCGTACGAAATTTATAAAAAGATTTTGCAGCTCGCGCCGGATAATAAAGACGCCCGCCGCGGCATGCAAAAAGCCGAGCAGGCGCTCAATGTGCCGAAGCCCGAGACCATGCGCGTCATGCGAACGGCGCCGCCCCCATCCTCCAAAAAATTTTTGTGGATCGGGGCCGCGGTGGTGGCGCTGCTCGTCATCGTCGGGATTGGCATCTTCGTCTTAAATTCGAAAACGGGAGATCGACCGCGCCCGCCAATACCTTCAGTGAATTGGCAGGCATCCGCCGATTCGGCCAGACAAGTGATGCAACAAGCCGAGGGCGCAACGCGCCGGGAAAAAGCGGAGACGATGGCCACGGCGGCCTTTCAAAGCGCGATGCAAACGAAAAAACAGGGCGACAACGATTACGCGGCAGCCAGGTATCAAACCGCAAAAAATTTTTACCTCCTCGCCGCCAGCCAATTCCAGGGCGCACGAACTGAAGCGCAACGCCGCCGCAACCAGCAAAAAGCCGACCTCGCGGCCACCCAAAAGCAGGAGGCGGAAACCGCGCGCAGCCAGACGGCGTTTAAAAAAAGACTGGTTCCGGCCAATGCGAAAAACACGCCGGCGTATCAACAGGCGCTGGCGGCGGAAACCGACGGCGAAACGCAATTGCGCAACGGTGATTATGTTGCCGCCCGCCGCTCGTTTGAACAAGCGCAAACGTTTTATGACCAGGCTGCTAAAGTTACACCCCCAGCGCCTCGCGAGCCGAAGGAGGACGAGCCCAAGAAGGAAACTTTAGCGCTGGCCGGCCGGTTAAACGTCAATGCCGTGGTTATGGAAAACGGCCAGGAAAAGCCGGCCGCCGCCGTGGTGTTGATCAATGGGCAAGAGCAAAAAGAACAGACGCCGCGCGGTTTCCCTCTGCCGGCGGGCCAATATCGTCTCAGCGCCAGGTTATTCAACTATGTTTTGCGGGACGGCGAGCAGGTCGTCACCATCCGCAACGGCGAAACGACGCGTTATAAATTTGTTTTTGTCAAACCGTAGCACGCGGCTCAACCGCCAACTTTTTAATTGTGGTATCCGGATTTCCCGAATTAACCGGATAAGTTGATCCGGGCGATTCGGCAAATCCGGATACCAAAAGCTTTTTTCTTTTGTTCCGGCTCGTCCGGATTGTGAAAATGGAGAATCATATTATGAAAATCAACTCAGTCGGCTGTATCGTCGGCGGATTTGCCTTACTCATTGCCTTGTCGGAATCGCCGTCGATATTATTGCAAACGGCTGCCGCCCATGATGGCGCGGCGCTGGCCGCGAGCACCGTGGACGATCCCATGCAGGCCTTGAACGAAGGCAAGCGCCACTACAACGAAGCGAATTTTGAAAGAGCGCAGGCCCTTTTGCAGCCGCTGCTTGCCGTTTCCTCCCTGTCGAAGGAT
>Ga0247727_10005770_pt1 | contig 24776 bp, 24 predicted proteins | sample WisWelCaveWW1625_FD_202498 | JGI IMG/M metagenome (GOLD analysis project Ga0247727, IMG submission 202498) | Biofilm microbial communities from Wishing Well Cave, Virginia, United States - WW16-25 | ecosystem: Environmental > Aquatic > Deep subsurface > Groundwater > Cave microbial mat | place... | reverse complement strand
GTCGGCGTTGGCGATCGTGTCGTTGTCGTCGTCCGGGTCGCAGGCGTCGCCGGAAGCGTCGCCGTCGTTGTTGGCCTGGTCAGTGTTGGCGGTGAACTGGCAGTTGTCGTCGGCGTCGAGGACAGTGTCGTTGTCGTCGTCGGGGTCGCAGACGTCGCCCTGGGCGTCGCCGTCGTTGTTGGCCTGGCCTGCGTTGGCGGTGAACTGGCAGTTGTCGTCGCCGTCGAGGACAGTGTCGTTGTCGTCGTCGTCGTCGCAGACGTCGCCGAGGGCATCACCGTCGTTGTTGGCCTGGCCTGCGTTGGCGGTGAACTGGCAGTTGTCTGCGGTGTCCGGCACGCCGTCGTTGTCGTCGTCGGGGTCGCAGGCGTCGCCGAGGGCGTCGCCGTCGTTGTTGGCCTGGCCTGCGTTGGCGGTGAACTGGCAGTTGTCCTCGCCATCGAGGACTGTGTCGTTGTCGTCGTCGTCGTCGACGCAGTCAGGCGAGCTGTCCCGGTCGTTGTCGGGTGACGTGCTGGCGCCGTCGAGGGGGTCGGAGCCGCAGGCGATCTCGTCGGCGTCTGACTGGCCGTCACCGTCGTCGTCAGCGTCGATGCAGTCGGCCTCGCTGTCGCCGTCAGTGTCGGCGAAGCCTTCGTCGACTCCATCGTTTAGGTCATTGTCCACGCCGTCGCAGACCTCCGGAGTTGAGGCCGGGTTGAGTGGGTCGGAGCCCGCCGCAACCTCGACGCCGTCGCTGTAGCCGTCCCTGTCCGTGTCCGGGTTGAGCGGGTCTGTGCGGTAACGGTTGACCTCGTCACCGTCGGAGAGGCCGTCTCTGTCGGTGTCTGGGTTCAGCGGATCTGTGCGGTAGCGGTTGACTTCGTCGCCGTCCGAGAGACCATCCCTGTCAGTGTCGGGGTTCAGTGGATCCGTGCGGAAGACACGGACCTCACGCCCATCGCCGAGGCCATCGTCGTCGCTATCCTGGTCGAGTGGATTGGTTCCGTACGTCGCCTCGTCGGCATCCTTCAGGTCGTCGTTGTCGTCGTCCGGATCGCAGGCGTCGCCCAGAGGGTCGCCGTCGAAATTCTGCTGGCCGGGGTTCGGCGTCGTGGGGCAGTTGTCCGCCCCGTCGGCCACCCCGTCGCCGTCGTCGTCGGGGTCGCAAGCGTCGCCCAGCGAGTCTCCGTCGTTGTTCTGCTGGCCGGGGTTCGGCGTCGTGGGGCAGTTGTCCGCCCCGTCGGCTATACCATCGCCGTCGTCGTCGGGGTCGCAAGCGTCGCCCAGCGGGTCGCCGTCGATGTTGCTCTGACTGGGGTTGCTGACGAAGCGGCAGTTATCCGGCCCGTCCGGGACTCCATCGTTATCGTCGTCGGGGTCGCAGGCGTCGCCCTGGCTATCGCCGTCGTTGTTTTGCTGGCCCGGATTGCTGACGAACTGGCAGTTGTCCGCGCCGTCAGGCACGCCGTCGTTGTCGTCGTCGGGGTCGCAGGCGTCGCCCTGGCTATCGCCGTCGTTGTTTTGCTGGCCCGGATTGCTGACGAAGTCGCAGTTATCCGGCACGTCAGGCACGCCGTCGTTATCGTCGTCGGGGTCGCAGGCGTCGCCCAGACTGTCGCCGTCGGTGTTCTGCTGGGTGGGGTTGCCGACGAACTGACAGTTGTCCGGCCCGTCAAGGACGCCGTCGTTGTCGTCGTCGGGGTCGCAGGCGTCGCCCTGGCCGTCGCCGTCGGTGTTCTGCTGGGTGGGGTTGCTGACGAAGTCACAGTTATCCGGCCCGTCAAGGACGCCGTCGTTGTCGTCATCGTCGTCGCAGGCGTCACCCTGCGCGTCCCCGTCGTTGTTCTGCTGGCCTGGGTTTGGCGTCGAGGGGCAGTTGTCGCTGGCGTCGGGCACGCCGTCCCCGTCCGTATCGACGGGTCCCCCGCGGAGTCACAGGCGTCACCCACGCGGTCGCCGTCAGTGTCCGACTGGTCCGGGTTGGGCTTGTATGGGCAGTTGTCCTGCGGATCGGGTAGGCCATCGCTGTCGCTGTCGAATTGAGCGTCTGGGCAGCCAAAATCGTTGCGCGTAGGATTGCCTTCGACCTTTGTGTCACTGGTTCCGTCGAGGTCGTTGTCACGGAAACCATCAAAGCACGAGCCCGGATTGACGTTCTCGTGCTCCGGTGTACTGGCCGGATTGAAAGGATCAGAGCCATAGGCATTCTCAGCGTCGTCGCTGAAGCCGTCACCGTCACTGTCGATGTCGGCGGCGCGGCTATTGTCTTGCGCCATGAGCGCCAAAACGAACGCGAGCGCTATCAGCGCCAGCGTCGCCGGCATAAGTAGCTTTTTCATTTCGAGTCTCCCTTTCACTCCCGCGTACTCACTTGCGCCGGCGATCCGGTCTCTTATGGTGCCCGGCACGCGTCAGACACACATCTCCTGGTGTGAATGATTGCGCGGGGGCAAAGCCCTGTCATGGGTACAAATACCCATTTTGCTGGGAAATATGGCCGTCAGGCACTTGACCTACGTGCGCGTAACTTCTGCGGGCCCGTTTTGATTTCCCAGTGCTAGACTGGAATAAGCGATGGTTCACGACCTGAAACCCCGAAGACGTCCGTACCGCACCGGCGATGAGACGTTGGACGGGCGCATCGCCGCGCTTGTGGCCGAAGTGGGCCCGGGCGACAGCGACCTGCTGCGCCAGATGATCACGGCCTGTTTTCGCCTGGCGCGCGACGGGGCGGACCGCGGCGAGATGAAGCTCGTGAACGCCGCGCTAAAGGAACTCTCCTACGCGTTCAAGGTGTTCCGCAGCTACAAGAGCTACCGCAAGGTGAGCATCTTTGGCTCGGCCCGCACTACTGCCGACGACCCGGCCTATGACGTCACTCGCCGCTTCGCCGCGGCCATCGCCGCCCGGAACTGGATGGTGATCACGGGCGCGGGCCCCGGCATCATGGCCGCCGGCCACGAGGGCGCCGGTGCCGAGCACAGCTTCGGCGCGGCGATACGGCTGCCGCTGGAGTCCGAGCCGAACCTCTTCATCGAAGGCGATCCCAAGCTGATCAACTTCAAGTACTTCTTCACCCGTAAAGTCACGTTTATCAAGGAGTCAGACGCCTTCGTCCTGCTGCCAGGCGGTTTCGGCACGCTGGACGAGGCGTTCGAGCTGCTAACGCTGATGCAAACGGGCAAGAGCACCGTGCACCCGGTGGTCCTGCTCGACGAGCCCGGCGGTACCTATTGGACCGAGTGGCTGCGCTTCATCGAGGATCACCTGCTGGGCCGCGACCTTATCGGTGTCGAGGACATGTCCCTCATTCGCCGCACGCAAACCATAGAGGAAGCGGTCGATGAGTTAACCGGCTTTTACTCGAACTACCAGTCGCAGCGTTTCGTTGGCGGCAGGCTCGTTCTACGGCTGTTGCGGCTGCCGCCGGAGGACGCTCTGGATCGCCTCTCGGATGAGTTCCGCGATCTCGTCGGCGCGCAAGGGCTGACAGCGGTCGAGGCGAGTCCGGGAGAGGTCAGTGACAACGATGCGCTGGAGTGCCTCAGGTTATCGCTGGAGTACAGCCAGAACGTGGGCCGCCTGCGGCAGCTGCTGGATGCTTTGAACCAGTATTAGCGTTCAGTCGTTCAATGGGCAGGCCTAAAGGCGCTGCAGCTACGTACCGGGGCAGGCCTGAAGGCGCTGCAGCTACGCACCGGGGCAGGCCTAAAGGCGCTGCAGCTACGTACTGCAAGGTGAGGGCAGGCCTAGCGCTGGAGCTACTTTCCCTGGAAGATGGGCGGACGCTTCTCCATGAAGGCGCGCGCGGCTTCCAGGTGGTCCTGGGTCATGCCGGTGGCGATCATTCCCTCGGCTTCCGCCTGTAGAAGCGTCGAATAATCGCTGACGAGTGCGAGGTTCAGGTTCTGTTTCATACGGGCGAGCGCGATCGGTGGTCCGTTCACGATCTTCTGCACGAGGGCCATTGTCTCTTCGAACAGCCTGTCGTCGGGGACGACGCGGTTGGCGATGCCAAGGCGCTCCGCCTCACTCGAGTCGATTAGCTCGCCCGTGAAGTAGAGCTCGCGTGCCTTGGCCGGGCCGACGAGCCGCTGCAGCATCCACGTCCCGCCGAAGTCTCCCGAGAAGCCCACTCTGGCGAATGCTGTGCCGAAGCGGGCGCTCGCCGCGGCGATACGAATGTCGCAGGCCAGAGCGATGCTGAGGCCTGCCCCGGCGACGGCGCCGTTGATCATGGCGATCGTTGGCTTGGGCATCTCGTGGAGGAGGCGTGAGGCCTCTTCTTGCCCGCGAAGGTGAGCGACCGGATCCGCCGGCATCTGTCCCGCTACCATGCTGCCAATGTCGCCCCCGGCGCAGAAGCCCCGCCCCGCGCCGGTCAGCACGACGCAACGGACATCGGCGTTGTCGGCCAGGGTCTGGAAGACTCCCGGGAGGGTGTCCAGAAGCTCACGGTTCAGGGCGTTGAGCTTCTCTGGCCGGTTCAGAGTGACCGTTGCCAGGTGGCCGGAAACCTCTGTCAGGACGATTTCGGCGGTCGTCGTCATCGGTTCTCCTTCGTGATTAGGGGCGCGTTTACGTGCGTAGCAGGGCCATGATACGCGAGGCGCGATGCGGCGTGAAAGGTGGTTTACACGTGAAAATCCGTGATTTAGCCTTAGTTATTCACATTTACACGTCAAAACGTGGTTGACTTAACGATTATTGGCGCTATGCTATTCGGCAATGGCAGGGGATTCGTAGCTAGGAAAGGAGTCCTAATGGAAGCCTACTGCATGAAGTGTCGCACCAAGAGGGAGATCAAGAACCCGGCCAAGGTCACCCTCAAGAACGGTCGCCCCGCCACTCAGGGCAGCTGCCCGGTCTGCGGCACGAAGCTCACTCGCATCGGCAAAGGCTAGACCGAAGCGATTCATGGCGGCGGTCCCCGCCGAGGCGGGGGCCGCCGCTTCACGCTAATAACTGATGCTGCAGCGCGTTGATCGCATGCAGCTCGCTGTGCGCGACCGCCGCGCGGCTGTGGAGGCGTTCCAGGATGTTCTGGGCGCGGAACACGTCCGCGAAGACGAAGTGCGCGCTCTCGGGGCTAAACGCACGGTCGTGCAGGCCGGCGAGAGCGAGTTCGAGCTGCTCGAACCGTCCGGCGACGGCCCTGTCGCCGATCACCTCGAACGCTGGCCCGAGGGTATCTTCGCCGGCGGCTACGCAACGTCCGATGTTGCCGCCCTGTCACAGCGCTTCAAGCAGCGAGGCGTCGCCTTCGCTGAGGAGGGCGGGCAGCTATTCATCGCCCCGGACCAGACGCGCGGTATGCGGACCGTCATCTCGCCGTTTGTGCAGCGGCAGCCTGTCGGCCTGATCTCGTATCTCTACGAGGTAACGAACATCGTCGCCGACTACGAAGAGGCGGCGGAGTTCTACGCCGGTCTCTTTGGCCTCGATGCCTCCCGTTTTTCACCCTTGAAGAGCGGGCAATGGGGCTACAAAGGCACGTTGACCCTGTTCGATCCCCCTGCCCGACTCGACCGCATCGAGCTTACGCAGATTACGGACCCTTCGCTGGCGATGGGGCGTTTCTTCGCCCGCCGCGGGCCGTCAGTCTACATGTGCTACGTGGAGACGCCGGACACGGCCCCGATCCGCGAGCGATTGGAGCGAAGCGGGGCGCGCTTCACGGCGGGGCGAGAGGACGGGGGCGGCAACCTATTCATCCACCCGACGGCGCTGTGCGGGGTGCTGATGGGGGTAAGCCGCACGAACCTGGCCTGGACGTGGTCGGGTCGGCCGGAGTTGGCCGGCGCGCCGGCCTAGGAGGCCGGCAGCTCGACCGTAGCCGTAGTCCCCACGCCTACCACACTCTCGATCTTGATCGTGCCGCCGTGTCGTTCGGCGATCAGTTTGGCGATCGACAGCCCCAACCCGGCCCCTCCCATCTCTCGCGAGCGTGCCTTGTCCACGCGATAGAAGCGGTCGAAGATCCTAGGGAGAGCGTCGGCGGGTATGCCGTGCCCGTTGTCTGACACCTGTAAGACCGCGCGATGATTCGAATTCGTGACGGCTACCCGCGCGGTCGCACCGTCGTCGCTGTACTTCATGGCGTTGTCGAGGAGGATTGTCAGCAGTTCACGAAGCCGGGACGGGTCGCCCCTCACCCAGGCAGCCACGCCCGCCTCGAGGGCGATCGTGATCTGCCGTGGTTCGGCCAGCAGTCGCATCTCTCGCACTGTATCTGCGGCGATCACGCTGAGGTCGACTTTTTGTGATATCGTTTGCGGCTTCCCGTCGGCGCGAGCCAGTGTGAGCAGCTGGCCGACCATGCCGCTGAGGCGGTCTGTCTCCGAGATGACGTCGTTGACTGAGGCGATGTTGGCCTGTACCGGCCTGTCGGCCTCGCGCTGCAGCACCTCGGCGTTGGCTCGGATGAGGGCAAGTGGCGTGCGGAGCTCGTGCGAGGCGTCTGCCACGAAGGCCTGCTGACGGTCCATGGCGGCGCGGATGGGACGCAGGGCACGCCCGGCGAGGAGGTAACCGCCGCCGACCGCCAGCGCGAGACCGCCTCCGCCGCCGGCGAAGAGGACGAGGAGCAGGCGGCGCAGGGCCTGCCGCTCGGGCTCCGTGCTGCGGCCGACTTCCAGCACGTACGATCTCCCGCGCGGCCCCTGCACCGGCACTAGGATCACACGCAGGTCCTCTCCCTCAGACGATCTCGTGTCCACGAACTTCGCGCCCTGAGCGGCTGCAGTGGCGATGTCGGCCTCGCCGGCGAGGCCGTCCGGATCAGAATTTGCGGTGCTGCCGATCAGCGTCCCTTCCGGCGTCGCCACTGCGTAGAAGTAGCCACCCGAGGTGAACGCAGGGCCCACCGGCACGTCACGCGGGTTCCGGGTACGCAGCAACCTGTCGGCCAGAGGCCGCGCCTCGCGGCCTGCGCGCGACGTCAGGTCGTCGTTCACCTGGTCGAAGAGGACGGCGCGCGCAGTGAAAAAGACCGCGCCGCCCACAATCACGAGGATCGCTGCCAGGGCGCCAGCGAACCAGAGCATGAGACGCCAGCGCGCGCGATCGAACATCGTCAGTCGCCCAACGCGTAACCGCTGCCGCGCACCGTGCGTATCAGCTTGCGGCCGTGTCCCTTGTCGACCTTGCGCCGCAGGTAAGCGACGTAGACATCGACGAGGTTGGAGTCGGTGGCGTAGTCGTAGCCCCAGAGGTGGTCGAGGATCTGCGTTCGCGTTACGACGCGCCCCTCGTTGCGCATCAGGAATTCGAGCAGGCTGAACTCCTTGGGGCTGAGCTCGATGAGGCGCTCACCCCTGCGGGCGCGGCGGCGCTGCATATCGAGCGACAGGTCGTCTACCTGCAGTTGCGTAGCCTCGCGCGCTTGCACCTTGCGCCGGCCGAGTGCTCGGAGCCGCGCCAAGAGTTCCTGGAAGGCGAAGGGTTTGGTGAGATAGTCGTCCGCGCCGGCGTCCAAGCCGCGCACGCGGTCCCCGACGCCGTCGAGCGCGGTTAGCAAGAGAACCGGCGTATCGACACGCTTGCGGCGCAGTGAGCGGCAGACCTCGATGCCGTTCATCTCGGGCAGCAGCACGTCGAGGACGATCACGTCATGGGAGCCGTCGACGCCCATCGCCAGACCCTCCTCGCCGTCGTGGGCGGTGTCCACCGTGTGCCCCTCCTCTTCGAGTACGCGTCGCACGAGCTGGGCAAGCCGGCGTTCGTCTTCCACCACAAGCACATACATCGGGATCTCTTCCGCCATGATAGACGGCAAAGATTAAAGAAACGTTAAAGCAGGCAACCACCACAGACTGCGCAAAGCCGGCATCGTACACCTCACACCTTAAGAAACTCTAATCTCCCTCTAATCAAGGTTTAAGCCTCGTGGCCTAACCTGAAGGAGCGACTAGTCCGACGGAAGCGAACGACAGAATAGTGAGTCAGGAGGAATTGACATGATAAACAGAATCGTTGGGGCGGTGGTCATCGCCGTGATTGCGGGCGTTGGCACCATCAGCATGCTGATGGCGGCCGGCACGCTGACCCCTGACGGCAGCCCGGACAGCGCCGCGCCGCAGCAGGAGACGACGGCGGCCACGGCCTGGTTGGGCGCGCGTGTCGTCCGCAGCGGTGGCGGCGTCACGGTGGCCCTCGTGATCGCGGACAGCCCGGCTGATAAGGGCGGCCTCCAGCGCGGGGACGTCATCACCAGCATCGACGGCGCCGCCGTGGACGACCCGGCGGACCTGCGCACCGCGCTGGCGGAGAAGGCTGCCGGCGACAGCATCACGCTATCGATCACCCGTGACGGCAGCGCGCAGGACCTGGTGATCACACTAGAGGAGCGCCCGGAAGCGCTGCCGATCGACAATCCGATCTTTCCCGAGTTGAACGGTATCCCGCGGGATGAGCTATTCAGCCATCTGCTGGGCGGCTCATTCGAATTCACGGACGCGAACGGCGCCGGCCACACCGCCACAGTCGAACTGGGCACGGTGACGGCTGTCGACGCGAGCGCCAACACCATCACTGTGGACCTCAACAGCGGCGACTCGAAGGAATACACGATCACAGACGGCGTCACGGTCCGGCCGGACCTGTCCGAGTTCGCGGTTGACGATCACGCGAGCATCGTCTCCGTCGACGGCGAGCTGCGGGCGATAACCAAAGGCAAGTTCGGCTTCCCCTTCTTTGGTGAAGGTAAGCGACCGGGTCACGGCGGACACCGATTCCGCAGCGACGGCCCCCGCCCGTTCAACCAGGAGACCACGCCGCTGGCGCCTGACGCGCAGACCGGAGTTGACATCACGGCGTAATCCCCATCCCTCTCTGGGGTTCGGCGCCCAGAAAGAGGCCTGCCGCGTGGTGGGCCTCTTTCATTTCGTGTCGGGATTGACAGACGCGAAGATATATCGGACGATATAGCGTAAAGAGGTAAGGCAGGAGGTCTCATCATGAAATGGATCATCCTCGGCATCGTGATCGTCGCAGCCGCGGGGCTGCATCGGCGAATCAGACACCACCGGCGGTGGGGGAAATGGCAAGACGCGGATGCATAGGCGTTGGGGTGGTCGCGGACGCTGGCGGTCGTTTTTCGGCTTTGAGGACCACGGGCGGCACAGCGAGCCATGGGGCTGGCGGGGACGCTTCTTCGAGGCGGGTGAGGTGCGCCTGGCGATCCTTTCGCTGCTGGCGGAGCGGCCGATGCACGGCTACGAGCTGATGAAGGAGATGGAGGCTCGCTCCGGCGGCATGTACCGCGCCAGCGCGGGGACGATCTACCCGAACCTCCAGCAACTCGACGACGAGGGCCTAGTGCGGACGGAGACGCGCGACGACGGCAAGAAGGTGTACACCATCACCAATGAGGGTAAGGCGGAACTCGCGAAGGACGACGACGCCGTCAAACGTATCTGGAGCCGGGCGTCGGCCTGGGACGGCTGGCGGGACGCCTTCAGTCCCGGCGCCCAGGAGGTCTGGAGCCCCGTCATGCGGGTCATTCGTTCCGCCATCCGTGCCTCATCCCGCGGTGACGAGAAGCGCATCGAACGCGTCCGCACACTCCTGAACAAGCTATCCGAGGACCTGGAGAAGCTGAAATGAGCGCCGGGTCTTCGGATCACGCGGACATCGTGGGGCGGCCGCCGGCTGTCGGGCTCGCCTTTCTGGCGATCGGCGCCGTCCTGCATCTCGCTTTTCCGGTGGAGATCGCGCCCGGCGTGGCGACCTGGGCAGCCGGGATCCCGCTCGCCGTGCTGGCGCTCGCCCTCTTCGGGCTGGCGACCCGGGAGTTCCGCGAGCATGGGACTCCGGTCCGAGGAAATGAGCCGGTGACGACGATTGTTGAGAGCGGGCCGTACCGCTTCACTCGCAACCCGATCTACGTGTCGTTCTTGCTCCTGCAGCTGGGAATCGCGCTGACGGCGAACAGCGCCTGGATTCTGGCGAGCTTGGCACCGATGTTTCTGTACCTCTCCACCGCCGTGGTCCCTCGCGAGGAGAGCTACCTGGCGGGCAAGTTCGGCGAAGACTACCTGCGATACAAGCAAACCGTCCGCCGCTGGATTTAGGAAGAGCGAAGGGGCGGCCGACGTCGTCTGAAGGAGGCAATAACGGAATGGCCGAGGAAGTGGTCCCAGGCGTCTACGACTTGCCGATGAGCATTGTGCATGCCTACCTGGTGGTGGCGAGCGAGGTCACGCTGATTGACAGCGGCTACCCCGGGTGGTCAGAACGGATACTGCGAGAGTTTGCTGGGAGAAATCAGCAGATTGGTCAGGTTCGACACGTCATCGTAACTCACTATCATGTGGACCACGCCGGTTCAGCGGCGGACCTGAAAGAAGCCACCGGCGCGACGGTGTACGCGCATCCTGCTGATGCGGCGTATATACGCGGCGAGAAACCGCACGAAGGGCCGTTTCCTCGCGGCCTCGTTGACCGGCTGATCGCCCCGATCTGGTTCCGGCGCACGGCGCGCTATCGGCGCATACTGAAAGCAGCGACTATCGACCACGAATTGACTGATGGTGAACAGCTGTCTATAGGCGACGGCTTGCAGATCATACATACGCCGGGACATACGCCCGGGCACGTTTCAGTTCTGATGCCCTCCAAGAAGATTCTGTTCGTTGGAGACGCAGCAGCCAACATGTTCGGGCTCCGTGCGCCGGTTGGGACCCTGTTTGGTCTGGCAACGGCTAACATAGCACTCGCGAAAGAGAGCATGCGTAAGCTCGCGGCTTTGGAGTTCGATATCGCTTGTTTTGGACACGGCCGGGTGCTGAGGAGTGAGGCGAACCTGGCGTTCCGCCGATCCGTTGAGCGGCTTGCCAGGTGACCTTGCCGTACGGGAAACCTGACCAATCCCCGAGGGCCGCAGCGCCAACCCTTATAATGGCGCTCGATGCGCGAGAACCGCCTCAGACGCTTATTCCAGGAAGGCAAGCCGGCCCTCGGCGGCTGGCTGACGGTTCCTTCCAGCTTTTCGGCCGAGATATTCGCGCACGCCGGCTTCGACTGGCTCTGTGTCGACATGCAGCACGGCCTGATCGACTACCAAACGGCGGTGACGATGCTACAGGCGACCTCGACGACCGAGACCGCGCCGATAGTCCGTGTGCCCTGGAACGAGCCGGGGATCATCATGAAATCGCTGGACGCGGGTGCCTACGGTGTCATCGTCCCACTCGTGAACTCGCGGGCGGAGGCGGGGGCTGCCGTCGCCGCCTGCCGCTATCCGCCGCGCGGCGTGCGCAGCTACGGGCCCATCCGCGCCGCCTACTACGCCGGACGCGACTACTTCGCGCACGCGGACGAGACGGTCTTGTGCATCGTCATGATCGAGACCAAGGAGGCCGTCGAACGGCTGGACGACATCCTCAGCGTGCCGGGCATTGACGCCGCCTATATTGGCCCGGCAGACCTGAGCGTCTCGCTGGGTCTTTCGCCGGCCTCAGATCACGAGGAGGCCCTCTTCACCGACGCTATCGAGCGCGTCGTCGAAGCGTGCCGCCGGCATAACGTCGTGCCCGGTGTTCACGCGGGCAACGTCGTCACCGCACGGAAGCGAATCGAGCAGGGCTTTCTGTTCGTCGAGATGTGCGATGACGCTGGGGCGCTGGCGCGGACGTCGGTGGGGGACCTGAAGGCGCTGCGCGGTCGTCGCGACGAGGCCGCCCCGGACGTTGCCTAACCGGCGAGTTTTGTTTGGCGAACTAGCGGGTTCGCGTCGTGAAGCGCGCGTCATGATGCGAGAATGCGAATTCTCGTAAATCTCCGCAAGCGAAAAACGCCTTTTGCAAAACGAACTGCCTTCGCTACACACGCTTTCGACGTGGTGGGCGGGGCAAAAACGCGCTCGTTTTCGCGATATATTCGGCGTATTGCGGCTTCGTCATCTGGAGGGTGCGTTCGAGTAGGGCGACGCCGGACACCCGCATCAGGAGTACCGTCATCACGATCGGGCTGAAGATTGTTGCCCAGCCGCTACCGGCACCGGTGGCGATGACATAGAAGCCCCACCAGAGCGTGGCTTCGCCGAAGTAGTTGGGGTGGCGCGTGTAACGCCAGAGGCCGCGGTCCATCACCTTGCCCGCGTTCGCCGGGTCCGCCTTGAAGCGCGCGAGCTGCCAGTCGCCCACTGCCTCGAAGAAGAAGCCGACCGCGAATAGGAGGGTGCCCGCGGCGTCGAAGGCCGTGAAGTGGTCGGGTTCATCGGCCGCGATGGCGGCGCGCAGCGGCTGCGAGATCAGCCAGAGGGCGAAACCCTGAACAAGGAAGACGCGCAGGTAGCTAATCCACCAGAAGCTATCGCCCGCCTGGTCGCGCCACCGCTGGTAGCGGAAGTCCTCACCATGGCCCCGATTGCGCAGGAAGATGTAGCCGGACAGCCGCAGACCCCAGACGAGGACGAGGGTCGTTACCAGCACGCTGCGGCCGCCGAAGCCGTCGAGCGTCACGTGGTAGAGCGTCGCCAGGAGGACGAAGCCGAGGCCCCAGAAGATGTCGATGATGGAGGCGTTGCACAGCGCGAGGCTGAGCAGCCAGATGGCCGTAACGTAGGCCCACGTGACTGCGGCGGAGAGGATGAGGATTTCGGTCAGCGACATTAGCTACGAGCACCAGCGGACGGATGATACAATGAGCCGCACCCTAGTGCGCGTCGGGAGGCTCCGTGGTGAGATCGTTCGCCGTCTTCGCATCGTCAGCCGCCATCGTGGCGCTCGCGCTAACTTCGTGTTCTGGCGGCGATAAGCTACAACAGCACCTCGATTCTGTAAACGAGACGGACCTCGCGAGAATGGTCCTACCCGTCGACCAACTTCCCGATGAGTTCGCTCAATTTTCGGTCACGGCGGAATCCGGCGTCGACGATGCCGACCAGGAAGCGCAGGACACTATAGACCCTGACGACTCAGGCGCGGACCTGCGAGACCGGGGCTTCATAGGGAGCTACACGCTGAGCTATGACCTTCCAGTGGCGTCCGACGGCGCGTATTTCGTCAGTACAGCGGTCGCGATGTTCGATGATGCCGGGTCGGCGCGCGGATTCTACGATACGCACATCAACGATCTGATGCGGTACGAGGGCAGGTCCGTCCGCGGTGGCGCGATATTTCGGGAGGTTGTCCCGTTCGCGGGACCGGGGCTGGGCGACGAGTCACGGTTCATCACGTCTGCTGCGGAAATCATGGACCGCAAGTACTACTCGACCTCGTTCTGTTCACCTTAGGGCGGCTCATCGGGCGGGGTGGCATCGTCTCGTATGACAACGGAGACAAGCAGGCTCAGGCCAAAGAGATTGCGAAAGCCCTGGAAGCGCGAATAAAGGCTGTCGCGCTTGGCGAAATCGAAGAAACGCCCGTGCCACTCCCGGGACAGGAGGGTCCCTACTAGGATCTGACGAGATACTGCGGCGGCCGAAGCCGGGGAGAAGTGACACTACGGCCGGATCACGTACTCCCACCCCGGTTGCCATTCGAACGGCGCAGAGGCAGCTTCCTCAAGCGACAGGCCGCCGACCAGGTGATCCAACGCTAGCCGCGTTCCGATGTGTCCTATCACAACCACGCGCTTGCCGTCCCAGGTGCTTGCAAGTTCACTCACAAAAGGGCGCATGCGTTCGACCACGTCGCGCAGGCTCTCGCCCTCCGGAAATGCCTCGTCTACGCGCCTAGCTAGTTCCTTACGGATACGTACACTGGGCGCGCCGGTCATGGTGCCGTAGTCGTACTCACGAAGCCTGTGGTCCGGGTAGGTGTCCACGCGGCCGCCGAAGGCAATCTCCGCCGTCTCCACCGCTCTGCGCAGGTCGGAGCAGAAGACGGCGTCGATGCGCTCATGCCGCCGCCGCTCTCCCAGTTCCTTCGCCTGCTCACGTCCGGTAGCGGACAGGGGGATGTCGCGCCAGCCGGAGGCGATGCCATTTTCGTTATCGACGCTCGTTGAGTGCGTCTCGAAGATTATCTCGACGCTCAACGGACGCCTTGGCGCTGCCGGCCTAGTCGCCGCCCTGGTACTTGAAGGAGAGCTTTACCTTTGCGCGGTAGAGATTGACCTTGCCGTCCTCGAGCTGCATGTCGAGCTCCACGACCTCTGCGATGCGCAGGTCGCGCAGGGACTTCGAGGCCATCCCCACCGCCGCTGCCGCGGCCTTCTCCCATGAGTCGGAGCTTGTGCCTACGAGCTCGATAACCTTGTAGACGCTGTCTGCCATGACGCTACCTCCTTAGGAATTGCTGAAGTGGCGGCCATTTTAGCTCTATCTAGCGCTGGCTGACAACTGACGCGCCGCCCCATCGCCTGCGCGCGAGCGGTACACCCTTCACCCCCGCCAGATTCTTCGCGGGAAACGTGATTCTGCGCACGGGTGTTAACCGCGCTCAGAATGACAGGACAAGGCTCCTACAGCAGGTCGCCGGTCGCCGCTTTGGTGCTGCCGTTTTCCTTGTAGGCAGCGATCATGTTGCGGGCGATCGTCTGCATGTGCACCTCGTCGGCGCCGTCTACGAGGCGGGCGGCGCGGGCGTGGCGCATGAGGCGCTCTAGCGGCGTGTCGGTCGAGTAGCCCAGCGCGCCGTGTACCTGGATGGCGCGGTCGACGATGCGCCAGAGGGTGTTGGCGACGTGGTGCTTGGCCATCGAGACCTCCTGGCGGAAGGGGAGCTTGTTCTCGATCTTGTAGGCAGCGTGCAGGACCATCAGCTTGCCGGTGTAGAGCTCCATCGCGGACTCGGCCATCATCCACTGGATCGACTGCTTCTCGGCGAGGATAGAGCCGTGAGCGAAGCGCTTGAGGGCGCGGTCCATCAGCATCTCGAGGGCGACCTCAGCGTTGCCGATCCAGCGCATGCAGTGCGCGAGTCGCGCGGGGCCGAGGCGATACTGACCGAGCAGATGGCCCTCGCCGCGGCCGCCCAGCATGTTTCCGTCGCCCACGCGCAAATCGCTGATGCGGATCTCGCAGTGGTTGCCGCGCCCGGCCATCGTCTCGACGTCGCGGACGATCTCGAAGCCCTCGCTGGGAAGGTCGACCAGGAAGGCCGAATTGCGGGCCTGCGGAGGATTGGCGTCCTCGTCGGTACAGGCGATGAGGATCGCGAAGTTGGCGCCACGCGCGCCGGAGATGAACCACTTGTGGCCGTTGATCACCCAGTCGTCGCCGTCCTTCACGGCCTTCGTCTGGATCAGCGTCGGGTCCGATCCAGCGACCTCCGGCTCGGTCATGGCGAAGCAGGAGCGGGCGCGGCCCTCTGCAAGCGGGCGCAGGTACTTCTCCTTCTGCTGCGGCGTGGCCCAGTGCAGGAGGGTGTGCATGTTGCCCTCGTCCGGCGCCTGGGCGTTGATCACATACGGCCCGATGCCTGTGCGGCCGGCCTCCGCCGACACGAAGGCCATCGCGGTGGCGCCGAGACCCATGCCGTCCCACTCCGCGGGCAGGTGGGGGTTCCAGAGGCCTTCTTTCTTCGCCGACTCGCGCAGGCCGACGATCGTGCGGACGTAGCTGTTGCGGTCTGCCCCGTCTTGCTCCAACTTTTCCTCTGCGGGACGGACGGTGTCATCCATGAACTTGCGAACGCGCGCCCGCACTTCCTCGACCTCGGGCGGCAGGTTAAAATCGATGGGCATCGCAGAACCCCTTCTGTAGTGTTAGATTGTGGCGGTTAGGTGAGTGCCATTGTAGTCGACGAAGCAGGAAGTAGGAAGTAGGACTTGGAGAGCCCGCAGGGGTTGGACCTCGAACGGCTGCTGCCGTGGTTTCGGGAGCACGTGGCGTCTGTCGACAAGCTGTCGGCACAGGTGATCGGCCACGGGCGCTCGAACATCACGTATCGGCTGAAGAACGCCGACGCGTCGTGGGTGCTGCGACGGCCGCCGCTGTCGCACGTGCAGGCGACGGCGCACGACATGGGGCGCGAGTTCCGTATCCTCTCGGCGCTAGCGCCTACGGGCTTCCCCGCGCCGCGCCCGATCGCGCTCTGCGAAGACACTTCGGTCAATGACGCCCAGTTCTACATCATGGAGTACGTGGACGGCCTCGTCCCCGTCGACCCCAACGAAGTGGCGGGCCGCTTCACGGAGGCCGACCGCCAGCGAATGGGCGAGGAGCTCATCGACGTGCTTGTGCGTCTGCACGCATTCGTACCGTCGGAAATCGGGCTGGACGGATTCGGGAAGCCACAGGGGTACCTGGAGCGGCAGGTGCGGCGCTTCTCGCAGCAGTTGGAGGACATCCGCTACCGCGAGACGCCGGAGCTGGACGAGCTCTCGAGGCGACTGGCGCGCTCGATACCGCCCGAGCGCGTGCCGGGCATCGTGCACGGGGACTACCGCCTAGACAACGCGATCCTGGACGATGACGGCCACATCATCGCGGTGCTGGACTGGGAGATGTGCACGCTGGGCGACTCGCTGGCGGACCTGGGGCTGCTGTGCATGTACTGGGGCCGCGGGTCCACGCAGGAGGTAGCGATCGGCGGAACGGCGGTGCTGTCGTTGCCGGGCTTCCCGACGTGGGAGGAGGCTGCCGCGCGCTACGTGGAGAAGAGCGGCCACGACCTGAGCAACCTGGACTTCTACACTGTGCTGGCGTTCTTCAAGCTCGGCGTGATCCTGGAGAACATGTACAAACGCTTCCTCGGCGGTGGCACGGTCGGCGCCGGCTTCGAGATTATCGGCCGGCAGGCGGTTGTGCTGGGGCAGGGGGGGCTGGATGTGGCCGACGCGTCGAGTATCGTCACGTTGCGCGCCTAGCGGCGATGCTCTATAGTCATTTACGTTTCATGGCATATACTAGGGTTAGGTGAGGAGATGACGCAGCTACAAACGAAGTCCCAGACAACGTTACGGCAGGAGCTTGTCAAGCGCCTGAGCGGCCGCAAGGAACTGGAGCGAGGCGAGGCTTCGGCGCTGGCGAGGGAGCTGGGCTGCAGCCGCGAGTGGGTGCGGCAGGTGATGGTCCAGCTCGGGATGGTCGTGCTTCCGCCGAGGCCCCCTGCGGCCTGCACGGGCTGTGGCGACACGCGGCGGCCGCGCAAGACGCGGCTCTGCCGAAACTGCCGGCGCGATCGCATGTTTGTGACCCTCACCTGTGCCAATTGCGGCAAGGAGTTCGAGAGGCGGCGCGATGACCACGAGGCGTTTCTGCGCCGGCCGACGGTGCGAAGACGTCACGGGCCCGTCTGTAGCAAGACCTGCCGAGCCAGCGTTTCCAGGGTGTGCTCGTGGTGCGGCGAACCGGCCGGATGGCGCTGGCCGGCGGCGAACGGCGTGCAGGCCTTCTGCGGCGAGCCAAAGTCGTGCAGCCTGTACGCGCTACGGGCAATCCCTCCGGTCTACTGGCGGCACCTCACGCCCAGTCTGTTCCCGCTGAAGGACCACCTGGCCGAGATCGCCGATCTGCGCGCCAACATCAAGTCGCGATCGCGCCGCAAGTAGCGGCGCTCCGAACCCTAGACCGCGCGCGGTTGTTGGACGGCGGCGGGGGCGACTACGCCGTAGGGTGCGGTAATCTGCTCGATGTCGTGGAACCGGCCGTCCTGAAGCCAGAGCACGCGATCTGCCACCTCGCGAATTCGGTGGTCGTGCGAGACGATCACGACGGTGCGACCTTGCTCCTTGGCGATATCGCGGAGAAGGAGCACGACTTCGTGCCCGTGGTGGGAGTCGAGGTTCGCGGTCGGCTCGTCGGCCAAAATCAGCTGCGGGTCGTTTGCCAGGGCACGGGCGATGGAGACCCGCTGGCGCTCGCCGCCGGAGAGGGTCTTCGGTTTGGAGCGCAGCCGCTCGGACATGCCGAGATCAGTGAGGAGCCGGCTCGCTCGCTCGCTGGCGCTGCGGCCGCGGACGCCGGCGAAGTTGAGGGCGGCTTCGACGTTTTCCCGGGCGTTCAGCGCTTCGAGAAGGTTGAAGCTCTGAAAGACGAAACCGAGATAGTGCCGCCGGAACTGGGTCAATTGTGACTCCTTCAGTCTGGAGATCTCGATCCCGTCGATACGGACGGTGCCGGAGGTCGGATGGAGCAGGCCGCCGATCATCGTGAGCAGGGTCGTCTTGCCGGAGCCAGAGGGACCCATGATCAAGCTGATCTCTCCACGGCCGACGGTTAGATCGATGCCGTCAACGGCGTGGACGACGGCGCGCCCTGACCCGAAATCTCGCTTGAGGTCGCGGACTTCGAGGATGGCGCCATCGTCGCCTCGGCCGTTCGTGCGCTGCTTCATGGGTCTATCATTGGTTACGCGCGGAACACGCTGGCCGGCTCTACCCGGGCAACGCGGTTGATGGGCAGATACGAGGCGATGAAGCTCATGAACACGGTGACGCCAAAGACGAAGGCGATATCTCGCGCGCGAATGTGCGTGATGAACTGAGGGACGATATCGCCCGCCACGCGGTTAAAGACGAAGGCGAGGCCGACACCACCCATAAAGCCGATGACGGCGATGAAGATGCTCTGGCTGAGGACGATTCGATAGAGTCCGATAGGAGAAGCGCCAATGACCTTCATGATGGCGTACTCGCGGGCGCGCTCGATCGTCGCGGAGTAGATGATCAAGCTGAGGACGGCGAGGCCGACGATGAAGGCGATGGCCATGATCACGCGAATGATGGGCAGGAAGTCGCCTGTACTCTTTGTAGCGGCGCGGTCGGCGAAGTCGTTGGTAAAGAATACGGACGAGCCAGTTACCTCCTCCTCCAGTTTTGTCCTGGCCGCCTCCGGCGACGCACTATCGTCGAGCGAGGCGAGGTAGTAGTTGACGCTGCCGGGGGTCCCGAAGATGGCGGCGAAGTCGATGGGATTGACGAAGGCAAACTGAGTTACAAGGACGTTCCCAATTCCTCTAATATCGGCCACTTTGAAGGAGCGGTCGCCGAAGGACAAGTCGTCACCTTCTGATAGCCCGGCCTGTTTGGCGAACGTCTTGTCGAGAAAGATCTCATCTCTGTCCGGAACGACATCGGTCCCTTCCGGCGTGCCGCCGCCGAGAAAATCGAGAGCCATGACGTAGGTACGCACCTCTCCGTTGTCGCTCTTGAACGCCATCAGACGGCCGTTGAGTGAATACAGCGCGCCCACCCCATCAACGTTATGGATGCGGCGGGCGTCGTTCTCCGGAAGGTGTGAATTGGAGAAGACAAGGTCGGTCGTACCTTCCTGGACGATCCAGACATCGCCGGGTAGCGCGTGCACGAACGAGTCCATCTCCTTCTGGACCCCGTAGTAGAGACTCTGGACGACGAGAATAAGGACGATGGCGAGCGTAACGCCGCCGATGGCGACAAGCAGCTTCACCTTATCGGCGAGGAGGTTCCTGCGGGCTATGGGTACGATGGCTTTCCCCTCAAGTCCAGACAGAGATAACGATCCCCTGGTCGTACGGACACTCTAGCGCGGGAGTCAGAGGTCGTCAAGGGCGAGCAGTTGAATCCTTGGGGCGTGGGCTAGACGCTCTGAGCGGGGTCGCGGGAGAAGCGGACGGCCGGCGGGATGAGCTTGCGGGGACGCCCGTACATGACTCCCATAGCCTCGCCGTTTAGCGAATCGTCGCGGACGAATTCGAGCACGGCGTCGGCGATCTCCTCGGGTTTGATCATGGGCATCTGGGCCAGCATGGCGTCGCGGCGTTCCCTTTCTTCAGAGGAGAACCCCGGCATCTGGCGGCGCACCATGGGTGTGTCGACGACGCCTGGACAGATGCAGTTCACGCGGATGTTGGCCTCGTCCCGCAGAAAAGCCAGGGCGCGGGAGAAACCGACGACGGCGTGTTTGGCGGCGGCGTAGATGGGGTCGGGGAGGAAGGGGATGACGCCGGCCATTGAGGCGGTGTTGACGATGACGCCGCCGCCACGCCGCGTCAGCGCCGGCACGGCGGCCTGTGTTCCCGCGATCACGGACCAGATGTCGACCGTCATGGTCTTCTCCCAGAGATCGGCGGGAGCCGCCGGAAAGCGGGGTTGAGGAGTCCCGATGCCGGCGTTGTTGTGCAGGATATCGAGCCCTCCGAAGCGCCGCTCCGCAAACGACACCATCCGCTCGAGATCTTCGCGACTCGTGACGTCTGTCTGGACGAATGCAGCCTGACCGCCGGCCGACTCGATGAGTGCAACTGTTTCCTCCCCGCCGGCTGCATCGATGTCGGCAACAACGATCGATGCTCCTGCTCCGGCGAGGGCCAGGGAGGTCGCCCTGCCGATGCCGGAGCCGCCACCTGTGATGAGCGCCGTCTTACCGTTTGGATCCATAAGTCAGCTCCTTCCGTAGCCCGTAGTCTGCGGCAAATGACGATGCGGTCGCAACACGGCGCGAATCGGCTATAATGCGCAACACCTTTCTGTTATGCGAGTCCGGGTAATTATAGGGACTATCGCCCTGCTAATAGCGGTGCCGTCAACGGCGGCAACCGTATGGATGTTTGCCTGGCCGTCGACTGCGGCCAAAGAAAATCCGAACCTTGAGCTGGCGTTGCCGCCGAATGACGTCCGCAGGCCGACGGTCGTTGAGACGCCGCAGCCGCCGTCGCCGTGCGGGGCTGCCTTGAGTCGCGATTATTTGGCGAGGCACCAGATCATCGCCTACTATGGCCACCCCCACGTTCCCGCGATGGGCATCCTGGGCGAATTGGAGCCTGAGGAGCTGATCGCCCGGGTCAAAGAACACGCTGCCACGTACGACTCGCTGAACGGCGACCTGGGAGTGCGGCCCGCGTTGCATATGGTGTTTGAGGTGGCGCAACCTCAGCCCGGCGAGGAGGGTAGTTACCTGCAGTACCTCGGTCGCGGCACGGTCAAGAAGTACATTGACCTTGCGTGCCGGCACGGACTGCTGATTTTCCTCGACCTCCAGATTGGGCGGAGTAATGTGGGTGCCGAAGTGAAGAAGGTGCTGCCGTACCTTGAGCGCGAGCACGTTCAGCTTGCCCTGGACCCGGAGTTCGCGATGCCGCCCGGCGAGGTGCCGGGAGAGACGATAGGCACCCTGGATGCAGACGATATCAACGCCGCACAGGAGATGGTGCAGGCCCTCGTGGATGAACATGGGATCGCTAACAAGCTCATCGTCGTGCACCGCTTCACCGACCGTATGATCACACGCTCTGAACTCATCAAAGACTATCCGCGCGTGGGATTGGTAATTGATATGGACGGCTTTGGTCCGGCTGAGGTCAAACGAGTGAAGTACGGCTGGTATGCGAGACCGCCTGAATACGCGGGAATCAAGCTCTTCTTTCGCCAGGATACGGACCTGCTCAGCGAGGCTGATGTGCTTGCGCTTGAACCTGACGTGATCATCTACCAGTAACGCGCCGCTATAAGCGGGTAAACGTTGACTTCTTATCACGAGCGCCTCTTGACATTGGAAACTCCATTGGTGTATATAAGAATTACTGATAAGAATAATTTATAACGTCGATGAGATAATCGGCGGTACGAAAGGAGGTGATCAAGAATGGCGGTAATCACTCCTCGTGTTCACTGGGGATCGCGCGAAGTTGACTGGACCTACGTGCCGGAAGGCGCTGAGGAGATCGCTGTTACCGCGCGGCGGATGTTCGCAGAGGCACTGGGCGTGCTGGCGTTCACATTCGTGGCGGGATCGGCGATCGTCGTCAACGCGACGACCGATGGTGGCCTAGGACTTCTGGGCATGGCGGCCGCAACGGCTGTCGCGTACGTCGTCCTCGTGTTGGCGTTCCATCCGATCTCCGGCGGACACATAAACCCGGCAGTAACCCTGGGTATGGTAGCCGCTCGGCGCATGCCACCCTCCATCGGGCTGCTCTACTTCGGCGCCCAGATGGGTGGGGCGGTAGTCGGCGCGTTGCTTCTGAACCTGATCTTCAACGATATCGTTGCTGACGCTTCAGCGGCTGCGAGCCTGAGCTTTGCCGGCGACATGGACAAGTGGACCGGCGGCTTCCTGGAAGCGATCCTCACCTTCATGCTGGTCGTCGTGTTCATGCGAGCTTACGTGGATGAGCGCGGCGACCGGACCATGGGCGCGTTCGCGGTGGGGATGGTGGCATTGTTCAGCTTCCTCATCGCTTTCCCGCTAACCGGAGGCGCGCTGAACCTGGCGCGCGTATTCGGTACCGGGCTGGTGGCCAGCGAGTGGACCCACTTCGGCTACTACTGGCTGGGTCTTGCCGGCGGCGCCGCTGCAGGATTGCTCTACGACTACCTCTTCTCAGTCCGGGAAGGCGACGCCTAACGAGCGGAGCAACCGGGATCCAGGCGATCCGAGAGAGGGGCGAATTTCGCCCCTCTCTCCTTTTATGCTAAGGCGAATTTGTTAGAATTCTTTGACAAAGTAGAAAGTTGTAAACAGTTCGTAAAGAATTCGTAAAAACAGGGTATTGACACGGTTAAGATTTCGTAGGTAATATACGACATAACTCCTCGACAGCCGGATTCTGGAGCCGCAACTCTCAGGTTTTTCGGTTTATCGGAGTCCGACGAAAAAATAACGGCACCCCACAGGTTTCGCGGCCAAGCGGGGCGCCGGCACCAAGAAATGGAGCTTGTGCATTTCCATTCTACGCTTCTTCGCGGAAGATTCCAACTCTGGTTCTGATCTGTCCCTAGCGTTGGCCCCGGCGCAGAGCCGGGCAAGCGTGTCCGGTGCCAGGGAACGCCGATGACCTCAGAATTGGTCAGAGCCGGGTTGGAGCCGGTCCGCGCGCATTCACAACACCGCGCGCTGAACTACGTGCCTCTCCGATCTCGCGTGAGTGTAGTAATGCCCGCACGAAACGAGGGGAAGAACCTCCCGGACGTACTGGCTCGCGTGCCTGATTGGGTGTACGAAGTGATCCTGGTCGACGGACTCTCGGTCGATGATACGAGTGCGGTGGCGCGCCTGCACATGCCCTCGATCCGCGTCGTTCACCAGACGGGACGGGGAAAGGGTAACGCACTGATCGAGGGATTTGCGCAGTGCGCCGGCGATATCATCATCGCGATAGATGCCGACGGCAGCATGGACCCGGCGGAGATGGGCGCTTTCGTAGAGGCGCTGGAAGCCGGGCACGACTACGTGAAGGGCTCCCGCATGGTCGCCGACGGCGGCTCCACGGACCTGACCCGGTTCCGCGGCTTCGGAAACTGGATCTTTCGCACGGTTGCCAACGTGCTCGTCCGGTCACGCTACACGGACCTCTGCTACGGCTACTTTGGGTTCGTTCGCGGAACTGTGGATGGCCTTGACTTGAGATCGACCGGCTTCGAAATCGAGGCCGAGATAACCGTGAAGGCCCACAAGGCCGGGCTTCGTATTACAGAGGTTGGGAGCTGGGAGGCGCCGCGCTCGCACGGAGTCAGCAACCTTAACGCTTTTCGTGACGGCTGGCGCATTTTGACCACGATCTTGAAATCAAGCTTCAGCTCTACTCGACGGAGCGCGGGGGGCATGGATCAGGCGACGGAGAGCGTGAGCGCAACGGACCAACGCGACGGTGCACCGAGTGCCCAAATCAACGACTTGTCTGGGGCTGTTTTAGTCGCCAGTGAAGTCCGCGATCAGCGGGACTCGCAGATGTCGCTGGACTAACGATCTGATTCGGCCTCCGGCTGGCGGGCCGATCGGTGAGGGTCAATGAAAACGACAAGGCACACATGGCGGATTGGCGCGTTCGTCTCGATGGTCGGGGCGCTGATATTTGCCGTGGCGGCCATCCTCGGCCTGCCGCTGGGTGCGCGCCCAGCCGCCGGCAACCATCTAGGTGGGATGGCGGTAATGGCGATCGACGTAAACGTCGCCGGCAACTCGGCAATCGCGCTGAGCCAGCGTCAGGACTGCGTGTCCCTAAACCCCGGGGAAAGCGTCGCAATCGACGTCACTGCCCTCAGCATTTCGGCTGCGCACCCGATCATCGCCTACTCGTACACGCTTCAGTACTCGTCAGCCAATCTCACGATAGCGTCTCAGGACCCAGCCTTCCTGCTCGCCTCCAATCCAGAGAGCTCGCTGGCGAATGTGAGCGAGGCTCTGCCTGACGATAACGCCGACGACAGCTGGCATTCGGCAGTGCTGGACACGGGGGCAGGAGCGGCTGAGAGTGGTTCGGGGGTTCTCGATCGACTAGTCCTCGAGGCTGAGGCGGCGGCTCTGCCAGGTTTTTACCCGCTGACGCTGACGAACAATGTGCATGTGGATGCGGGAAACCTCCAGTTGCTACCAGATTCAACGAATAACGCGAGCGTGGCCGTAGGGGTGGGCTGCGATTCGGATGGCGACGGCTGGACGGGCGCCGCCGAGCTATACATTGGGACGGATCCTGCCGTTGCCTGCGGCAATGCGGGTTGGCCGTCCGAATTCGTGGAGGGCGGTTTCCAGCCGTTCACGCTAAACATCCAGGACCTGTCCAGCTACATTACTCCCATCAGGCGGTTGAACACGTCGCCGGGGGATGATGGCTTTGACGTCCGCTGGGACCTTGTTCCGGGCACCACGTTTGGAAAGCAGATCAACATTCAGGACATGACGGCGGTAATCGCCGGTCAGACGGGCTACCCGCCGATGTTCGGGGGAGAGCGGGCATTCGGGAAGAGCTGCTTCCCGGCAACCCCTACACCCACGCCGACGGAGACGCCAACGCCCACGCCAACGGAGACTCCTACACCCACGCCGACCGAGACGCCTACACCGACGCCGACCGAGACGCCTACGCCAACGCCGACCGAGACACCCACGCCCACGGAGACTCCTACGCCCACGCCGACGGAGACGCCCACGCCGACCGAGACACCCACGCCGACGCCGACCGAGACGCCTACGCCTACGCCGACCG
>Ga0247727_10005769_pt1 | contig 24779 bp, 18 predicted proteins | sample WisWelCaveWW1625_FD_202498 | JGI IMG/M metagenome (GOLD analysis project Ga0247727, IMG submission 202498) | Biofilm microbial communities from Wishing Well Cave, Virginia, United States - WW16-25 | ecosystem: Environmental > Aquatic > Deep subsurface > Groundwater > Cave microbial mat | place... | reverse complement strand
TCGAAAAAATTTTGGCCATGCCCGACGGCAACTACCCCGGCGGGCAAGCTTTGCTCGCCGCGGAATGTTTGCTCGATTTGAAATTTTCGGTGAAAGCCCAGCCGAAAGTGATGCAGGCCGTGCTCAGCCTCTTCGAGCGCCGCGAGCTTGATGCAAAGATTCGCGTCGCCGCCGGTGAAGCGCTCAACCGCCTCGGCGATCCGCGCGATTTGGAAGAATTTGTCGAAGTGCCGGCCGGTGAATTTCCGCTGGGCGTCACCAAAGAGGAACTGGCATGGTTTAAAAAAGAATATAACGAAGATTGGCTTAAACATTCATCGCCACAACATGCGATCAAGTTGCCTGCGTTTGCAATCGGCAAATATCCGGTGACCAATCACAGTTTCCGCGAGTTTGTGACGAGCCGCGGTTACGAAGACCCGCAGTGGTGGAATTTTTCGGAAAAAGCTGAAGCGTTTCGCCGGAGCTTGGAAGAGAAATGTCCGCGTTTGTGGAATGATCCGAGTTGGAACGGCGACAACGCGCCGGTGGTCGGCGTGAGTTGGTTTGAGGCCGTCGCGTTCTGCCGGTGGCTAACACAAAAGTGGCGCGATGAGGGTAAGCTCGGCGCCAATGAAAGCCTGCGCCTGCCGACCGAAGCCGAGTGGGAAAAAGCCGCAAGCTGGGATTGGCGCCAACAACGCAAGCGCCGCTTTCCGTGGGGCGAGCAATACGACGGCGCTCTGATTAATGCGGAAAATAAAATCGGCCGCACCTCGCCGGTCGGGGTTTATCCGAATGACAGCCCGTGCGGCACGCGCGATATGGCCGGCAATGTTTGGGAATGGTGTCAAACCGCGTGGCGCGAATATCCTTATCAGCTTGATGCGCGTGAGCAACTCACTGGTAACGAATCGCGCGTGTTGCGCGGTGGAGCGTGGAACTATCATCCTCATTACGTGGCGTGCGCTTACCGCTTCGACGATGTGCCGGGTCATCGCACCTATAATATCGGCTTTCGCTGCGCCAGAACTTAGTACTCTTTACACTTTTCTCTTTTACCCTTTATACTGCTTTTGCTTTTTACTGCCTTTAGGCCAAAATCCCGCCGTGCGGGATTTTGGCCTCGAAAATTTTTTAAAATGATACGAGGCAAAATTATTTGGGTAAAATACTTTCACTCCGAAAAAATTACTGTAGCCTCATCAATTTTGTTGCATTCGTCAAAGAAAAATGCTATTTTAACCAGTTTTGATTTACCGTCAAATAGCAACCGGAGTACACCGGAATAGTCCAACGAACCGAGGGTAGACATGGCTGAAAACAATGCGGTGACCAAAGAAGAGCTCAAGGAAGTCATGGCGGAAATGCGCCAGGATTTCCGGCAAGGCTTGGCCGAGACCAATCAGAACGTTGTGGAACTCAGGCACAAAGTCGATGCCAATGAGCAAAAACATGAAACTTTTCGCGCCGAAAGGTTGGCCCGATTTGATGTGGCTGATCAAAAACACGATGCGGTGGTCAATGCAATTTTTGCTCATGAGAAAAAAACCGATGCTCAATATGAAGAACTCCGGGGCATGCTCTCAAAATTAATGACCGCAATGGACCCCCAAACGCGTGAGCTTGAAATCATACGTCATGAACAACTCAGCCTCGGCGTGATTCAGGATCGTCATGGCAGGGATATTGACGCCATCAAAAAGCATCTTGAGCTTGAGGGCAACCATGGCAAACCTCAAGAAAACACCCCCCAAAAGCAGTCATTAAAAAGAAATAGAAAGCCAAAATGAGCACGTCGTCAAATCACAATGCTTTCTCTGCACTGGAAGCGCAGCCTTCGCCTCATTTCCAAACCGCGCCAATGAATGACGAAGCCGGCAAAAATCTTGATGAACAGTATCCCGAAGTGGCTGAATTGAGGAGGGCATTTAAAGAAAGCAGGGATAGAGCAAACAAGTCATTTGAGAAAACACTTGCGCTCTGTAAAATGTGCCTGGAGAAAATGGACAAAATTTTAGCCATCGTGGCTGCCATGAGACAAGACCGGGAAGAGCGGGAGAGACGTCAGAAGGCATCGGCGAAAGAGCAATCCCGAATTCAAAAAAACACTTTGCGTAAAACATCGCGGCGCGTTCGACGAACACGATAAGCGCGCCATTATTTTTGCCCCTTGTCATCCTCCGCTTTGATTCCATACCGCTCGCCTTTGCACAAAATCACCGCGCGCTGCATGACGTTTTCGAGCTGGCGCACATTGCCCGAATAGTCATATTAAGGAGAAGGTTTTATTGACGGCGGAACAAATTGTCCGGCAGTTGCCGGAACAAGTTCAGGATGAAAAAACCCAGGAAATCATCATCGAGTTGCTCTTTAATTTGCTGTTGAGCAAGCTCCCGCAATTATCCCGAGAGGAGATTAAAAAAATGTTCGAGCCCATGCTTTCAGACATCAGAAAAACCCGGTTTTATCAAGAGGTGGCCGAAGAGAGCAAGCTGGAAGAAAAACGAGAGATCGCCAGGACCATGCTCAAGAAGGACTTCAGCCTCGATCTGATTATCGAGATCACCGGCCTTTCCCAGGAGGAGATTCTAACGTTACATCAGGAATCGGCGAATGGCCAAAGCTGAACGGTACAAGTTTCATCTTTTATAATCCTCCGCTTTGATCCCATGCCGCTGCAATTTCTCCGAAAAATTTCTCACGACCACAGACACGGTTTTAGCGCACGACGATCATCTTCATCATCCGCCCAAAGTTACCGGCACGCCAGCGATAGATATAAACACCGTCCGGCGCCAGCTCACCGTTCGTATTTTTCCCATCCCATAGAATTTGATGATAACCCGGCTGCTGCAGCGCATTGATTAACGAGGCCACTTCGCGGCCGAGCGCGTCATAAATTTTCAGCGAGACGAACGCCGCTTGCGGCAATTCATAGCGGATCGTCGTGTTGGCGTTAGCGGCGGAAAGCAAAAACGGATTGGGAAAATTTTGCTCGAGCCGATATTTTTCCGGAACGAGATGCTGTTTCTCAGTCACGATGGTGATGGTGCTCGAGGTGCGAAAAACAAAGCGATCCGGCCACGTCACCGTCACCAGGCCGTCGGAAACGCGGACGCTCCAGGAATATTCGGAGGCGACTTTCAAGCTCGGCGTGACGTGCAAAACCACGCTGGTGTCTTTGACATTCGCGATCGTCGTATCGACGCCCGGGCCTTTCAACGTGAAAAAATACTTTAACGTATCTTCCGGATCGATATCAAAAGATTTATTCCAGATGAAACGCAGCGGCTGAAAAGGCTTGGCCAGCTCGAGGAGTTTGTTATTTTCCGGCGCGACTAAGTTAGGCTTGGTTGGTTCGGAATTGAGAATCGTAAAAAACTGATCGCCGGAGATGCCGCCTCCCGGCGCAATATTGATCAACGAAAAGCGCCGCGCCCCACGGGGTGCGGCCTCGGTAATGCGCAAGTTTGCGGTTAAGCTCGTGGGGCTATTCACCGTGGTGGAGTTGATCGTGATGCCGGCGCCGGCATTCGCGAACGTCACGTTATTAATGAAATTCGCGCCGCTAAAAGTCACGTGCAGTTGCTGCCCGCGCACCGCCGCTGCCGGCGCCATCCGCGTTAAGGTTGGCGCGGGATTGTTGATCGTAAAAATTTGCGCCTCGGTATCCAAATTATTATTCGCAATCACAAAATTGCGCGGCCCCGGCGTGGCGTCGGCGCTAATCGTGATATTCGCCGTGAGGCTGTCATGACGATGGACCGTGATGCGATTGAGCGTGATATCGGCGGCCGTCTTAATGCGGCTCACCCCGTCGATAAAGTTTATGCCCTGGCAAACCACCTCTAAAGTTTGCAAACGGCCGCCATTATTCGGTTTGATACTTGTGAGTGCCGGCGCGGCATTGCCAACGATAAAAACGATGCCGGTTGAAGTGCCGCCGCCCGGTTCGGCATTGACCACGGCAAATGATCTTTGGCCCGTGCGGGCGTTTCCTTCAACCGTCAAATTGGCCGTCAAGCTATCGAAACGATGAACGGTGACTTGATTCACGATAATCCCGTCGCCGGCTTTCACGGTAGAAATCCCCGGGAAAAAATTCATGCCCTTGAAGCCGACATTTAAGATTTGCAGGCGCTCGGCATTCGCCGGTTTGATCGCGGTTAAACCTGGCGCGGGATTATTCACCATAAACGTCTGCACCTCCGAGGCGCCGCCGCCGGGGCCAATATTGGCCACCGAAAAGCTGCGCGGCCCCGGCGTCGCGTTTAAATCAATCGTCATTTTCGCGACAAGTTTTTTCGCGTTAGATACTGTGATTTCATTCACGGTAATGCCGGCGCCGGTGTTGAGGCGGCTGACGTCTTGAATGAAATTCGCGCCATTAAACACGACGGACACCGTTTGCCCGCGGCCCGCGGCGCTCGGCAACAAATCAACGAGCGCGGGCGCCGGATTGTTGATGGTAAAAACTTTGCTTGAGGAGACGCCCCCGCCGGGCGGATCGTTCGTCACCGTAATATTGCGCGGCCCCGTCATCGCGCCCGCGCCGATCGTGAGGTTGGCGGTGAGACTATCGGGACGATGCACGGTAGTTTTGTTAAGCGTGATATTGGGGCCGAGATTAACTTCCGTCACGCCATCAATGAAATTCGAGCCTTTGAATCCGATATCTAACGTTTGTAAACGATTGCCGAGGAGAGGATTGATCTTGGCCAATGCCGGCGCGGAGTTGCCGACAATAAAGATCAAACCGGCAGAAGTGCCGCCGCCCGGTTCACTATTAATCACGGCAAACGATCTTTGTCCAAGCCGGGCATCTCCCTCAATCGTGATATTCGCCGTCAAGGTATCCAGCCGATGCACCGTGACTTGATTCACCACCAGGCCGTCGCCGACTTTCACCGTAGAAATGCCGCTGATAAAATTCGCGCCTTTGAAGCCGGCATTTAAAGTTTGCAAACGCCCTCCGTCGCCCGGATTGAGGCTCGTTAAAATCGGCGCGGGGTTATTGACCGTGAACGGCATGATCGCCGAGGCGCCGCCGCCCGGCCCGATATTGGCGACCGAAAAATTTCGCGGCCCCGGCGTGGCGTTGAGGTCAATCGTGATTTTGGCGACAAGGTTTTTCGAATTGGATACCGTGATTTCATTTACCGTTATCCCGGCGCCGGCATTAACCCGGCTCACGTCTTGAATGAAGTTCGTGCCGTTAAATGTGACGGACACCGTTTGCCCGCGGCCGGCGCTGCCGGGAAGCAGAGTTGCCAGCGTGGGCACGGGATTGTTGATGGTAAATATCTTGCTTTGCGATATGCCCCCGCCGGGCGGATTATTCGCCACCGTAAAACTGCGCGGCCCGGCCGCCGCGCCCGCGCCGATCGTGATATTCGCTTTGATACTATCCGCGCTGAGAACCGCCAGGCTATTGATGGTGATATGGGGACCAAGATTAATCTCACTGACGCCGGCAATAAAATTCTTGCCGCGAAAAACCACCTCCAAAGTTTGCAAACGATTGCCGGCGCCTGGTTGAATGCTGGTCAAGGCCGGAAGGGGATATGGATTGCCGACGCCGGACATCCGGATCGCCACGAAATTTTCATTGGGATCGTTGCACGTCATACTCAGCGTCGTCGCCTGCGCGCCGGCGGTCGTGGGATTAAATTGGACGGCGGCTTCACTGCTATCGCCCGGCAAAATCGTCAAATTCGTTGGCGTCAAGAGCGCGAACCTCGCGTTGTTCGACTTCATGTTGGTGAGGCTCAAATTCGCGGTGCCGCGATTATACAAAGGCAGCTTCAGCGTTTGGGATTGCGTAATCATCACCGAGTCGAATTTCAACTGCGCGGGTTTAACCGAAATTTCCGGCACCGCGATGGTGTTGCCAAAACCGGTCAATGGAATTTTCAACAGGCTGTTCGCGGCGTCGTTGCTCGTAAGACGAAGCGTGTCGGCTTGCGATCCCAGCGTTGGCGCGGTTAACCGCAGCGTTAGCGACTTGGTGTCGCCCGGAAGAATCGTATGTCGCACCCCTTCAGCAACAGAAAAGTTCGCATTGCTCAATTGCAGCGTCACCTCGAGATTCAAAACGCCGGGATTAGAAATATTGAGAATTAAATCTGAGGTTTTACCGGCCAGCACGTTACCAAACTTGAGCGCCGCCGCATTGACCGAAATCATCGCCGCCGGAAGCAGGCCGCTGCCGCGCGCCGTAATTTTCTCCGCGGGAAAACCACTTGGCGTGATCGTGATAATCGCGCTATCACTTTGCGCCGTGGTTGGCGCATATTTTACTGTGAGCTTCGCGCTGTCGTTCGCGGCGAGAGCGAAATTGCTATTGCCGATAATGATGAATTTAGTATGGTTGGAAGTGATATTCGAAATATTGACCGGCGCCGCGCCCGCATTGCGCACCACGAAGTTTAATTCCTGCGGATAGCCGATATAAACTGGGCCGAAACTCAATGCCGCGGGCGAGACTTTAACGGTTTGGGAAGAGGCCAAAGTAGAAAACGTAAGAGCCGCAAGCAAAGCGGCGGCAAAAAATCTTTCTAAATATCGATTCGACGTCCTCATATTGCTTCCTAAAATTCAATCGCTTGTCTCCTCGCCACGACACAGCCGCCTCAATGGATTTTACAAACACTACATATTATACAGCCAGCGCCTGCCAAATGCGGGCATGCTGCTCGCTGCTAAAAGTAAAAACATGGCTGCAAATTTTCGGCCTAAAATTGCTTCTGCCTTCCACTTGACATTCTCCTCGCGTCTGACTATCTTAACGGCAGCAATCCTCAATAGTCTGGATAATTTATAAACCACGAAGACACGAAGACACAGAAAAATTTTATTTATGCCTCTAAAACTCTGGCGACCTTCCACCTGGGTCTCGCTCATCCCTAACGGCCTCGGCCACGTCAAGCCGAATCATTATTGGGAAATGGTGAAAATCGCGTGGCAGAATCGCGATCAGTTGCCGTATGCGTGGCGCATTCTCACGCGCGGCGTGTGCGACGGCTGCGCGCTCGGCACCACCGGCTTGCGCGATTTCACGTTGCAGGGCGTGCACTTGTGTTTAGTGCGGCTCAATCTTCTCCGTCTCAATACGGCGCCGGCGCTGGATATTCGCGGGCTCGACGAGGTTGCGGCATTAAAAAATAAAAATGCGCGCGAGCTGCGGGAGTTGGGGCGCTTGCCGTATCCGATGATCCGAAAAAAAGGCGAGGCCGGATTCACACGCCTGAGTTGGGAGGAAGCTTATCGCGTCATGGCGGAGCGCATTCGTCAAACGGAACCGAATCGGCTGGCGTTTTATCTCACCTCGCGCGGCCTCACCAACGAAGTTTATTACGTCGCGCAAAAAGTCGCGCGGTTTCTCGGCACGAATAATATCGACAACTCCGCGCGCATTTGCCATGCGCCGAGCACCGTCGCGCTCAAACAAATGCTCGGCGTTGCAGCGTCGACGTGCTCGTATCAAGATTGGCTCGGCACGGATTTGCTCGTGTTCATCGGCAGCGACACGCCCAACAATCAGCCGGTCACCACGAAATACATGTATTATGCCAAGCAGCGCGGCACGAAAATCGCCGTGATCAATCCGTATCGCGAGCCGGGGTTGGAGCGCTACTGGGTGCCTTCGGTATTTGAGAGCGCGTTGTTCGGCACCAAACTCGCCGACGCGTTTTTTCAAATTCATATCGGCGGCGATGTGGCGTTTCTCAACGGCGTCGTCAAAACCCTCATCGAGCGCGATTGGATCGACGCCCAATTCATCCGCGAGCACGGCGCCGGCTTCGATGAATTAAAACAAACGCTCGTGCGGCAAACGTGGGAGATGCTGGAGAAAGCCGCGGGAACTTCGCGGGAAGAAATGCTGCGCTTTGCCGAGATGTTGGCGCGGGCGCAAAACGGCATTTTCGTTTGGAGTATGGGCGTCACGCAGCATGCCAACGGCGTGGACAATGTCAAAGCGATCATCAATCTTTGTCTCGCGCGCGGGTTCATCGGGCGCCCGCAATGCGGCCTCATGGCGATTCGCGGCCATAGCGGCGTGCAGGGCGGCGCCGAAGTCGGCTGCGCGCCGAATCAATTTCCCGGCGGCATGCCGATGACGAAAGAAAACGCGCAACACCTGGCGAATTTATGGGGATTTGCGGTGCCGACCTCCAAAGGCTTGCAGGCCGTGGAGATGATCAACGCCGCGCAGGAAAGAAAAATCGACGTGCTCTATTCCGTCGGCGGCAATTTTCTCGAAACATTGCCGGAGCCGGATTTCGTGCGCGAGGCGCTGCAACGCGTGCCGTTGCGCGTGCATCAAGACCTCGTGCTCTCGCCGCCGATGCTGCTCGATCCGGCAGACACGGTGATTCTGCTGCCGGCGCGAACGCGTTACGAGCAAAAAGGCGGCGGCACGGAAACCTCGACGGAGCGCATGATTTATTTTTCACCGGAGATTCCGGGGCGGCGCATCGGCGAGGCCAAATCCGAATGGGAAATTTTGATGGAGTTGGCGGAGCGCGTTCATCCGGAGCGCCGCGGCCACGTGCACTTTGATAACGCGCAGCAAATTCGCGGCGAAATTGCCCAAGCGGTGCCGTTTTACGCCGGCATTCAATATCTCAAAAAGCCAGGCGACGCCGTGCAGTGGGGCGGCATTCGACTTTGCGACGGGCCGCATTTTAAAACCGCAAACGGCAAAGCGCATTTTGTCCCGCTCGCGCCGCCGGAGCGCAAATTAGCGCCCGGGCAATTTTATGTCACGACCCGGCGCGGCAAACAATTCAACTCGATGGTGCAAGCGGAGTTTGATTCGCTCACCGGCAGCCGCCGCGACGACGTGTTCATGAGTCCGGAAGATGCGCAGGAGCTGCGTTTGCGCGAAGGCGATCCCCTCTTGCTCAAAAACCCTCTCGGCGAATTTCACGGCCGCGTCAAAATCGTGCCGATCCGTCCGGGCAATTTGCAAGTGCATTGGCCGGAAGGCAATCAGCTCATTCGCCGCGGCGTTTTCGATCCGGCTTGCGGCATTCCGGATTACAATGCGGTGGTGGAGATTGCACGGACTGCGGCTGCTTCGGAGAGATTGCCTTTAGCGTCGTAAGGCTTGCTTTTGACGGTAAAAATAAATAACTTTAAAATGCCGTTGTATTATAGTTTTCCGTGCTAGCCGAAGTGCGGTACGGCTTTACGTACAATAGTGGTCATCATGATGGGAGAAATTATGAACAATGATTTGACAGCCATTCAAACAGGCTTTGAAGCCGACCAAGAATCTTATTGGAATATGCGAGCTGAACTCGTGTTAAAATATCTAGGCAAATGGGTTGCCGTCCACAACGGACGTGTCGTCGCCGTCGGTGATGACCCGATTTCGATTATGGATGAAGCGATACGAGAAGATGGATATGCCTATTCGAACAAAGTTGGAGATGAGGAAAATATTGTCGTCAGAAAAAGGCGAAGAAAGTTTGACTACGACAAATTTCTACATTTTAGCCGGCGGCCAAAGCCGGCGCTTTGGGCAAAATAAAGCGCTGTTTGTGATCGAAGGAAAGCCGGTGATCGAGCGCGTCATTGCCGCAATTCCCTCGCCTTATCCTATTTTCCTCATCACCAACTCGCCCGCAGATTACGCTCATCTCGATTTGCCCATGCTGCCGGATCACTATCCCGGCTGCGGCCCACTCGCCGGTATTCATGCCGGGCTTTTGCATTCACCGATGGAATGGAATTTTTTTCTCGCCTGCGACTTTCCCCTTTTAAACACCTCAACGATCAACGAAATTGTCGCAGCGCCGCGACAGGCGCAGATCATTTTGCCGGAAACTCCTGCGGGGTTGCAGCCGCTGTGTGCGTTGTGGTCAAAAACGGCATTGCCAATTGTCGCAAGCGCGTTACAGAATAAGGAACTCCGCGTCCGCGCGATTTTGGCGAAACTGCCTTTTTACAAAATTTCACTCACCGATGCCAGAGCACTTGCTAATCTCAACACGCCGCAAGATTTGCCTACAGATTTTTCTAATCCGGGTGATGATCGTTCACTCAGGTAAAATTTAAGTAAAATGTTTAAATTCGTCTTGATCCCTTTTCCGCAAAACACCTTTCGCGCGCCTATTTTTAGGCTGAGCGGTCAGACACGCTGATCATAATAAATCACGGACTCCAAAATCTAACATTCTTATGGAGGAGCTATGAAACCTACTCTCATGCTGTGCGGTATTTGGGTTGTAGGGATATCGGAGTTAGGGATGGCGCAGGTAGAAACGCGAAAGCTGATTAAAGACGAGCAAGCTTGCGAAGTCGCCATGACGAAGATCGGCGCAAGGCGCATTGCCTTTGTGGAACGCAAAGGGAAAGAAAACCGCGCCTATTATGAAGTTTATGTGATGCGCGGCGACACTTTAGTGAAGGCCGTCGTCGACGGTTACACGGGTAAGTTGGACACCGTTATTATTGAGGCGAAAAATGGCCGTCAGCGCCTCGAAGCGCGCATGCTGGCCCAAAGACGCGCGGAAGTTGCGGCGAAAGCGGCGGTGATGGGAGAGGTGACGCGCTGGAAATTGAAAACCAACGGCGAGCGGTGGAGCTATCGTTTTCAGATCGAGACGCCGGATGGCAAGCTCAAAGAAGTCTATGTCGACGAAAACAATTTCAAGGTGCTTCGCGTAAAAGCTCTGAAAACGTCGGACAAAGTGTGATTCGGTGCAGACCATGATTTAATCATTTCGGGCTGCGAACGCAATAATCTTGCGAACGCTGCCTTTTTATCTTCGGCCACGGCGGGGTTCAGACGTCAGCGACGACAATTTTTTTGTACCGCTTTTTGCCGGCGCGCAACATCAGGCTCCCCTCTTGAATATCATTTAAATCAATTTTTTCATCAATTGTCGCGATGCGCCGTTGATTGACATAAGCGCCCCCACCCGCAATCAAACGACGGGCGTCGCTTTTGGAGCCTGCCAAACCCGCCGCGACAAAAAGATCAATGACGCCCAGGCCTTCTTGAAAATCTTTTTTCAGCAAATTCATTTGCGGCACGGATTCAGCGGCGCCACCGTCGCCAAACAGCGCTTGCGCGGCAGCCCGTGCCTGTTGCGCCGCGGCTTCGCCATGCACATTCTTAGTGATTTCGTAGGCTAACACCGTTTTGGTTTGGCGCAAGTCGGCGCCCTCCAAAGCTTCGAGCGCTTTGATTTCTTCGAGCGGCAGAAAAGTAAAATACTTCAAAAACCGGCCGGCATCGCGATCATCAACATTGACCCAGTATTGATAAAAATCATGCAGCGAGAGCTTTTCCGGATCGAGCCAAATCGCGCCGGCCGCGGTTTTCCCCATCTTTTGGCCGGTCGACGTCGTGAGCAACGGAAACGTCAAGGCTTCGGCTTCCGCGCCGTCGAGACGACGCACCAAATCGACACCGGCTAAAATATTTCCCCACTGATCGTTGCCGCCCATCTGCAGCGTGCAGCCATAGCGGCGGTGCAGCATGAGATAATCATAGGCCTGTAAAACTTGATAATTAAATTCGATAAAAGAAAGCCCGGCTTCCAGGCGGATTTTATAAGCCTCCGCGGCCAACATGCGGTTGACGCTGAAATGCCGCCCGACCTCGCGCAGAAAATCAATATAATTCAACTGCAAGAGCCATTCGGCATTATCGATCATCATCGCGCGCCCGCCATCGAAATCAAGAAAACGGCTGAGCTGTGCGCGAATTTTTTCGCCATTGGCGACGATCTGCTCGCGTGTCAGCATTTTGCGCATTTCGGTTTTGCCGCTGGGGTCGCCGATCATCGTCGTGCCGCTGCCTAAAATCGCAATCGGCTTGTGGCCAAAGCGCTGCATAAACGCGAGCGCCATGACCGGCACCAAACTGCCGGCGTGCAAACTATCGGCCGTCGGATCGAAGCCGATGTAGCAGGTGATTTTTTCTGCGGAAAGTTTTTTGCGGAGATTGGTTTCGTTGGAAACCTGTTGAATAAACCCGCGCTGCAAAAGCTCGTCGTAAACGTTTGTCATCATAGCCTGTAGCGCAACATTTATGCTGCGCTTCCATTTGGTGAATTGTATAACCGATGCTGCGGCGCGCGCCTTGCCTGCTCTGGCGCCCGCCGCGCCGCAGGCCAGGAAAAGTCGCGGCACGAATTAAGCCCGCGCGCGCCGCGCATTGAAGAGACGTTTCGTTTCACGGTCGGCCTCGCGCTTGGCAATCGCCGCGCGTTTATCATATTCTTTTTTGCCCTTCGCCAAGGCCAGCTCGACTTTGACTTTGCCGTTTTTAAAATAAAGCTGCAGCGGCACGAGCGTCAAACCGGTTTCTTTGGTTTTGCCGATGAGCCGCCGAATTTCGCTGCGCTGCAAGAGCAGCTTGCGGTCGCGCTCCGGGTTGTGGTTATAGATATTACCGTGCGAATAGGGGCTGATGTGCATGCCGAAGAGCCAAACCTCTTCATTCCGCACGGCCGCATAGGAATCTTTAAAATTCGCGCGTCCTTCGCGCAAGCTTTTCACTTCCGTGCCGGCCAAGACGATGCCCGCTTCATACGTTTCTAAAAGCTCATATTCATGCCGGGCTTTGCGGTTGTAAGCAATCTGTTTGTTTTCCGAATCTCGCATAGGATGAATTTATCTCATAAAACGACAACGCCAGAATCAACAAGTATTCTGGCGTTCCAGTGCCGAAGGGGGGACTCGAACCCCCACGGGCGTACGCCCACTGCGCCCTGAACGCAGCGCGTCTACCAGTTTCACCACTTCGGCGAATTCATTGAGATTTACAATATATCAAACTGCCGCTCGAAAGTCAAGATTTTTGTCGTTAAATCCCTGCGCCATGGGCAGCGATAACCTCTTTGTACCAATACGCCGAATCTTTGAGAACGCGCTTTTGAGTGGGATAATCGACATAGATGAGACCAAAGCGATTTTTATACCCATTGCCCCATTCAAAATTATCCATCACCGACCAGACAAAATAACCCTTCGCCGTAACACCGTCAGCAACCGCGCGTCGATAGGCGCGCAAATAGCGCGCGAGAAAATCAATGCGCTGTGGATCGTGAACTTTGCCATCGAGATGGATCCAATCGCAATTCGCCATGCCGTTCTCGGTGACGACGATGGGGAGTTGATAACGCTCAAACAAAAACTTCGGTCCCCAGTAAAGCGCTTCCGGCGTGACTTCCCACGGTATGGTGGTGAGCGGCGGCCCGCTTTGTTTTTTTACAACTTCATAGCCACCGCTCGGCCGCGCGCGCACCGTTTCATCAAAATAAATATTGACGCCGTAGAAATCCAAAGGCTGGAAAATTGTTGCCAGGTCGCCGCCGTGAATTTCCGGCATCTCTTTCGCAAAAAGTTTGAGCCCATCCTCCGGATATTTTCCCAAAATCATTGGATCGGCAAACCACGTGTTGCTCCAACAGTTTTTGCCCGAGACCGCAAACGTTGCCGCGCGTGCCGCGTTGAGATCTTCGGGTTGATTGGAAGCCGGTATTTTAGCGATGCCCACCGGCGCGGCGCCGATATTCGGTTTTATTTTCGCGCGCGCGCGAATCACTTGCACGGCTTTGCCATGCGCCAGCAGCGAGTGATGCGCCGCGAGCAAAACTTCGGCAAAACCCAATTTAAGCCCGGGCGCGTGCTCGCCGGTTTGATGGCCAAACCCAATGTAGCATTGCGGCTCGTTCTGCGTGATCCAATGCGCCACCCGATCTGAAAGCTTGTCGATGATAATCTGCGCATATTCCGCAAACCAATCGGCGCTGTCACGATTCAGCCAGCCGCCGCGACAGTAGAGCGCGTAGGGATAATCCCAATGAAACAAAGTCACCCACGGTTGTATATTGTTTTCCAGAAGCGCATCGATCAAACGATCGTAAAACGCGAGGCCTTTTTCATTTACCGGACCGGCGCCATTGGGCAAAACGCGAGTCCATGAGATAGAAAGACGGTAGGCTTGCAAGCCGATCTCACGCATGAGCCGCGCGTCTTCTTCATAGCGATGATAATGATCGCACGCCACGTCGCCGGTGTTGCTCTCCCAAATTTTTCCCGGCGATTTGCACATCATGTCCCACACCGAAAGGCCTTTGCCATCTTCATACGCCGCGCCTTCGATTTGGTAACTTGCCGCGGCGGCGCCCCAGACAAAATCTTTTGGAAAACTCACGGCGTTCCTTTCGCGATAAAGAGACGCAACATGAATGTTGCGCTACGGCGTTATTCCTTCAACCCCGCCGCCATGATGCCGCTGATGTAATATTTCTGTAGGGCCACAAAAATGATCATCACCGGTAGAATCGTAATAACAGCTCCCGCCATCATCAATTCCGTATCTTGCACGTGCTCGCCGGTGAGATTCGCGAGTGCAACGGGCAGCGTGTACATTGAATCGTCAGTCATCACGATCAGCGGCCAGAGAAAATCATTCCACGTTCCCATGAATGTGAAAATTGCCAGCGTGATGAGAATGGGTTTGCACAGCGGGAGAATGACGCGCCAGTAAATGCGAAAATCACTCGCGCCGTCCATCCGCGCGGCTTCGATGAAACTGTCGGGAATGGAAAGCGCAAACTGGCGAACTAAAAAGATACCGTAGATCGTGGCCATCCCGGCGACGATCACGCCGGCGTAGGTGTTGATGAGTCCAACTTTATTCAACATGAGAAACAATGGCAGCGTCGTCACTTGCGCGGGAATCACCATTTCCGCTACCAGAAAACGAAACAGCCGATCGCGTCCGGCAAAGCGATATTTGGCAAACGCATATCCCGCCATCGAATTAAAAAAAAGCGAGATCACCGTCACACTCACGCTCAAGATGAGACTGTTGATAAGATAGCGCGAAAGTTGCAGTCGGGTAAACAGCGTGATGTAATGTTCGAAAGTAATCCGCGTTGGCAGTAACTTCGGCGGAAACGCGCTCGCCTCGCCGGTGGACATGAAAGAAGCGGAAAGCATCCACGCCGCCGGCGTTAGCGTGACGACCGCAATAACGATCGCGAGGCCGATGAGCAAAAATTTACCGAGGCTTTTGATCATGCTTCACCTCGCTTCTGTAATTTTGCCTGAAGCAACGAGCCGAGCAGAATGACGCCGAAGAGCACAAAAGCAATGGCGGCGGAATAGCCCAAATTCCACCAACGAAAACCTTGCTGATACATGAGCAGAACGATGCTCAACGTGCTGTTGACCGGCCCGCCCTGCGTCATTACATACGGCTCGGTAAACAATTGAAAGTTGCCGATCATCGCAATGATACTGACAAACACCGTGGTCGGCGCGAGCATTGGGAGGGTGATGCTCTTAAATTGTTCCCAGGCATTAGCGCCATCGATGCGCGCCGCTTCATAAAGCTGCGCCGGAATACTTTGCAAGCCGGCGACAAAGATGATCATGTTATAACCGAAACTTTTCCAGATCGACATCAGAATAATCGCCGGCATCGCCCACATTGGATCGCCCAGCCAGTCGATTGGAGCGATTCCCAAAAAGCTGAGCGCATAATTCAACAAGCCGAAACGCGGGTGATACATGAAACGCCAGACCACGGCGACCGCCACCAGCGTCGTAACCACCGGCGCAAAATAAATGGCGCGGAGCAATCCCTGGAAACGAATGAGTCTCGAATTGACCAGCAACGCCGTGCCCAGCGAAGCGGCAATCGACAGCGGCCCGCCCACCAGCACGTAATACAGCGTGTTGGTCATGGCTTTCCAAAACAGCGGGTCGTGAAAAAGCTGCACGTAATTTCGCCAGCCGACAAAACGCGCGTATTCAATATTGCTCAACGAGTAGATGTCGAAATCCGTGAAGCTCAAAATAAACGCCGCCAGCGCCGGGAGAAAAAAGAAAACAAAAATCGGAATGAGCGCCGGCGCCAGAAAAAAATAAGCCGCCCGCCGGACACTGGCGATCTCGTGACGCAAAGATTTATGTTGAATAGGCCTATTCATTAATGGCAAATTGCTTGATGACGTAAAATTTTGAACAGAGTAAAATTCATCAACGAATAAAAGCCGCCAACGGATTTTAATTTTTTTTCATACAGTCGCTTTCATCCGTTGGTCGTTTTTCCATCCGTTGGGATAGTTTTTTAAAACTCGGCTTACTTTGATTGGCCCAAACGTCTCCAGACGGCCCGTCTGGGTTACTGCGCCAACAGCCACCGCCGTTTTTCCAAAATGTGATCGACTTCGCGATCCAGCGCCTGCAGCGCTTCCGCGACTGACATGTGCTCGCCGGAAGCGGCTTCAGCGTATTGCTGCACTTTCATCGCAATTTGCTCCCACTCCGGAATCATCGGCGTCGGCACGACATGTTCGAGCTGCTGATAAAACGCCTGGATGTACACGTTATTGGTAAATGCCGTGTCGTTCCATGCGGCGCGAACGGCGGGCAAGTCGCCGGTGATTTTATAAAACTTTAACTGTTGCGGCACTTCGGAAAGATACTCGATGAGCTTCCACGCTTCCGCTTTTTTCTTCGACTTTTTGAACATCACCAAACTCGAGCCGCCGGCCAGAGAAACGCCCGGCGTGTTCGGGTCGGGGCCGGGCATCGGCGCGGTCATCCACTGATCTTGCAACGCCGCCGGCAAACGTCGCTGAAATTCACCGATATTCCACGGCCCGGTGATGTACATCGCAAAAAAGCCTTCGGCGAAGCCTTGATAAATGTTGGTCACTTGCGTAATTCCCACCGGCGCCAGTTTGTCGCGATAGAATTTCATCAAATACGCAAACGCACCGAAAAATTGTGCGCCGCTGAAATCTCCGTAGCGATTCCCGTCCTTCAGCAACAACGAACCTGTTTGCAGTCCGGTGAGCACAAAGGGCGTCCATTCATTCGTTGGCAGCAACAACGCATACTTTTCCTGGTTGCCGGGTGATTGTTTTATTTTTTTAGAAACCTCGAGCCACTCGTCCCAAGTGCGCGGCGGATGGTCGTAGCCGGCTTTCGCCAAAATATCTTTGCGGTAAAAGAGCAGCCGCGTATCGACGTACCACGGAATGCCAAATACGGAGCTATCAATGACGTTCGTTTCCCAGATGCCGGGGAAATGGTTCTCTCGCTTAATCGCGGTGGCGTTGACGAGCCAATCATCCAAATTTTCAAGCGCATTGAGCAAATTAAATTCCGGAATCCACGTGTTGCCGAGCTGGCAAATATCCGGCAACGAATTGCCGGCGTAAGCCGTGAGCAATTTCTCGTGCGCCGCCGTCCACGGAATGCCTTGAATTTTCACTTCGAGATCGGGATAACGCCGATTAAATTCCGGCAGCAGTTTTTGCACATGCTCGCCCTCCGCGCCCATCGCCCAGAATTTAATGACGGTTTTGGAGTTGGAGGGAGATTGGCAAGCAATGATTATCAACAACAGCAAAAATAGCCCAACGGATAAACAGCGGCCAACGGATAAAGATTCTTTTTTCAGAAAATTCATTGGCAGATTCGTTCTGTAGATAGAATCGAACAAAGACGAAACGATCAAACTAAACTAAATTGTCTTGCCCAAAATCGTTTTACCATCAGTTAATGGCGCGGAAAGCTCAAAACAATTTTTGCCGGAAACTCATTGACGACGACTTCTTTTGCATTAAAACTCTTGTTCTTTTTCCCGTTTATTGTCGCGGCTTTCCAATCGGCGGACATGGGCGACTTCAGAATGATTTTTCCGGCGGGCATTTGTAAATTTCCATTCAATTCAACCATTAAATTTTCATCGACCATCTGCATTTTATAATTCAAAATTCCGTAATAAGTCCGCAAGCCTTTCACTTCAACTCCAGCGGAATCGCGCACCCAATCTTCGAGTATGCCTGCGCCGATGACGAGAGCGCCATCATTCTCGCGCTCATAAACAAACAGGTTTCTAATCGCCCGAATAAAATCCGAACCCACCCACGTGTGCGGCATATCACCGATGAATCTCGGCTCCTGCGGATTGCGCCAAACCACTTCGGCCCAATGATTCCAACCCGGCGGACGCTGGTCTTTGAGAAAGAAATTCAGCAGCTCGTGGCTGCGCTCCTTTTGTCCGAGCAAAAGAAAAGCGCCGATGTTGCGCACTTCGTAAGGCGTATAATCACGCCATGCGATTTTATTTTCGCGGCGTTGCGAGAAATATTGATAATATTTTTCAAACGTATTGTCGAGCTGCGGTTGCGGAATGTTTTCCCATTCACCGCAAGGATCGAGGCCAATCGTCGTCGACGTCGCATCAAAATCGCCCAACTCGGCGCAGCCGGGAATGAAGTCGATATTCTTGTTTGCCATCGCCAGCCGCATCGAGGCATACAAACACTTCTTGAAATCATCGCGCGCCGCGGCAAATTCCTGCTCGCGTTGCTTTTCGACCAAAATTTCGGCGATGGTCGTCGCATCTTTCAAGCCTTTCACGCCGAAGAAATCATCCCAATACGAATGCATCGGCTTGGCGGAATAGCCTTCGTGGCTGATGGATTCCGGCAACAGGCCGTAACACGCGCGCTGTTCGGCGGTGCCGGTCATGTAAACCTCCGTCTTGCGTTGATCGCGCAGAAACTCGATGTATTCGACCGCTTTGACGACGCGCGAAAATTTTTGCCGGAGCCACAGGGTGTCTTTGGTAAAATGAAAATATTGCAAGATCGCATAAATAAATTCGCCGTGGCTGTCATTTTCCGGCACCGGATCGGCGCCGCGCGTGTCCACCACGCAGGGCACTTTGCCGTTGTGATATTGATGCGAGGCGTACCAATCGATATAATCGCGGACTTCTTTTTGCACGCCAAACCGCAACAACGCCGCCGAGGTCAACGCGCCGTCGCGAATCCACGAGCGTTCGTAGGAACGCGAGCCGGGTTGAATGCCGGCGCGGTCGCGATTGATGAGAATATAGCCCAAATACGAGCGCATCGTATTGACCAACTTTGTCGCGCTCGGCGGCAGCCGAAACTCGGTCGTGTTGATTTTGGTCTCCCAAAATTTTCCTACCTCGCGTCGTACTTTCATCACGGCTTCATGCGTTGCCGGCAATTTGAGAGAATAATTTTCATGAAACGGAATCGCAAGTGTCACCGGCTTCTCCTGGCCGGGAGATAACACAAAACCGTATTGCAGCGCGCCGGAGGCATAACCGAAATGATCCGAGAGGTTCGCTGCCGCCGGTAAAGCGTCACGCGCGATGTACTCGGTAATATCCCCTTCGTCGAAAGCCAGCGCGCCGAAGTTGTCACATGGATTCAGCAGCAAAATTTTCTTCTTGTCGTTGACGACAACCGTGTTATTCTCGCGGCGAATAGTTTTTATTTGGGCCGTGCCGCCGGGCCAATTGAGAAATTGCCACGGGGGATTGACCTGGAAGGGCCGGATGGCGAGATAGAGATTGCCGCGCAGAATTTTTTTGCCGTGATCTTTCAAAACGTAATGGGTAAAGAGTAAAGAGCTATCGGGCGCGCCGGCGGCAAAAGCCGTAATGTTCAATTGCAAGTCGGCGTGTTGCCGCCTCACCGTCGGAATCGGCAAATAGTCCTTTGCTAACGATTGCGTCGTCGTGACCTTGTTCCAATTGAGAAACTCGCCGTTGCAAAACACAAACGGCTCGATGGAGAAATTGTTCTTGTCAATTTCGATCATGCCTTCTTCATTGATGAGCGCCTCTTTCGTATCGTTGTTGACGCCGGCCACCGTCCAGTACGATTGTTCTCCCTGCAAATATTTCGGAAAAAATCCCCGCGGGAAATCATGCGCGACTTGGGCAAAAAAAGCTTCCGGATTTTCGGAAAAGCTGTTGGCTTTAATCGCCAGATCATTGATGGCATAGCCCTGCTTTCTCGCGCTCGCGAGCAATTCGAGTTTGATATGGCGCGACTCCTGATCTTTCAGATAAATATAACTTCTTCCGCCTTTGCCTTTCGTCACGGCATACACATTTTCCCAATTGCTGCCATCGGCGGAGACGAGCACGTTATATTGCCGCGCAAAATCTTTTGCATCCCAATCGATCACCAAACCGCCGTATTCATGATTTTTGCCCAGGTCAAGTCGAATCTCTTGTTGCTCCGATTGCGCCGCGCTGCGCCATTGGGTCTGTTGGTTATTATCCAGGATGGATGCAATCGCATGCCTCTCATCAACGTGCGACGAAGCGGCAACGACGGGCGTCGACAGCGTCGCGCCGGAAGGCTCCAATTCTTGCAACGTGAAATCATCGAGATAAATCGTGCCTTTGCCGCCGGTCGATGAGGCGACAAAGAACTCGACTTTATCAAAATTTTTCAGCTCGCGATCCTGAGTTGGGCCCCACGCAAAACCAATGTGACGTTTCTTGATCGTGATTTTCGTCCACTCGCGCGGAAACTCGAAATTGCGCTGATTAAGCCACCAAACATTGTCGCCGCTGGCATCGAGCAATTTAAACTCGAGATTGTTGATCGGCGCGCTGCCTTTGATATAAAATGAAAACTGGCAATTCTCCGGCAGCGCCATCGACATCTGCTTTTGAATGCCACAATAGCCCGCGCCCGCGACAAAATTAAAATCAATTTTGATGCATCGTCCAGTGCGCCCAGTCGCCAGCGCCGTGTCGATGCGCACCCCGTCGGCGGCAATCGCTTTCCATCCCGACAGTGATTCGAAATCATCGAGGCGTTTCGATTGGGCGAAAGGCTGCGCCTTTGCGAGGTTTTCGTGAATGCGCGCGGCCACCACGCGCTCGAACAGAAGGCGATGCGCTTCGTCGTTCAAATGGATGCCGTCGCCGCTGTCGTAAACCGACTTAATCTTGTCGTCATTGGTTGCGATGCCGTTCCAGAAGTCGATAGCTTTGCCGCCGAGCTTCGTCAAAATTGCGTCGCGAATAGCGCGCAGGTCTTTTCGTTGCGCGCCGGAGAGATTGCGCGGTTGAGAGGCGCAAATCCAAACGGGAATTTTATTTCGCTTCGCGATGGCGAGAAGAGAATCATAATTCGCCAGTTGCTCCTTCACGGTATAGCCATACGCGGTGTCATTGCTCGGCAAATTGATGATCATCGCCGCCGGACGCAGCGCCAATGCTCTGGTGATATTGCGCTCTTTATCCGGCGCCGGTCGATCCGCCGTCGGCGCGAAATTGTCCGGCATCAGATGATAAGTGGTGTAACCGCCGCGCGCGAGATTGATCACGCTGATTTCGGGATTCGTCGTTTGCAAATACGCGTGATACCGATTCACCCAAGCATTGTTGCGATCACGCGGGCCCGCGCCTTCGGCGGTCGATGAGCCGAGCACAACGATGTTTAATTTTTCAAGCTCGGCCTGCCCACTTGCAGCGATCGGAGTCACCACGAGCCAAACGCAGAATAGAAAAAATTTTTTCATAACGGTCTTTTTGTAAATTGCAATTCAAGCTCGATTTCATCTCGTATGGGAATACCATCAGCGCCAATCAACGGAATACCTGGTTTTAATTCTCTTGAGCGAGTCACGGCGTTACGATGAACGGCGACCAACTCAAATCCGCGTTTTTGATAGAATCGCAGCGCGTGGAGATTGTCATTTGTGGTCACCAGCCAAAGCCGCGTGCATCCTGAGTTTTGGGCTATCGTTTTAACCGCTTCAATCAGTGCCGTGCCGAGGCCATGATTGGAGCGCGTGCTATCGATCGTCACGATCTCGCAGCTGTGTTCCGCGAGGTGATAGGTCACCAATCCAACTTTTTCTCCCTCCCGCTCGGCAACAAATCCCGCAAGCTCGCACGGATAGTAAATGACGTCATGTGCAACGACGAAATTGCCGCCCCAACGTTCGGCAATGAATTCATCAACCCAACCTTTGTCATCGGCGGCAACCGGTCGAATATTAAAATTGAGCATACGAAAAATCACGTTGTCATTCCGTAGGAATCTTCTTTAATATCAGGCACAGTGCTCGTGCGGAAAAGGATTCTTACAGAATGACAGTTTTGGTACGGTGTTCACTGAACTTTTACTTTTGGCATCGCCCGCGCGATGATCGCATCAAAATCAATTCCGGCAGGTAAGGTTCCGAGCGCCAGTCCTTGATCGCCCGCTATTCGCGAGGCGCAGAAAGCCTCGGCGACATTCGACGGCGCGTGCTGAATGAGCAACGCCCCTTGAAGAGCGAGCGCCAACCGTTCGACAGTCCGCCGCGCGCGAATTTCCATGTCCGTTGTTTCCGCAAGTTCGTGTTGGAGTCGATCAACAAAAGAATCGAATGATTGGGAGGCGCCGCGCGCCGCACGAATTTCATCAAGCACGATTTCCAAAGTTGCACGATCATGATTGACAGCGCGCAGCACGTCGAGGCATTGAACGTTGCCACAGCCTTCCCAGATGGAGTTGAGTGGCGCGTCGCGATAAAGCCGCGACAGCGCTGATTCTTCGACGTATCCGTTGCCGCCGAGGCATTCCATCGCCTCGCCGATCGCAACCATCGCCCGTTTGGTGATCCAATATTTGGCAATGGCGGTGGCAAGGCGCGTGAATTTCATTTGCGCTTCATCGCGTGCGGCCTCATCAAAGCTGCGCGCCAAACGCATGACCAATGCGGTCGCGGCCTCGGACTCAAGGCACAGATCAGCGAGCACGTTTTTCATCAGCGGTTGCTCGATGAGCCGCTTGCCGAAAGCAACGCGATAATTGGCGTGATGCGTGGCTTCGGCAACGGCGCGCCGCAACGTGCTCGCCGCTCCCCACGCGCAATCGAGCCGAGTGTGCCGCACCATTTCAATGATCGCAGAAACACCGCGACCCTCTTCGCCGACAAGTTGGGCTAAAGCCCCGTGAAATTCAACTTCACTCGAAGCGTTGGAGCGATTGCCGAGCTTGTCTTTGAGACGCATGATATGAAAAGCATTGCGCGTGCCATCGGACTTCCAGCGCGGCAACAAAAAACAGGAGAGGCCCTTCGGCGCTTGCGCGAGAATTAAAAACGCATCGGACATGGGCGCGGAGCAAAACCATTTGTGGCCGGTGATTTCATAAACGCCGCGCTCGAGCAGTTTGGCGCGCGTCGTATTGGCGCGAACATCCGAGCCGCCCTGTCGCTCGGTCATCGCCATGCCGATGGTCACGCCGCGTTTCTGATTTGCAGGAATGAAACGCGGATCATATTCCGTCGACACGATACGAGGCTCCCATTCCGCGGCGAGCTCCGGCTGAAGACGCAGACACGGCACCGCGGCGTAGCTCATCGAAATGGGGCAGCTCGTGCCTTCATCAAGCTGGTGGCGCAGCATGTTGAGCGCGACGCGAGCGACGTGTGCGCCGGATTGCTTGCTTGTCCACGGCAGCGAATGCGCGCCGCGCGCGATGCCGATGCGCATCAGCTCGTGCCACGCCGGATGAAACTCCACTTCGTCGATACGATAACCAAAACGGTCGTGCGTGCGCAAGATGGGCGTGTTGCGATTGGCGAGCTCGCCGAGTTTCAACGTCTCTGCCTTTCCGAGCAGTGCGCCATATTCACGCAAGCGTTCTTCCATCCAACCGGCGCCTTCGCGATACAGCGCTTCGCGCAACGGCGTGTCGTGCTCGAAGAGATTGTAATTCTCCAGCGCCGGCGGCTGATTGAAAATTTCTTCGGGATTGTGCAAAACCATCGTCCTCATTTTATTGATTGGAATGCCTCACTCGCGGGTGGAAAACGTAGCGCCCCGTTCGCGGGGCAGACAAGATGTCTGCGCTACCCACCTGTCTGAGGGATTACTATTGATTGTCCCAAAAGTTTGCGGACGTTATTCACGTGATGTCGATTATGATAAAGCGTAAAGAAAAGCATCTCGCGAATCGTCAATTTTCCCAAAAGCGGGTGTGGCAAAAAATATTTATCAAGGCTTTTGTCCTGCCAGCTTTGTAAAATCGCTATCAAGCTTTCGCCGGTGACGTTCCACTTTTGTACGAGACTGTTTCTGTATTGGTCAGGATGAGACGGAACTTCCTGAATTGAAGGAATAAAACGTCCGGAAGCTTTGCCACCGTTTGCCAACGCGCGTTGATACGTTTCTTTGATCTGCTCGAATCGCCGCGACGCGGTTTGCGGTTTTCCGAATAAAATGGTTAGAAGCAGGCGCGGCTTTTTCATCGCCATGGCCACGGGTTTTACGGATTTGATGAGATGCAGCAAGTTTTCCGCGGGCGACCATTTGCCGGCTGGGCCGTTGAAAAAATTCTCCAAAGCAATGGACGAGAAGCAGGCCGCAACTTCCTGATGCACCGCGGCAAATAATTCCAACAGCTCGGCTTTTGTGAAAGGGTCTTTTAATTCAATCATCATCTGATTTGTTTTCTCTGTTCATTAAATCGTTTTGCCTTTAAATTACGATCGGCCCTCCGCTATCCCGCGCTTGCACCGCCTGCTTGAAGCCAACTTCTTCTGCGTGCGCCTTGAAAGCAACGCCTTCCGGCGTGTGGCGGGAAATGCCGTCAAACAACGTCGCAAGCATTTGCGTCGTGGCGAGGCCCATGTTCTCGTAGGCTTGATTGATCATCAGCTTCTGCATCATGAGTTGATTCTTCGGCACGCTGGCGATGCGATTGGCCAAGCGCTCGACGGTTTCATCTAATTCTTCCGATCGCACGGCTTCACTCACGAGACCAATGCGCGCCGCTTCTTTCCCTTCGATCAAATCTCCGGTTAACAGAAGCCGTTTCGCGCGCTCAGCGCCGAGACGATAAATCCACATCGCAGTCGTCGGGCATCCCCACACGCGCGCCGGCGGATAACCGATTTTCGCCTCTTCTGCCATAATGATCAAATCACAACACAGCGCGATGTCACTGCCGCCGGCAACGGCATAACCATGC
>Ga0247727_10005768_pt1 | contig 24789 bp, 19 predicted proteins | sample WisWelCaveWW1625_FD_202498 | JGI IMG/M metagenome (GOLD analysis project Ga0247727, IMG submission 202498) | Biofilm microbial communities from Wishing Well Cave, Virginia, United States - WW16-25 | ecosystem: Environmental > Aquatic > Deep subsurface > Groundwater > Cave microbial mat | place... | reverse complement strand
CGAAGAAAAAATGAAAATGGAGCGTTACGTGAGCGTGCTCGGAACCATGGGCAATATCGCGCCATTTATCGGATTGTTCGGCACCGTCGTCGGTATCATCCGCGCGTTTCATGATTTGGCGGTTTCGGGATCAGGCGGCCCCTCGGTCGTCGCTGCCGGCATCGCCGAAGCTTTGATCACGACGGCGGCCGGTTTGGTGGTCGCTATTCCGGCGGTCATTTTTTACAATTACTTTTTGCGGCGGGTTGGCAACATCCTGATGGAGATCGAAGCCACAACGAAAAAGATACGCGTCATCACCGCTCATGTCAAGCTTCATGAGAAGCCGTCGAGTGTCAGACCGGAAATCCCGGTTGCGCCTAAACCGCGACATCCGGAACGGCTATCCCCGATTGCAGCGGTCTGATCAATTGCGCACAAACCTTTTTATTTTTGGAGAAAAATATGGAATTGAATTTTTGGGAAACTGTCAGCAGCAGTCCCACGTTTATCATTCTTTTTGGCTGTGCCTTGGTGGCGCTGGCATTTATTGCCGAGCGGTGGTTTTATTTTCGCCGCATCAACATCAATGCCGACCGCTTCGTTAAAACGATGACGCAAAACCTGGCTGCCGGCGATAAAAAAACCTGCTTGGAATATTGTCAGGCCTCGCGCGCGCCATTGGCGGTGGTGGCTCGCACCGGGTTCGAAAATATTGCGCTGGGTGAAAAGAGTGTCGTGGAGTTGATGGACGCGGCGGCGCTCGAAGAAAAAATGAAAATGGAGCGTTACGTGAGCGTGCTCGGAACCATGGGCAATATCGCGCCATTTATCGGATTGTTCGGCACCGTCGTCGGTATCATCCGCGCGTTTCATGATTTGGCGGTTTCCGGCACGGGCGGCCCTTCAGTGGTGGCGGCGGGTATTGCCGAAGCGCTCATCACGACCGCCGCCGGCCTGGTGGTCGCCATTCCCGCGGTCATTTCTTACAATTATTTTTTGCGCCGTGTTGGGACGATTATGTCGGAAATTGAAGCGGCTACGAAAAAATTGCGCGTGATGATGGGTTTTTCTGAATAATTCGAAACCATGAGTGAAAAGATGAAAAGCAAATGGGAAACTGAAAACAGCAGCTTGTCCGAGATTAACTTGACTTCTTTGATCGACGTCGCGCTGGTGCTGGTGGTTATTTTCATGGTCATGACGCCGATGGTCATGCAATCCAATATTCTGGTCTCTGCCCCCAAAGTTGGCCAGGCCGCATCCGGCGAGAAGCAAGTCGAGGTCCCCGTGCAAGTTCATTTGACAGTGGACAACCAAATTTTGGTCAATGATCAAGTTGTCGCGGCTCCGGCGCTGATCGCGCAAATCCGCACTTTGTTGGCTGCGAACAAGAAAAGGCTGGTCGTGGTCAGCGCGGACGAGCAAGTTGTTCATGATCATGTCGTCACTATTCTTGATGCGGCGCGGCAGGCAGGCGCCCGCGAATTATCCATCGTCAAACGTCGGAGTCGTCAAAATGCAAGCCGGTAATTCTTCTAATGGTATTATTAGCAACATGCAGCTCGCCCCCTTGGTGGATATCGCGCTGGTCTTGGTGATTATCTTCATGGTTACCGCGCCATTATTAGATGCAAACAACACCGTGGAAGTCGATCTGCCCAAAGCTGCAACTGTGGAAGCCAAATCCGAAGATAATATCACCATTACCTTGGACGCCTCTGGACAGACGGCGCTGAACAAAGATCTCGTGCCTTTGTCCAAGCTTGAGCCGGCTGTAAAGGGCATGGTGGCCAAACATCCGGATCGACTTGTGCTGATTCGCGCCGATAAAAAAGTTTTGCATCAACAGATTTTGGAGGTTCTCAACATCGCGAAGAAAAGTGGGGCAAAAAAGATTGCCATTGCCACCATTCAGCGATCGCGCGCGCAATGAATCAAACAGACCGAACCGTTGCGAAAGCGATTTTTCTCTCCTCGAAAATTTCCCTACAAACTTTTTCTGATGGGTTAGCGGCGTCGATCAAGCGTTGGCGCTGCTATTCTATTGATGGTGGTAGAATTTGTGAATAAGCCAGATTAAATTCCCGCCTCGAACATCCGCCAGTAATATCGCGCGTATTCAAAGATTGCCTCGTTGCGTTGATAGTAAAGCGCCAGCGCGATGACGAGGCCTCCGGCCAATATGCCGAAAATAATCGTCGTGCGCGGAATGCTCATGGTATAAACCACGCGCATGCCGCGAAAAAACCGCCCGACGAACCAGAGCAAAACGGCGCTGACGAAAAATAAAAGCGGCGCCGTAAAATCCTTGTAGAGTAAAAGGCGGTAAAAGAACGGCGCGATGATGCCCAAAATGAGAAGATTCGACGCCGTCCAGAATACAAAAGTAAAATATTGAATCATGGGCAAGCCGCGACCGAGAAAGAAGCCGAGAATCCGCATGAACACCGCCACTGCCAAGCCGGTTGCAAATAGGCTTGCCGTGACGGTGGCGATAAACCACGACGGATGCCAAATGAGCCAAACGATACGCGCTTTCCAGGCCGGGTCCGGGATCAGCAAGTTGAGGAATTGATCGAAGATGATGCTGTTGCGATTCGCGTAGCAAAATCCTGAAAGCAGGAGCGCGATGATGCAACCTTCAGCCACGCCGAGCAACGCGCTGAGAAACGGCGGCACTTTGCGATTTTCATTGACGTCGACATAGAAGCCGTGCGGATGCACGAAGAGGCGTTGCAAGTTGCCGCGCAGCCGGCGATCGCGGTTTATGTAAAACAGCATGACCAGCAAGACGGCAAGGCCGACAATCGGATATTCCTGCGGATAAACTTGCGGCGTTTCTCTCGCGATGAGCAACTGTCGCCGGTCGCCGCGATTAAAAGCTTGCAGCAATTGAAACGTCATCCGGCGTTGGCCAGTGATGCTAATTAATCCGGCGGGATGTATGAAAATATTTTTATTTATTGTATCGACGTTTGCGGCGCGAGAAGATGGGAGGAATCGCCCGGCATTTGGCCCCAATACCAGCGCGGGCATCGCTGCCGGCCAATCCGACAAGGCTTGTACGAGGTAGCCTGCGAGTTTCGGCATCGCTTCGAATTTCTTAAGCAAATTGTCAAACTTTTCCGCCTGTCTTTGTTCGGCATTGTCGTTCTGCCCAGCCGTAGTTTGCCCGCCGTCATCGCGCACCCAAAAACCGACGATGGGAAGCAGCATTTTGCCGCTGCTATTTGTTGTGTTGGTCAAAGCGCCGGCTTTCTCATCTTCAAACAAATCCGGCAGCAGAAAGTCAACGAAAGGCTCCCAAAGCGAAATCTGCGTTGATGGCATGACCGCATAAATGAGCCGCTCATCGAGCTGGCGCGCTTGCTGGCAAAAATTGAGCATGACATTTCTCGCCTCCGGCGACGATAAATCGCAATGGGAGGCCAACCCCCAAGCCAACACGCTGGGACGCGCGCGATCGCGTGTGATCGTTTCGCGCGCTTGCAATAAAGCCAGGTCCGTAAATCGCGGTTGCCGAAAATGCGCTTCCGTCAGGTAATATAGCGGCAATTCCTCAAGAAGAAAAATGCCGGCGCGGTCGCATAACTTGGGCAACAGCGGATGCGGCGCGTGGCCGACAACCCGGATCGTATTCGCGCCGAGTTCTTTGACTGCCGCAAGCAAATTGTGCAACTTCGTGGTATCCAACAGAGCCGAACGATTGCCGTAATCTTCGAGCCAATTTACGCCGCGCACGACGAAAGGCTGGCCATTCAGATGAAGTTGCTGGCCAATGATTTCTATTTTGCGCAGGCCGATCTCCTCCCACATTTCATCAATCATTTTGTTTTGGCGAAGCAGCGTGACGCGCATGGCGTAGAGATTCGGCGCGGCTGGAGACCACGGTGAGGGTTGTTTGAGTTGGCAACTCAGCATCACGGCCTGCTCCAGCTTGTCATTGGCCGCTAATGGCGTTGGAATGCCGGCGGCCAATTTCTGCGATCGCGCGGCGTTCCAAATTTCAATCGCCGCGGTGATGCCGGTGTTTTCCTCCGGCAGCATTTTCTTTTGAAAACGGATCTCGGCGTTTAAGCTGAACGTCGCCAGTTGCCGATCGAGATTGTATTTGAGTCGGGTGTTTTCAATAAAAATATCCGGCAGGCCCTCTAAATAAATTTCACGCAAAACGCCGCCTTCATTCAACCAGCCATAGGGACGTTGCTTGGGCGGCAAAGTCTGCAAAGGCGACAGAAGATTGCTGACGGTCAGAGACAGAAGATTTTCTTTGTCGATAAACAGGCGCTCGAATCTCAAATCGATCATGAACGGCGTGTAGCCGCCCTCGTGACTGCCGGTCAATTCGCCATTGATTTTTACCTGCGTCGCGTAATTCGCGCCCTGAACGGCCAAACGCAGCGGCCGATTGATGAAAGTTGAATCGAGCCGAAACGACCGCTGAAACTCAACCTCGCCGGCGAACGCAAAAGCGCCGGGCAGTTCAACTTCGCCGCGCGCGCGAGGTTTTTCACGGGTCGCTTGCCAGCGGCCGTTTAGATCTAGACGCGGCCGCAGCGAAGTTTGTAATGAATCCGTTTGCCAGAGATGGGGGGCGGCTTTGAATAAGCCGGAAAGGCTTTTTTCCTGCGCACCCGTGCTCGCAGAAATCAATATGAAATCAGCAGCAAAAAAACAGCAAAAATATATAAGCCAGCGCTTGAGGTTTGCCACAATGCCTCCTTGATGAAAAAGCTTTTCCAAGTTGCAATTGTTTAATCTAAAAAAAAATCGGGTGAAAATCAACGAGCAAGTTTAAGTTTAGCGAAGCGCAATTGGCAAGCGGCAAAGCGAGGGAGAGAATTTCTAAAAAAGGGGAGGTTGAATTCCCGCGGCAAGATAAATATCTTTGTAACTGATGTAACGCGCCGCCGAGGCCGCGAGGTTTTCGATTTCTTTATCAGTAAGCCGCCGTTTGATTTCGGCGGGAACGCCGGCGACGAGAGAATATTCCGGCACCACAAAATTTTCGCGCACAACCGCGCCCGCTGCCACGAGCGCGTACGGCCCGACTCGCGCGCCGTCGAGAATGCGCGCGCCCATGCCGATGAGAGAATAATCCTTAATCACACAGCCATGCACGACGACGCTGTGGCCAATGGTCACGCCTTCGCCGATGATGAGCGGCCATTTGTTGAGCGTGACGTGACACATGCACAAATCCTGAATATTCGTTTTCGCGCCGATGCGAATGTAATTCACGTCGCCGCGCACGACGGTGTTGAACCAAACGCCGGCGTCCTCGCCGATTTCCACATCGCCGATGATCGTGGCGTTTGGCGCGATGAAAACGCCGTTTGCAATTTTGGGAGAAATGTCGTTGTAGGCCAAAAGCATGGTCAAATTTTTAACGTGATCATGGGCGCATAAACAGTGCCGCCTCTGCCACTCGTCTTCTGGTTAGGCCATCCAGTATACGCCCGCCTGATTTATTCCATTTCGGAAATTCTTGGCTGGCGCCGATGAAATCGCGTTGGTTCACGAGGCGCAGCAGGGTCGATTGCTTGAAGTTGCCGACGCCAACGTTGAACGTAAAACTGACCAGCGCCGCAAATTGGTTATCCGTCAGCGGCACGCGGACAAGCGTTCCCACATCTCGGCAAGCATCCAAAACATCGGCGCGCAACAATGTTTCTGCCTGTCCCTTCGTAATCCCACCGGGATAGAGGGAATGAGCGCGCCTTTTATTCTCCGGCCCTCTTAAAAACTCAGAGCCGATGAAAATGGCATGTCCCCAGCCAATCGTCCAGATGCCGACCGGATCAAGATAGGGATCGAGATTCACCGTCGTCGGGTCGCCATCGTGTATGCCCTCGAAACTTTTTATCAACTCTATCCCGGCTTGGTTGATTTCGCGTATTGGCATGATCATACCCTCCTTGGTGGTTTTAAAATGAGAACGGCACGCGACTGTGATTTTCTTTAATCAAAATGATTGCCGCGAATTTCAACGGTCACAAGACTGGCGATCAATTAGCAGTTGCCGGCTTGGCTTCTTTGCCGTATTTCTGCGTCACGTAACCGAGGATGATGCCAACGATGGTGCCTGGTATCATGATTTGCAGCCAATAATGCTTGCCGGTTGCCGGATCGGGCATGGCCGCGATAATAAAAGCTAAAATCAAGCCGATCGCGCCGCCAAAGAGGAGGCCGGATTTGAGTGATTTGACTTTGCGCGCAAAGAATCCGATGATCAATCCCGCCAGCAAACCTTTGACCGAAGAGCCGGCGATAATGCCGGTCATCGCCGCGCCGACTTCGGGATTATTGGCAATATCCGGTTCCAACAACGCCGTGAGTCCATCGAAGACGCCGAGAATCGCTCCGAGAATCAAGCCCAATACTGGTTTCGACATGGTTTTCCTCCTTCAGATTGAGTGAGTGGAAATTGCGTGATGGTGTTGTAAAATTTGCAAAGCGCTGAGGGTCTGGCGCATTGCGCGAAACAAAGAAATTACGCCGTGCCTTCTGCGTCATGCGGATTACTATCGCCACGCTTCTATTAAATGCCGGATGAAATTTCTTTAACGTCTCAATAAAATTATGAGCAAAACTCTTACGAGCAAATAAACCAACACCAGCAAGACGATGAAACGATATTGTTTCAGCCAACGCCAAATTTTTTCAATAATATTTTCTTTATAAGAAGAAACCGCCAGCCCGTTAAGGAAGCGTTCGACATCATGAGCAAGATCGAAGGCGCTGGCGTAGCGTTGTATTTTTTGCGCGGCCATGGCTTTTGCGCAAATTGCAGCGAGGGATTTTTGAATTTTGTTTTGTTCATTTAACAAAAACTTCAAAATTACACCGAGCGCATAAACATCCGTGCGTTGGTCGATTTGATCGATTTCGCCGCTTCGTTGTTCGGGCGCCATATACGCCGGCGTGCCCATCACCGTGCCGTGCTGAGTTTCATTGGACGTTGCAAGCAAACTTCGTCCATTCGTCAAATTTCCATTTTCCATTTTCGAGCTTCGATCTTCGGGACTTGAATTTTCTCTGACGATCTTGGCCAAGCCCCAATCCATCACCAACGCCTCGCCGAACGCGCCCACCATGATGTTTTCCGGTTTGAGGTCGCGATGGATAACGCCATTGGCATGCGCAAAGGCAACCGCTTCACAGACTTTTTGAAAAATGCGCAAACGATTGGGCAGCGAGTTTTCCGCGTCGGCATATTGATCGAGCCGTTGACCCTGCACGAATTTCATCACGTAAAACACCCGGCCATCCGGCAGCGCGCCGACATCGTGCACCGGCACGATAGACGGATGCTCGAGTTTGGCAATGACGCGCGCCTCCCGCAACATCCTCGCGGCCAGCTCGCCTGAAGCATCCAACGCGTGCAACACCTTCAGCGCGACGCGGCGATCGAGCTGCGTGTCTTCGACGAGATAAATCGTGCCCATGCCGCCGCGCGAAAATTTTTCGACCAGCCGATATTTCGTTCCGCTCAAATCGGGCAGGCCCACAACGGTGCGGAGATGCTGCACCAGTTTGTCCGACATCCAGTTCATTTCATACGCGATGATGGCGCATCGATGCCGATCATGAACCAATTCATTAGGACACAAAAACTTTCAAGCTAGCACTTTTTTTATTTTTAAATCCAAAGAAAAAATCTCATTGATTTTATTCGAATGCAGGCTTGATCACTGCCAGCTTTTTGGTCGTTGCCGCGCCCGGAGTTTCCAAACGATAGAAGTAAATTCCCTTTGCGACCCGCTGCCCATTCTGATCGAGGCCATTCCATTTCACCTGATGCTTGCCGGCCGGCACAAGCCCATCGACCAAAGTTCGCACTTCCTGGCCGAGCAGATTAAAAAGCCTCAGCCGAACCGTCGCGGTTCGCGGCAATGAATAGGCGATTTGAGTTTCACCAAAAGTCGGATTCGGATAATTTTGTTCCAAAATAAAATCTCTCGGCGCAGCGGCATTCCGCTCCGCCACCGCGAGCGATCCTCCGGGAATGGCAATCGGCAAAACAATGTGCGACGGACGATTGACATCGTGATAAACCGTGTTGGTCGCGACGAGCGTTTGATTGTCCGCGCGAAACGGCTTGCCAGTGTTCGGATTGGGATCGAAGCGCGAGGCGTTGCTGCTGGAAACCGCCACCCGAATGCGATGGCCTTTGTTGAAATTAATTGCCGTTGACCATAGATCGACTTCGCAAAGATAACTCGAATCCGGTATCATGAAATGTTCCTGCCACAGCGAGTAACGATGCCGCGCGCGCAAGGCGCCGTCGCCAACCAACATCGAACGGCCATCGGGATAAACATCCGTCAGCTTGACCATGAAATCCGTGTCTTTTGCAGATGACGAAACCCACAACTTCGCCGTGATTTTGCCGGCAATTTCCAGCGGCTGCGCCAAAACCGGCGTCGTGAAAATTAAAACATCGGTGCGGCCTTCCAAGTTGCGTTGATTGTAGGGCCCGGCCTCCATCAATAGATTGCGGCCGCCCTGTGTTGGCACCGGCTTTTTCGGATCGTATTGATAACTTCGCGCCGCTTGCGTCGACGCAGATTTTTCCGTCGTCAAATCGCCGCTAGCGTGAAAATAAAACGGCGTCGGCGTCGCCGCCGGCGGCCAATCTTTTTCCGAGCGCCACTCGTTTCCCGGCGCGCCGTTTTCATCCGCGCCCATCATGTAATATTTCACTGCCGGCTCGGACATGATGCCGTTGTCCTTGCCGAGCAGCCAATACTCAAACCAGCGCTGGGCTTCGCTCAAATCGTCGCGTTTGCAATTCGGGAACTCCAATTCGCCCTGTCTGGTCCGATCCCAATTGCCGTGCGTCCACGGGCCCACGAGCAATTTTTGTTTGCCGCGCGCGCCAATCGCGCCGGCGCGCTGCAATCCCACAAAGCCGTTGATCGTTCCTTCGATAAAGATGTCGTGCCAACCGCCCCAATGATAGATCGGCACATTCACCACTGAAAAGCGCGTTTCGAGATTGAGCAGTTCCCATCGCGCATCATAACGCGAGCGTGAAATAATATAAGGCAGTAGATTGCGACCGCCTTGTATAGTCAACCAACCTTCAACAAGATTTTCCAAAAAAACGCCGCCGGCATAAACCGCTTGCGAGTAAAGATTGGTCGCCGCAATTTCCACAAATTGGCAAACGAGATGCGGCGGCGCGCTGCCGGCCATCATGTATTGCGTAATGCCGAACGCCGACGCGCCCCAGGTGCCGACTTTGCCGTTGCACCAACTTTGTTGCGCGATCCATTCGACCGTGTCGTAGCCATCTTGCCGCGCGCCCCAACCGTCGTCGAGAAAAAGACTATCGATCCCTTGTGAATCGTGCCGGCCGCGCGTATCTTGCACAACGACGGCGTAACCCAATTTCACCCACGAGTCAAAATCAGAAGTTGGCGTTAAGAAACTGGTTTTGCCGTACGGAGTGCGAATGAGAATCGCCGGCCATTTTTTTTCCGACTTGTCGACGAGATAAACATCCGTGGCGAGCTTGACCCCGTCCCGCATCGCGACCATGTAGGTGGTTTTGACGTAGGCGGAGAGGGGAGTATGTAATAAGACAACAAGCAGAGCAAGCTTTATTGTGCGAGGTAGCATTAAAGTCTCCCTGGTTAATACTAGAATTGATTCCAAAATACTAAATAGTCCGTATCGTGTCAAGAACATTTCGTTTAATCTACCAGCTTGCAATTGGCGGCATTCTTGGTTATTTTGAAAGCATGACAAACCCCGAACCTACTCGATTCGAAACCGAACTCCGCCGCAAAATCAAAGGCGAAATTTATTTTGACGAGGTTACGCGTTATTTGTACAGCACCGATGCCAGCTTGTATCAAATTCAGCCGGTTGGCGTCGTCGTGGCGCGAGACAAAGATGACGTCGTGCAGGCGATTCGCACTGCGGCAAAATATGGCGTGTCGATTTTGCCGCGCGGCGGCGGCACGAGTTTAGCCGGGCAAGCGGTTGGAAATTCATTGGTGATCGATGTTTCGAAGTTCATGAATCGAATTCTCGAGTTCAATGCCAACGAGCGTTGGATACGAATCGAGCCGGGGATCGTGCGCGATGAGCTGAATCAGCAGATCAAACACACCGGCTTGCATTTTGCGCCGGAAACCGCGACGAGCAATCGCGCCAATATCGGCGGCATGATCGGCAACAATTCCTCCGGCACGCGTTCGATTGTTTACGGCAAAACCGTCGATCACGTTCTCGAAGTCCGCGCCATTCTCGCCAACGGTGACGAAGCGCTGTTTCGCATGCTGACGCCTGCCGAATACGAGATAAAATGCAATCAGCAAAATTTGGAGGGGCAAATCTACTGCGACGTCCGCCGCCTCGTGCGCGAGAATGAAAATGAGATTCGCGCGCGCTTTCCCAAAGTGATGCGCCGCGTCGGCGGCTACAATCTTGATGAATTGATCGGTCGAAAGAATTGGAATCTCAGCAAAATTCTCGCCGGCTCCGAAGGCACGTTGGCGTGTATCGTCGAAGCCAAACTGAAACTCCAACCGCTGCCGCAAATCACCGCGTTGTTGATCGTGCATTTCTCCGATTTGATCGAGTCGCTGCAAGCTGTTGGGCAAATTCTCCAGCACTATCCCGCAGCAGTTGAATTGCTCGATCAAGTGATTATTAGTTTGGCGCACAACAATCTTGCAATCAAAAAACTTTGTACGTTCATTCAAGGCCAGCCGCAAGCTTTATTGCTAATAGAATTTTTCGGCGAATCCGAAACTGAAGTGAGCGCCAAAATAACGGCGACGGAAACGAGCTTGCGGCAAGCCGGATTCGGCTATGCTTACGTGCGCGCGATTTCATCGGAAGAACAAAATCGAGTTTGGAATGTCCGTAAAGCTAGCTTGGGAATTTTGCAAAGCATGAAGGGAGATTTCAAACCGGTCGCCTTCATCGAGGACGCCTGCGTGCCGACTACCGTGATGCCGGAATATATCAAGCAAGTCATCGAAATCGTGCAGAAGCATAATCGTGATTTGTCGATTTACGGCCATGCCAGCGTCGGCGTTTTGCACGTTCGCCCGGTTCTCAATATGAAAAATCCGGACGATATAAAAATTTTTCGAAAGATTTCGGAAGAAGTTTTTGAGCTGGTGGTGAAATATGGCGGGGCGTGGAGCGGCGAGCACGGCGACGGCTTGGCGCGCAGTTATTTGAACGAAAAATTTTTCGGTCCCAAACTTTATCAGGCTTTTCACGAATTAAAACGCGCCTTCGATCCGTTGAGTTTGATGAATCCGGGCAAAATCGTGGCGGCGCAAAGTATCGCGGAAAATCTGCGCATCGATCCCAATTATAAAGCGCGTGAAATTAAAACATACTTTCGTTTTAACGAAGATGGCGGGTTCAGCCGCGCCGTTGAAATGTGCACCGGCGTCGGCGCCTGCCGAAAAACGACGAACGGCACGATGTGCCCGTCGTATATGGCGACGCGCGATGAAGAACATTCGACGCGCGGTCGGGCGAATGCGCTGCGCGCCGCGCTCACCGGCTCGATTTCCACGCAAAATTTTACCACGCCGCGTTTGAAAGAAGTGTTCGATCTTTGCCTCGCCTGCAAAGGCTGTAAAGCTGAATGCCCTTCCAACGTCGATGTCGCCAAATTGAAATATGAGTTTCTGTCGCATTATTATGATGAACACGGCACGCCGCTTTCAGCGCGATTATTTTCACGGCCGGATTTGCTGGGAAAATTCGGCAGTCGTTTTTCTGCGGTGACGAACCCGTTGCTAAAAAATGCCGGCATGCGCCAAATTCTCGAAACGATTTTTGGCGTCGATCGGCGACGCGTTTTGCCGCTTTATGCGAAACAAAATTTTCCGGATTGGTTCCGACCGCATCGACAACGGGAAGGGCAGGAGGGAAGCCGAGAAAAACGCGTCGTTCTCTTTAATGACACGTTTATGAATTATCATGAGCCGGAGATCGGCCAAGCGGCGGTGCATGTGTTAGAGGCGCTGGGTTATCAAGTCATCCTTGCAAACGTCGGTTGCTGCATGCGTCCGGCGATTTCCAACGGCCTGCTGCGTATGGCGCGATCACGAGCGGAGTCGCTTGTCGAACATTTGCATAAATTCGCCATGCAAGGTTACAAGATCGTCGGCTGCGAGCCGAGCTGTGTTTCTGCCATTAAAGAAGACTATCCCGATTTCGCGCGCCATCACGAGAAAGCAAAAGCCGTGGCGGAGAATATTCTGTTGATTGAAGACTTTATTTTGCTGCATCTCGAAAAAAAAGGCTTGCCGCCGCAACGAAAAAATCTCAATGCGCCGATTCTTTATCACGGCCATTGTCATCACAAAGCGTTGTTTGGCACGGCGACTTCAAAAGCGGTGTTGACTCAAATAACCGGTTGTTCCGTTCACGAAATCGATTCCGGCTGCTGCGGCATGGCCGGCGCGTTCGGTTATGAAAAACGGCATTACGATATTTCAATGAAGATCGGAGGCCGCCGGCTTTTTCCGGCGATGCAAGAAGCGAGTGCGGAGCATCGCCTCGTGGCGAACGGTTTTAGCTGCCGGCATCAAATCGAGCACGCCACCGGCAAGAAGGCGCAACATGCCGTTCAAATACTGGCGGAAGCGATGATTTGAATGTTAAGCCAATGTTAAGCCACTATGAAAACAAAATGAATTTTATTCGACAGGGTTGACACGCGCGTATTTTTTATTATATTATCCGAGGCTAAATTGCTTTCTTTCAGCGTCAAATGGCTATCGTGAATTCAACTGCGATCGCGCCGGCGGCGATTTTATTGACCCCGCAAACTTCACCAAGACTTTGCGCGTATCAACTGGTTTTTGAACGCTGCAAGGAGTTGGTGAAACACGAGGCGGGAACACGCTCGAACGAAGATATCGAAGCCTTGCATGATATGCGTGTCGCTTCACGGCGATTGCGCGAGGCGCTCGAAATTTTTCAATTTTGTTTTCCGCCAAAAATTTATGTTCGTCTTTACGAGCGGGTGCGACGAATCACACGCGCGCTTGGACAAGCACGGGATGCTGATGTGGCGGTCGATTATTTTGCAAAAATACTTGGGGATTGCCATGATTTAATCGAGCAAGTCGCGCTGCAAGATATTTTGCGCCGGCTCGCCAGGCAGCAAGCCCGGCGGCGCGCCGAGATGCAAACCACGCTGGATAAAGTGCGCCCGGCGCAGTTATTGGCGCGTTTTAAAAAAATTTTCGACAACGATATGCCAGTATCATTATCGCGGCAACGCGGCCCGCGCACGGCTTTGCAACTGGCGCGGCGCTTGCTCGCGCCAAGGCTGCGCGAAGTTTTTGCCTGCCGGCGTTTGATCAAAGGGGAGGATGATGCCGACGGTCTGCACAATTTGCGGATCGCCGTTAAAAAATTGCGCTATGCCCTCGAAACGCTGGATTTTGCGGCCGGCGCGCAGGTCAAAGAGAATCTCAAGTTTTTCAAAAAACTGCAAACCGTGCTCGGCGATTTGCACGACCGCGACGTTTTTTTAGAAATGACGCAGAAACGTCTGGCGAAACTGCAAAAGCAATCTTTCTCAGATCATTTGCTGAATGGCTACCGCCCCATTTTAGCGAAGATCGCGATACAACGGCAGGACTTTTATATTGATTATGTCAAGCTGTTTGGCCAGGCTAAAATTCAAGCGTGGCGGCCGCGCGTCGTTCCGTCGCCGCCAACGACGAGAAAGTCGCCGGTTTCATTGCTGCTGCCGCAGCCGGTTTTTTCGGAAGCCGCGGCATGACGACGCCTTTTGTTGTTTTACTGAGAAATGAAAATTTATTTTTGTATTTTAAAATTAATGTATGAAATCCAAACGGCTCGCGGCGATTGATATTGGCACCAATTCGATTCGCTCGATTATCGTCGAAGTCGCCGGCAAAAATAACTTTCGGGTGTTGGATGATGAAAAGGAAACCACCCGTATCGGCGAGGGAATGGGAACGAGTTCCAGCTTGTCGCGCGACGCCATGCAGCGCGCGTTGCGGGCTTTGCAGCGCATGACGGATATCGCCCGCGGTTTCGGCGCGAAAACCGTGCAGGCGGTGGCGACCAGCGCGGTGCGGGAAGCGAAAAATCGCGACGCATTTCTGCGCCGTGTCAAAGATGAGATTGGAATCAAAGTGCGCGTGATTACCGCCGAAGAGGAAGCCTGGCTGGCGTTTTTGAGCATGCTGCATCACTTCGACCTCGGCAAGCAGCGTTTTTTGGGGTTGGATATCGGCGGCGGCAGCACGGCGCTGATTTTTGGCATGTCAACGCACGTCGAGAACATTCACTGTCTCCCGCTCGGCGCGGTGCGCTTGACTGAAAAATTTCTGCACCGCGATCCGATTTCAGAAAATGATTTCAAGGCGCTGCGCCGGCATCTCAAGCAGCATTTGTTGCCGATCCGCAACGGCGGCGAAGTGGGCGCGCAAATGCTGATCGGCAGCGGCGGCACCGTGACGACGATTGCCGAAGTCCATAAGGCCATCCAGCGCGAAAAATATGCCGGCGTGCACGGTTATGAAATGAATCGCGCGCAAATCCAGCACGTGCTTGAGGTGTTGCGCCGCAAAAGCTTGAAAGAGCGACGGGCCATCGCCGGCTTGAATCCCGATCGCGCCGATATCATCGTTGCCGGCGTCGCGGTCGTGAATCAAGTGATGAAGGTCTTTGACATCAACACGCTCAAAGTGAGCGAGCGCGGCATTCGCGAGGGCCTGATTTTGCAAATGATCGCCGGCAACGGGGCGTTCGACAAAAAAGACACGCTGACCAAATATACCAAAGCCAATTGGCGCAAGAGTGTCAAAGAATTTGCCGAATCCTGCCGATACGAAGCGCCGCATTCGCAGCACGTCACGCGGCTGGCGCTCAGTCTGTTCGACCAACTTTGTCCGGCAGCAAATGAAAAAACCGCCCCGGAGCGCGATTTGCTGGAAGCCGCCGGCGTGCTGCACGACGTCGGTTATTTCATCAATTACACGCGGCATCACAAACACAGTTATCATTTGATCGTGCATTCGCATTTGGTCGGTTTTTCGCCGCGCGAGATCGCCCTGATTGCCAATATCGCTCGCTATCATCGCCGCGCCGCGCCGCGCAAAAAGCACGAGAATTTTGCCGCGATGAGCCGGCCCGATCAAAAACTCGTGTTGAAGCTGAGCGCGATTTTGCGGCTGGCCGACGGCCTCGATCGCAGCCACAGCCAGCGGGTGCGGGAAGTGCGCTGCGAAAAGCGCAAAAAAAGTTTGACGTTATATTTGATTTCCGACAAAGACGTCGATATCGAAATCTGGGGCGCGAAACAGAAAGTCGAATTGTTTGAAAAAATTTTTAAAACGAGGATCGAATACAAACACGTGAGGCCGAAACCATGATGATGTTGGCGCGGGCGTCGAAAGAATTTTCCGGCAAATTGATTGCCGTGGAAGGGTTGGACGGCTCCGGCAAATCCACCCAAATTTATCTCGTGAAGCGCTGGCTCGAAATGCAGGACATGAAAGTTTTCTTCACGGAATGGAACTCCTCCGATCTGGTGAAGAAAGTGACCAAACGCGGCAAAAAAGAACAACTGCTGACGCCGACGACTTTTAGTCTCATTCACTGCACCGATTTTGCCGACCGTTACGAGCGCCAAATTTGGCCGCTGCTGCGCGCCGGATTCATCGTGCTGGCGGATCGTTACATGTACACGGCGTTCGCCCGCGATGTGGTGCGCGGCTGCAGCCACTCCTGGGTGCGCAATCTGTACAGCTTTGCGGCGGAACCCGATGTCACGTTTTTTTTCAAAGTCCCGCTGGAAACCGCGCTCGATCGCATTCTCTCCGGACGACCGCAGTTGAAGTATTTTGAAGCCGGAATGGATTTGGGGCTTTCCAACGATCCCTATGAAAGTTTTCGCCTGTTTCAACAGCGCATTCATCAGCAGTATGAAAGCATGGAGAAAACCTATCGTTTTCATGTGATCGATGCGACGCGCACCGTCGAAGAGCAGCAGCAGGAAGTGCGCGAGCTGATTCAATCGCATCTCGATTTGCCGCGTTTTAGAAAACGCGCCCGCATTAGCCTGGCGTAAAAACCGCAACCCCTTAAAACAAAACTCGGTGGAGAAGAAATGTCAAAAATTTTTTTTGGCGAAGGACTGCCCGGCGTCGATCAAGATGAGCTACAGGGCCGGCTCATCGTGGTCGAAGGCGCCGACGGCTCCGGCCGCTCGACGCAGATCGAGCGGTTGACGGCCTGGCTCGAGCGGCATGGCCATGCGATCGTCAATGTCGGAATCAAGCGCAGCACATTGGTCAGCGATCAATTGGACATTGCCCAAAAAGGCAACATCTTGAGCCCGACAACGCGCAGCTTGTTTTACGCGACGGATTTCGCCGATCAATTGGAGAACATCATCATTCCGTCATTGAAAGCCGGATTCATCGTTCTCGCTGATCGCTATATTTACACGTTGATGGCGCGTGACATCGTGCGCGGCGCTGACCGCGATTGGGTGGAGTCTCTTTTTGGCATCGCCGTCGTTCCCGATGCGGTGTTCTATTTAAAAGTCAGCCCGCGCCTGCTCGTCGAACGCAATTTTGAAAAAAACGTCGTATTGGATTATTGGGAAAGCGGCATGGACATCGGCATGTCGCGCGACATGCTGGAAAGTTTTCTCAAATACCAAAAGTTGATTCAAACCGAATTTGCCCATATGCAGCAGCGGTTTGGTTTTGAAGTCATCAACGGCAACCGCGCGCCGCGGGCGATCGCGCTCGATTTGCAAGCGCGCGTCGCGCGAATCATCGGCGGCATTCCGACCGACAAACAAGAGCAGGAAATTATCAAAACGCCAAAGCTAAAACTTGATGATGAAACCGCCGAACGCGCGCCGCGCATTCAAACGGCGCCGGCTCGCGCGTTGTCACAATCTGTTGAGGAGGTGAGTGTATAATCATGGCTGCAAAATCCAACCCGTTGCTCAAAGCTCGCAGCGAGCTGAAAGACGGCATCGAAAACCTGAGGCCGCTCGTGCGGGAAATGACCAATGCCTTCGTCGTTCACGCCGAGGCCGAAATCGTCGCGCTGAGCGAAGCCGTGCGCGATTTGCCGAATCCCGAGACTGATTCAAAACCGGCGCATCGGCAGGAAAAACTTTTGGAAGAGATGCAAAAACTCGTCGCCGGATTAAAAGTCAAGCCGGAAAAAGGCCGCTTGAAAGACCTGCGCCGCGTGCGCGACGTGCTCGACGAGCTTAACAGCCTGGCGCAGCATTTCACCAAATGACGAATCTCGAATTTAAAGCGCGCCTGCGAAATTTCGAGAAGGTTCGTTCCGTTCTGACGCAACACAAGATTCCTTTGGCGGCAACGCTGCGTCAAACGGATACCTATTTTCAAATTCAAAACGGCCGTTTGAAATTGCGCGAGATCGACGGCGAAAAGCCCTTTGGGGCGCAATTGATTTTCTATCAGCGGCCCGACCAAACTGAAATTAAACGCAGCGATTATCTGATTGCGCCGGTGTCTTCGCCGGCCGCTTTGTGCGACGTGCTGAGCGTCGCATTCGGCATTCGCATCGTCGTCAAAAAAAATCGCGAGCTGTATTTGTTGCCGCGAAAGTTTGGCGAACATGCTGGGCACGCAGCGCCGGATCTGATTCGATTGCATTTGGATACAGTTGAAAATCTCGGTTGTTTTCTCGAAATCGAAGTGATTCTGCAAGAAAGGGAAGCCCCACAAATTGCTGAACAGGAAGCCGAATTTTGGCTACAGGAGTTTGGTATTGTGCCGGAAAATTTGCTCGCCGGTTCTTATGCGGATTTGTACCCATAACAAGTAATCGCATCGATCCCCCGCACTTTGATATTGCGAAATTCTTCAAACTCGGCGCGGCGTGAAGAAGGAAGCCGATCATAAAATTTTTCTCCGATGACGATGGGGACACTCAATTCTTTGGTCAACGATTCAAAGCGCGAAGCTAAATTGACGGGATGGCCCAAAACCGTAAATTGCCTTTTGCGGTCGTTGCCGACATTGCCGCAAAAAACCGTTCCGTAATTCAAGCCGATACCAATTTGAATGGGCCGGCCGCGAAATGAATAATTTTGGGCGGCTTTCCACATGGCTATCGCGCATTCCAAAGCTTTCACCGCAGAATTTTCTGCACTGGCGGGTTGGCCCGGCGAAACCCCGAATGAAGCAAATTGCGCTTTGCCGGCAAAATTATTAGCTGACGCCGGATAGCGTTGCGCCAAATTCGGCAAGGCGCCTGATGGCGCCGGTTGCGCAAACCCCCAAACTGCCATAACATTGTCGCCGATGAATTTGTCAATCATGCCGTCGTGCGAATGAATGATCTCGATCATGCCGTCGAGATAGCGGCTCAATTCGTTGACGATTTGTTCCGGCGTGGCTTCGAGCGAGAGGGAAGTATAAGAACGAATGTCGGCGAACAAAATGGCGCAGTCGATGTAACGCGGCGCGCCGTAATCTTCGATGCCTTTGGCGAGCAGATCATCCAACACGCGGGGATGAACGTGGCTGCGAAATGCTGCAAACATTTTTTCTTCCTGCGCCAGCCGCACCGCTTCGTCACTCGTTGCCTCGCGTAATTTTGCCGAGAGAATTTTGATCAGATTGAGCGTGAAACGGTAATTCATCAGAAATTTTTTTGCCAACCGCGCCGGAATCGCCAACGCTTCGACTTTTCCAACTGCCGCCGCCGTCGCGCTGTAGTCGACCTCATCAACCACGCCTTGCTCGCCGATCATTTCATGCGCCGTTCGGGAGACGAGAAAAACCCCGCCGCGCACGATCTCAACCATGCCCTGCAAAATCACAATCAGCCGATCCGCCGGCTCGCCTTCTTGAAGGATGATTTCGCCATTAGCGTAGAAGCATAACATGTCAGGAATGAGTTGCTGCAAAAGATTTTTTGGCACGTTTTGCAAAACGGGAATTTCAGCAATTCGACGGAGAAACCTCTCCAACTCGGTTGATTCCACGGTGGACGCCTTCCGCCGCTCAGGTGCTCTCATAGCGCTCCTGCTCATTCAATCTACGTCATCCATTTACCCGAATGCCGCTCCTTTCAAAGTTCTCCGTGCTTGCTGCGCCAGAGCCGCCATCCAATATGCTAATAAGATGCACAATTTCTTGGAACTTTGCAAAAGTTTTTGTATCTTATTTTCCGCCTAAATGAAGGCGTTTTGGCCCAGTTTTAAAAATAATTTAAGAAATGAGAAAAACGTAAAAATTGAAAGGAGTGCAACCTATGCCCGACAACATTCAGCTACAGAACAATTCCGGTAATGGTGCGTCAACAACAAATAAACCCAACCGCACCCCACGGCCCAAAGTGTGGGCCGATGTTCCCGACGCGCAGTGGGACGATTGGCGCTGGCAATTGAAGCATCGTCTCAATTCAGTTGACGAGTTGGGCCGCATCATAAATCTCACCGAAAGTGAGAAAACGGCATTGCGCGCGAATAATTTGTTTCGCGTCGACATCACGCCGTTTTTCGCTTCAATCATCGACCCGGATGATCCCAACTGTCCGATTCGCAAACAGGTGATTCCAACCGATGCCGAAATGGTGCCGTTCACGTCGATGATGGAAGACTCGCTCGCCGAAGATCGTCATTCGCCGGTGCCGGGCTTGGTGCATCGTTATCCCGACCGCGTGTTGATGTTGGTGACGACGCAATGCGCGAGCTATTGCCGCTATTGCACGCGCAGCCGCATCGTCGGCGATCCGGCGGCGCAATTTAGCCGCACCGAGTATGACGCGCAGATTGACTACATCTCGCGCACGCCGCAAATCCGCGACGTGTTGCTCTCCGGCGGCGATCCGTTTATTTTGCCGCCGAAAGTGCTGGACAATTTGCTCGGACGTCTGCGCGCCATTCCTCATCTCGAAATCATTCGACTCGGCACGCGCGTGCCCATTTTTCTGCCGCAGCGTGTTGATGAAGAATTGTGTGAGACGTTGTCAAAGTATCATCCGTTGTGGGTGAATATGCACTTCAATCATCCGAAAGAAATCACGCCGGAGATTGCCATTGCATGCGACAAGCTTTCCCGCGCCGGCGTGCCGTTGGGAAATCAAAGCGTTCTCTTGGCCGGCGTCAACGATTGCGTGCACGTGCAGCGCAATTTAGTGCAAGAACTGGTAAAGATTCGCGTGCGGCCGTATTATCTCTATCAATGCGATCTCGTCGAAGGTTCCGGCCATTTGCGCACGCCGGTTGGCAAGGGCATTGAAATCATCGAAGGTTTGCGCGGCCATACCTCCGGTTATGCCGTTCCCACCTACGTCGTCGATGCGCCGGGCGGCGGCGGCAAGATTCCGGTGATGCCGAATTATTTGGTCAGCATGTCGGATCATAAAGTGATCCTGCGTAATTTCGAAGGCTTCATCACGACGTACGAAGAGCCGACTGATTACAGACCGCACGATCCGGCCAAATGTTCGTATTGCCAATCCAAACGTTCGGAGCCGGGCCAAGCCGGCATCACCGGGCTGTTGGATGGCGAGCGTTTGTTTATTGAGCCGAAAGGCTTTGATGAAACGCACGCGCGCGGCGGCATCAAACATCGTCTGCGTAGCGAAGACACGCACAAATGGCAACCCTTCGGCATCGGCAGCGAGACCAGTCCGGTTATTCCCATTGGCCAACCGATTGCAACGGCGAATCATGAGCTTTTATAATTCGTTGCGTTGATCGCGCGATAAAATCTCGTTTGAAATTCTTTTGCGCCCGCAAGCAATGAAAGTTGTTTGCGGGTTTTTTTTAAAATTTTTTTCCGCACTTTTCTCCACTGCAGGTAATAAAAGTTAGTTTTGCATCGTCTAAAATGGCATTGTTGCTGAAATGTTACAGCCATGCCGACAATTTCACAATTAGTTGAACGGCAAAGCTTGCCACTGTTTTCCTTCCTCGCACTGCATCCGGCCAGCCAAACCTATCAGAAGAAGTGTTTATTTAAACAGCGAAGTGAATTTTTTTACACCTCGGCATTAACAATCTGACTTCCATGACGGAAAAGGAGGCAGACGGACATGCTTCAGTTTAATGGACTAAATCAATTGGCTGTCGATCATCCTATGCAGACGGGATTGCGCTGTAACGGGGAGAGCATGCAAAAATTTTTAAGCCGGCGTTTTGCCGCCATGAGCTTTCGCAGCCGTTTGCTCGTTGGCACGATTTCGCTGGTGGTCATCTACGGCTTGATCGTCACGGCAGTGGGCGCGCTGTTGAATTTGATTTCACCCGAAAGCCTTGCCGCGTCGTCGTCTCTCATGGATTTTCTTCGAGTCGAGGACCATCTCACTTTCGCCCGCGAGCCGCGATTAAAGTTTTATCAAGTCAATTTGATGATCATGGCGCTCTTCCTCGGCACCGGCATCGCCTTGGCGTTGATATTAAGTCGCAGCTTGCATCGCCCGCTGCGGCAGCTTATCGAGGGCGCGCAACGCATCGGCAGCGGCGATTTGGATCATCACATCGACATCGCTGGCCACGATGAATTGGTGCTGTTGGGAAAATCTTTTAACCGCATGGCCACGCATCTCAAACATCGTGAAAGTCAACTGCAGCGCTCCGAGGCCTTATATCGCCATCTCATTCAGGGCGCGCTCGACGGTATTTTTGTAGTCGATCAGGAGCTGCGCTTTATCGAGGTCAACGAAAAATTTTGCGAAATGCTTGGCTGCCGCCGCGAAGAATTGCTGCAATCGACGTTGAGCGAGACGATGGCCAAAACCACCGGCGCGGAAGAATATCTCAGCGATATTTTGGCGCGCCGCCCCTTCCGAGGCGAGTTGGCGATTCAACCGCGCGCGGAATTGGCGTTGGTTTCGTCTCTGCATAATGGCAAGCTTTCCACTTTCATCAATCATGCGGTTGAAAAATCAAACGGCGATTGGGAGGCGCCAAATGGCAGCGCCGGGGAGAACCGGCCTCAGCCAAACATCGGCGACGTGGCTTTGCGAAATTTATTGTTTGCCCGCACCGTCGATCTCAATGCCGCGCCCATCAACGACGAGCTTTACATGGGCATTGCGCGCGATGTCACCGAGAAAAAACATTACGAGGTGGAATTGCATCGCGCCGCGGAATTGCGCGAGTTGTTGCTGCGCACGATGAGCGACGGCATCGCGGTTTTGGATCGCGCCGGCTATTTGCTCATCAACAACCGCGCGATTGAAGAGATTTTTGAAATGTCGCCTACGGCGCTGATGCAGCAGCGGTTTTTGGAATTCAAAAAAACCTGGCAAATTCGCACTTTAGATGACGAGTGTTTGCCGCTGCGCCAAAGTCCCATCTATCTCGCGCTCCACGAACAAAAACGCAGCAGCGATTGCCGTCTGAAAATTTATCAGCCGCAGAAAGAAAAATATCTTTCCGTCAACGCCGCGCCATTGTATGATGAGCGCGAGCAATTGATCGGCGCGATTGTCGCGCTGCGGGACATCACGGCAACCGTGCAAAGCGAGCGCGCCCGCGAAATTTTGCAGCAACAAATGCAACAAACCGCGAGGCTCGCCTCGCTCGGCGAATTGGCCGCCGGCGTCGCGCATGAAATCAACAATCCCATGACCGGCGTCATCAATTACGCGCAGATTTTGTACGATCGCGCCCCCATCAACGACGAAAAACAATTGCTGTTGCAGGGAATTTTGCGCGAGAGCGATCGCGTCACCAAGATCGTGCATAATCTGCTGACTTTCGCCAGACAACAGCCGCAGGAGTATGGTTGGGCCAGTCTCGCGGAGATACTGGAGTCTTCGCTGCATTTGATGGGACATCGGCTGCGACAGGACGGCGTCAATTTGATTTGCGACATTCCACCGGACTTGCCGCCGCTCAAATGCCGCAGCCAGCAGATTCAGCAGGTTTTCATTAATTTGTTGAGCAATGCGCATCATGCCTTAAATGAGAGATATTCCGGCGCTCACGAAAACAAAGCGCTTAAAATTACCGCGCGCGCGTTGCAACGTCACGGCCAGTATTTTATCCGCACCGAATTTTGCGACACCGGCGCCGGCATCGCGCCGGAAAACATGCCGAAAATTTTCGATCCGTTTTTTACCACCAAAAAACACGCGCAAGGCACCGGTCTTGGCCTCAGCATTAGTTACGGCATTATCAAAGAACATCAAGGCGATATTTTTGTGGATAGCCAGCCCAATATGAACACGACTTTCATCGTTGAGCTGCCGATAGAATGTGACGTCGCCGGAAATTATCCCAGCGCCTAGCCGAACCCGTTTGCTTTATGAATAATGGAAAAATCACAGCGCCTGCGATGGTCAGGCGTAAACGCCAACGCCGAAAGAAGCAACCCCGGGATGATATTCGGTTTCGCGGCCTGCTCGAATCCACGCCGGATGCCATCGTTATTTTCAATGGCAACGGCGGCATCGAATTGCTCAATGCGCAAACCGAGAAATTGTTCGGCTACAAACGCGAAGAGCTGCTGGAGAAAAGAGTCGAAGTTCTTTTGCCCGCACGTTTTCGCAAAGCGCACGCGCGACATCGCAGAAAATATTATTCCAACCCGCATTTCCGGCCCATCGGCTTCGGACTCGAATTGGCCGGCCGGCGCAAAGATGGAAGCGAGTTTCCCGTTGAGATCAGCCTCAATCCGATGGAAACAGCCGATGGCGTGTTCGTCACCAGCATCATTCGCGACGTGACCGAGCGCAAGCGCGCCGAAGAAACGCTGCGCCTGCAAAGCGTCATCGTGCGCAACATGGCGGAGGGAGTTTGTCTCGTCACCGATCGTGATGCGTTGATCGTCTTTGCCAACCCCAAATTCGAACGCATGTTCGGTTATGATTCCGGCGAGTTGATTGGAAAACCGGTGCACATTTTGAATTACCAAAAGACGGCGAAATCACCCGAACATGTCGCGCGCGAGATTATTGGTTTGTTACAGAAAAAAGGCGAGGCTTCCTTTGAAATTCATAATGAGAAAAAAGATGGCACGCCGTTTTGGTCGCGCGCCAACGTTTCGCGTTTCGAGCATCCGCAATTTGGCGCGGTTTGGGTTGCCGTTCATGAAGACATCACCGAACGCAAGCATATTGAAGAGCAGATTCGGATATTAAATGAGGAGCTTGAACAGCGCGTGCTGCAGCGCACGGCCCAACTCGAAGCCGCCAATAAAGAACTCGAAGCGTTCAGCTATTCGGTTTCGCACGATCTTTCCGCGCCGCTGCGGAGCATTGACGGCTTCAGCCAAATTTTGTTGGAAGATTATTCCGGCCAGCTCGACGCCGCGGGCAAGGATTATTTGCAACGCGTGCGCGCCGCGACCCAGCGCATGGCGCAACTGATCAACGATATGCTGAATCTCTCCCGCGTCACCCGCGCCCAAATGCGCCACGAGATAGTTGATTTGAGCGACTTGGCACGTATCGTCGCGGCGGAATTGCAGCAGACCGTGCCGGAACGGCAAGTCGATTTCGTCATTGCTGAAAACATAATCGCGAATGGCGACACGCGATTGCTGCAAGTGGTGCTGGAAAACTTGCTCGGCAATGCCTGGAAGTTTACCGGCAAACGTTCAAGCGCGCGCATCGAATTCGGCGTTCTTTATCCCAATGGGCACAGTGATGGCAAGCCGATTTATTTCGTGTGCGACGATGGCGCCGGTTTTGACATGACTTTTGCCGATAAATTGTTCGGGGTTTTTCAACGCTTGCACGACACGAGCGAGTTTGATGGAACGGGCGTCGGTCTCGCCAGCGTGCAACGCATTATCAATCGTCACGGCGGCCGCATTTGGG
>Ga0247727_10005767_pt1 | contig 24795 bp, 22 predicted proteins | sample WisWelCaveWW1625_FD_202498 | JGI IMG/M metagenome (GOLD analysis project Ga0247727, IMG submission 202498) | Biofilm microbial communities from Wishing Well Cave, Virginia, United States - WW16-25 | ecosystem: Environmental > Aquatic > Deep subsurface > Groundwater > Cave microbial mat | place... | reverse complement strand
CCGCCCCCCCCGGGCGACCGGCGTGGAATCGCGCCGCCGCGCGGTGGATTCGGTGATACAAAGGCGGCGGGCGGTGTTAGCTTCGGTCGTGCCGACTTCGGGAAGGCGGCTTGCAGTCTGGCGCCGATCCGGTTTCGGTATATATTCGGGGCTTGGGGAAGTAGGGTCCGCCTCTACCAGCACCCAAGACCAAGGCCCAAGACCGCTTTTTGGAGGTTCTCATGCCCGACCTCGCCGACGATCGCCGCAAGGCGTTGAACCTGGCCATCGCCCAGATCGAGAAGTCCTGCGGCAAGGGCTCCATCATGCGGATGGGCTCCGAGAAGGCGCGGGTCCGGGTAGACGCAATCCCGACGGGCGCCATCAACCTGGACGCGGCCATCGGCATCGGCGGCATCCCCCGCGGCCGGGTCACGGAGATCTTCGGGCCGGAAAGCTCGGGCAAGACCACGCTGGCGCTGCACGTGGTGGGCAACGCCCAGCGTGCCGGCGGCGTGGCGGCCTACATCGACGCCGAGCACGCGCTGGACATCGAATACTCCCGCAAGCTCGGCGTGGACGTGGACAACATGCTCGTCAGCCAGCCGGACACGGGCGAACAAGGCCTCGAGATCTGCGACATCCTGGTGCGCTCGGGGAGCGTGGACGTGGTCGTGGTGGACTCGGTGGCGGCGTTGGTGCCGAAGGCCGAAATCGAAGGCGAAATGGGCGATGCGCACATGGGCCTCCAGGCGCGGCTGATGAGCCAGGCCCTGCGCAAGCTGGCCGGCGCCATCAATCGCTCGCGGACGTCGGTCATCTTCATCAACCAGCTGCGCGAGAAGATCGGCGTGATGTTCGGGAACCCCGAAACCACCACGGGCGGGCGCGCGCTGAAGTTCTACGCGTCGGTGCGGCTGGACGTGCGGCGCATCGGCGCGGTCAAGCAGGGCGAAGTGGTCATCGGCAGCCAGGTGCGGGTGAAGGTCGTGAAGAACAAGGTGGCGCCCCCGTTCCGGCAGGCCGAGTTCGACATCCTGTACGATGAGGGCATCAGCCATTCCGGCCTGGTAATCGACATCGCCGCCGAGCAGGGCATCATCCAGAAGACCGGCGCGTGGTTCGCCTACAACGACCAGCGCATCGGGCAGGGACGCGAGAACGCGAAGCTGTTCCTGAAGGACAACCCGGCCGTGCTGGCCGAGGTAGAGCTGAAGGTCAAGGAGTTCCTCGGGATGAAGGCCGGCACCACCCTCGAGGAGGAAGTGGCCGCCGAGGAGTAGCATGACGGTCACGGCGCTGGAGCTCGAGGCCTCGAACGGCGGCGTGCGGGTCCGAATCGACGGCCAGCCGTTCGCGACGGTCGCCACCCACGATGTCGCCGAGCTGGGCTTGGCGCCGGGCCGCACGATCACCGATGCCCAGGCCCAGGAGCTGTCGCGGCGCGCGGACGTCCACGCCGCGCGCGCGGTGGGCCTGCGCCTGTTGAGCGGCCGCGCGCTGCCCACGCGCGAGGTCAGCCGCCGCTTGCTGCGGCGCGGGCTGCCGCGCGTAGCGGTGGAAACGGCCGTGGCCGAGCTGGCTGCCTCCGGCTTGCTCGACGACGCGGAGTTCGCCCGACACTACGCCCGGACGCGGGCCCGCAGGCGGCTCGGGGCGGGACGGCTGCTGTCCGACCTCAAGCGGCTCGGCGTCGAGGACCGGCTCGCGCAAGCGGCCGTGACGGAGGCCCTCGAGGTCGAGGGCGTGGACCAGCGCGAGCTGTTGCGCGAGGCGGCCGCGCGCAAGCTGAAGAGCCTCTCCGGCCTGGACCGGGACAAGCGCATGCGGCGCCTGCGGGCCTATCTGCTGCGGCGCGGGTTCTCGTCGTCCGAGGTGCGCGACGTACTGCGGGACGCGATCCCGAAGAGCGCCTAGCGGGGCTGCCCAACCGGCCCGGCCGCACGCCACCGGCGGTGTCGCTAAGCCCGTGATACTGCTACATTTTCACGGCTATGCGCGCCGACGACATCCGACGCCGCTTCCTCGACTATTTCGTCGAACGTGGGCACCGGGAGGTGCCTTCGAGCTCGCTCGTTCCGGCCGACGATCCCACCCTGCTGTTCACCAACGCCGGGATGGTGCCGTTCAAGCGCACGTTCCTCGGCCTCGAGCGCAGCGACTACGTGCGCGCGACCACGGCCCAGAAGTGCGTGCGGGCCGGCGGCAAGCACAACGATCTCGAGCAGGTGGGTCACACCGACCGACATCACACCTTCTTCGAGATGCTCGGCAACTTCTCGTTCGGCGACTACTTCAAGAAGGACGCGATCGCCTTCGCCTGGGAATTCGTAACCAGCGGCGAATGGCTTGGCATCGATCCGGACCGGCTCCGGGTCAGCGTCCATCACAAGGACGAGGAGGCGCGGCGGCTGTGGGAAACCGTGGCCGGCGTGCGCCCGGACCGGATCTACGGCCTCGGCGACCAGGACAACTTCTGGCAGATGGCCGACACGGGCCCGTGCGGCCCGTGCTCGGAGATCTATGTCGACCTGGAGACGGCGGGACGGCGGGACGGCGGGACGGAGCTGCCGCTCGGTGAATTCGTCGCGCAAGCCGAAGCCGGGCGGTTCCTCGAGATCTGGAACCTCGTGTTCATGCAGTTCGACCGGCAGGCGAGCGGCGAGCTGGTGCCGTTGCCGGCGCCGTCGGTGGATACCGGCGCGGGTCTCGAACGGATCGCCGCCGTCATGCAGGGTGAGCGCTCCAACTTCCACACCGACCTCTTCCTGCCGCTCATCTCGCGGGCGGAAGCGGCGGTAGGGAGTCCCTACGACCGCGGTCCCGGGGGTGCGCCGTTCCGCGTGCTCGCCGATCACGCCCGCGCGGTGGCGTTCCTGCTCGCCGACGGCGTGTACCCTTCCAACGAGGGCCGCGGCTACGTGCTGCGGCGGATCCTCCGCCGCGCGGTACGTCACGCCTATCTGCTGGGCCGCCGCGAGCCGACGCTGGTGGCCCTGGTGGATGAAGTCGTGAGCCTGATGGGAACACACTATCCCGAGTTGACGCGCCAGCGCCAGGACCTGGTAGACGTCACTACCGCTGAGGAGAGGCGATTCCTCGAGACCATCGAGGGTGGGTTGGCGAAGCTGGCTGAGTTGACGACACGCGTCACTGCAGAGCAGGCATTCGAGCTCTATGACACGTTCGGGTTCCCGATCGACCTCACGGAGATCGTTGCGGCGGAACGCGGTCTGCAGGTGGACCGCAAGGGATTCGAACGGCTTCTGGACCTGCAGCGCGAACGGTCGCGAGCTGCACGGCGGACCGGCGCACAGGCGTCCGGGCGTCCGGAGGGAGCGCCCGCGGTAGCCACGCGCTCGAGCGCGTGGACCAGGGTGAAGCCGCGGCTGCGGCAGAAGTGGGTCGGCTACGAGACTACGCGCGCCGACACCGACGTCCTTGCGTTTCAGAAGGGCGGTGACCGGCTCGGCCTGGTGCTGCACGAGAACCCGTTCTACGCCGAGGGCGGCGGGCAGGTCAGCGACACGGGCGAGGTCGTGGGCCAGGGCTGGCGCCTCGCGGTGGACGCCGTGCGCAAGGTAGAGGGCCGCACGGCGGTCTTCGGCTCGCTGCTGGGGGGGGGGGGAGAGCCGTTCGAGCCGACGGACGTGGTGGCCCGGGTGGACGAGCCGCGCCGCCGCGACACCGAGCGCAACCACACGGCGACGCACCTGGTCCACGCCGCGCTGCGCAGGATCCTGGGCACGCACGTCAGGCAGGCGGGGTCGGTCGTCTCGCCCGAGCACCTGCGCTTCGACTTCACCCACCACGCGCCGGTCGGCGCGACGCTGGAAGGCATCGAGGAGGAGGTCAACCGGCAGGTGTGGGCCAACCTCGACGTGCTCGAGGACGAGATGCCGTACAAGCGGGCGCTCGACCTCGGCGCCATGGCGCTGTTCGGCGAGAAGTACGGCGACGTGGTGCGCGTCGTGACGGTGCCGGACGTGTCCATCGAGCTGTGCGGCGGCACCCATGTGCGTACGACCGGCCAGATCGGGTTCCTCAAGTTCGTCTCGGAGAGCGGCGTCGGGGCGGGAGTGCGCCGCGTCGAGGCGCTCACCGGGCCGGGCGCGTACCGCTGGTTCGCGGAGCAGGAGCGGCGCCTGCGCGAGGCGGCCGAGCGGCTGGGGAGCACGCCGGAGCACGTGGCCCGGAAGGCGGAGGTGCTCGCGGAAGAAAAGCGCAAGCTCGAGAAGCGGGTCGAGGAGTTGATCCGCGGCGGTGGCGCGGCGGCCGGTGCCAGGGTCGTGGAGGAGAACGGGACGGCCATCGCGGTGTCGAGCACGTCGAGCGCCGACCGCAACGAGATCGGAGCGATGGTGGATGCCTTTCGCGCCAGGACGAAGAGCGGCGTCGTGGTGATCCTGGCCACCGGCGACCGGCCGGGCATTCACGTTGGTGTCACGGACGATCTGGTGGCGCGCGGGGTGCTCGCGCCCGACGTCGTCAACCATCTCGCCGCGCTCACGGGCGGCAAGGGGGGCGGGCGTCCGCATTTCGCCTCGGCGGGAGCCGGCAGCGGGAGCCTCGCGGACGTGGAGCGGCAGGCGCCGGCGATCGTGCGCGAGCTGCTGGCGGGGAAGCGGTGACCCGCGCGGCGCTGACCGCCTGGCTGGAGCGGCGCGAGCCGCCCCCGCCGGCCGCGCTCGCCTCGCGCCTGGCGCGCGCGGTGCGTGAAACGCCGGAAGCATGGCTCGCGGCACACCCGGGCGCCGCGGATGCCTTGAGCGCGATCGGGCTGGCGTTGCTGGCCGAGGTGGCCGCGCGGGGTCCGCAGGCCCCCGACCTCGCCCTGGATCTGCTGGCGGCGGACGCGTTCGTGACCTACGCGATCGAAGCGGCGGCCGAGGACGGGCTCAGCGCCGGCCGGTTCGCGGCGCGCATTCTCAGCACTGCGACGGCCGAATGATCGAGCGGCTGCGGGCCGAGCGGCAGGGGCTGTTCGTGCTCGTCGATCCGGAGCGCACGCCGGCGGCCGAGGCGGCGGCCCTGGCGCGCCGGGCGGAGCGGGACGGCGCCTCGGGACTCCTTATCGGCACGTCGTTCGACGGGGCCGAGCGCACGGCGGAAGTCGCCGGGGCGATCAAGGGCGCGTGCCGCCTCCCCCTGCTGCTGTTCCCGGGCTCCGCGAATCAGCTGGTGGCCGACGTGGACGCCGTCCTGCTGCTGTCGCTGATATCGGGCCGGAACCCGCAGTACCTCATCGAAGAGCACGTGCGCAGCGTGCCGTTCTTTCTGCGACACGCGGTGACCGCGGTCTCGACGGGCTACATCCTCGTGGATGGCGGCCGGGTGACGGCGGTCGAGGCGGTGAGCCAGACGCGCCCGCTGCCGTGCGACAAGCCGGAGATCGCGGCGGCGCACGCGGTGGCGGCGCGGCTGATCGGCATGGCGGCCGTCTATCTCGACGCGGGCAGCGGGGCCGAGCGGCCGGTGGCGCCGGAGGTCATCGCGGCGGTGCGCAAGGCCGTGGCGCTGCCGCTGTTCGTCGGCGGCGGGCTTCGGACCCCGGAGCAGGTGCGCGCCGCGCGGGACGCGGGCGCCGACTTCGTAGTCGTGGGCAACGCCATCGAGGATGCGGGCGCCGGCGCGATCGGCGCGTTCGTGCGGGCGGCCGGGAACCACGAGCGGTGATCGATCTCCACACCCATCTGCTGCCCGGCGTCGACGACGGGGCGGAGACGGCGGAGCAGGCGGTGGCGGTGTTGGGCAGCTTCGCGGCGCAGGGCGTGCGGGCGGTGTGCTGCACCCCCCATCTGCGCGCGAGCGAGCTGGCCGAGGCCCCGTGCACCGAGCTGGACGGCCTGCTGGCGGAGCTGCGCCGCATGGCGCCGGAGGCGGTGCGGCTGACCCGCGGCTTCGAGGTGATGCTCGACGTACCGGCTCCGGACTTCACGGACCGGTGCGTGTGCCTCTCCGGCTCGCGCTACGTCCTGGTCGAATTCGGCCGGCTGGTTCCCGCCGGGGCGAGCGTCGAGGCGCTCCGCCGCATCGCCGCGCAGGGGCTGGTCCCTGTGCTCGCGCATCCGGAGCGTTACGCGGCCTGCTCGGTCGAGCAGGCGCGGGTCTGGCGCGAAGCGGGCGCCATCCTGCAGGTGGACGCCACGACCGTGCTTTCCGACACGCGGCGGGCCGAGCGCGCACGGGCGCTGCTTGCCGCGGGTCAGGCCGCGATCCTCGCGAGCGACAACCACGGCGACGGCCGCTCGCTCGCGGCCGCCGTCGAATGGCTCGACCGCCACGGCGGCGAGGTCCAGGCGCGCCTGCTCGCGTACGACAACCCCGAGGCCATTCTCGCCGACGCGGAAACGGTCCCGGTGCCCCCGCTCCGGGTTCGCCGCTCGTGGTACACGCTGCTCAAGGATTTCGTCGTCGGGGGCCGCGACGCGTGAGCCTCGCCCACGTGCGCGACCTGGCGCGGCTGGCCGAGCGCTGCGCCACGGAGCTCGACGGCCCGGTCGGGCGCTACGTGGACCTCGTCCGCGGGACGATCAGCGGCGGCGGCACCCTCTACTTCGCAGGGAACGGCGGCTCGGCGGCCCACGCGCAGCACATGGCGACCGAATATGTCGTCCGGTATCAGCCGGTGCGGCGTCGAGCCGTCTCGGCCCTGGCGTTGTCGACCGACAGCTCGCTGATCACTGCCGGGGCCAACGATCTCGGGTTCGACGAGGTGTTCGCGCGCCAGATCGAGGCACACGGCAGGCGCGGAGACCTGCTCGTTCTGATCTCGACCTCCGGCAACTCGGCCAATCAGGTCCGTGCCGCCGAGGTGGCCCGGTCCAGGGGTATGCGCACGGTGGGGCTCCTGTCCAAAGACGGGGGGCGGCTGGCTCCGCTCGTGGACCTGGCCATCATCGTTCCCACCGACGACCCGGCGCTGGCGCAGGAGCTCCAGCTGGCGATTGATCATCATGTGTGCTCGGTGATCGAACCGGAGCTGTGATGACCGCTGTCCGCTGTCCGCTGTCCGAGGTCACCAGGCAGCCCGCTCCGATCGGACAGCGGACAGCGGAAGGCCGCCGGCCATGATCTCCCTTTCCGGCAAGCGCATCGTCGTGACGGGGGGGACCCGGGGCATCGGGAAGGCCACGGTTGAGCTGCTCCGGGACGCCGGGGCGGAGGCGATCAACGTCTCCCGCTCGACGCACGGGGACCTCTCCGACCCGTGCAACGTGGAGAAAGCCGCCGCGGCGATCGGCGCGCCCCTCGATCACCTGGTCGTGAACCACGGGGTGTGGCCCCCCAAGCCCGTGGCGCTGCCCGAGATGCCGCCAACCCAGTGGGCCTCGACGATCGCGCAGAACCTCGATTCGTACTTCTACGTCGTCCGCGAGTTCACGCCGCTGCTGCGGGAGGGCGGCTCGATCGTCCTGGTGGCCTCGACGGCCGCGCAGCGCGGCGAGGCGTTCCACGCCGACTACGCGGCCAGCAAGGGCGCCATCGTGTCGCTGACCAAGAGCCTCGCGGTCGAGCTGGCCCCGCGCCTGCGCGTCAACTGCGTCGCGCCGGGCTGGGTCGATACCGACATGAGCGCCGAGCCCTACGCGGGCGCGGGCCGCGCCGCGATCGAGGCGGGGATTCCGCTGCGGCGCATCGCCACCGCCGAAGACATCGCCGGCCCGATCGTATTCCTTTGCTCAGACCTCGCGCGCCACGTCACGGGGGAGATCCTCAACGTGAACGGCGGCAGCGTGCTGTGCGGGTGAGACCGCTCGCGCTCGGCTCGCTCGCGGTCACGAACGCCCTCCTCTCCGTCGCCTTTCAATGGGTGGTACTGACCCGCCTCGGGGCGGCGCGCGCCACCGACGCGTACTTCGCGGCGGGCACGGTGCCGACGCTGCTCATCACGGTCATGAGCGGCGCGCTCGGCAACGTGCTCGTGCCGCTGCTCGCGGTCGAGAGCGAGGGCGGCCGCCGGAAGCTGGGCTGGATCTTCGTCGGTGTGGTGGGTGGGGCGCTCGGTGCGCTGGCCCTGGTCCTCGGTCTCGCCGCGGGCTGGTGGGTGCCGTGGATCGTGCCGGGGTTCTCGCCGGAGGAGGCGGGGCTCGCCGCGCTGCTGACGCGCTACAATCTGGCCGGGGCCGTGCTTGCCGGCATCGGCGGCGTGCAATGGGCCGTGCTGTACGCGCGGCGGCGCTTCGTGGTGGCCGAGACGGCGCCGGTCGTGGCGGGGCTGGCGGCTCTCGCGGCGCTGGCCTGGGCCTTGCCACGCTGGGGCGTGCTCGGCGCGGCCTGGGCCGGCCTCGTCCGCTCCGCGCTGCCGGTGTTGGTGCTCGCGCCCCTGCTGGGCGAAGCGGGCGACCTCGCTGGCGCGCGTGTGCAGATCGGCGAAGCCTGGCGGCGGTTCCGCCCGCTGCTCGGCGCCAACCTGTACACCAAGAGTGACGCGCTCGTGGACCGCGCACTGGCCTCGTTCGCGCCGGCGGGCCTCCTCGCGCTCTACGGCCTCGCGCAGCAGCTCTACCATCTCGGCCACACCGTGCTCAACCGCGCGGGGGCGGCGCCGGCGCTGCCCGGCCTGGCGGAAGACGCGGCCGCGGGTCGCTGGCAGGCCTTCGGCGCCGGCGCGCGCCGGCTCGCCGTGACCCTGGCCGCGGTGACCGTGGGGACGGGGCTCGTGTTGGCGGCCCTGGGCGCCCCGATCCTCGAGTGGGGCGCCTCCGGCCGGTTGGCGGACGGCGATGCGCGAACGCTTTGGCTGCTCATGCTGCTCCTCGGCGGCGTGTGGATTGGCGGCGCGATCGGCCAAGTGGCGTCCGGCGGCTTCTACGCCATGGGCGACACCCGCACACCGACCCGCGTCGCGGTCGTGAGCTACACGGCCGCCGTCGCGCTCAAGGTGCTCGCGTTCCTGCAGTGGGGCCTGTGGGGCGTGGCGGCCGTCGCCAGCGCGCACTACTTGGCGAACGCGGCGATCATCGGCGGACTGCTGTCGCGCCGCATCGCGCGCGCGAGGGGCGGATGAGCGAGGCGGCCCGCACGGAATCGGCGCCGTGCCCGCTCGGGTGCAGCGCCGGCGACGTGCTGGTGCTGACGGCGCATGACCGGCTGCACGGACTGCCGGGGGAATGGCGCGTGGTGCGGTGTCTGGGGTGCGGCCTGATGCGCACCAACCCTCGGCCGACCCGACAGGCGATCGGGGCCTTTTATCCCGACGACTACCAGCCGTTTCACGATACGCGCGTACCGGCCGAGCCCCGGCGCTATGACCTTGAGCCGTCGTGGCGAGACTCCCTCCACCGCGCCGTACCCGCCCTGACGCCCGGCCGCCTGCTCGAAGTCGGCTGCGGCTCGGGCAGCTTCCTCCACGCGATGGCCGCGCGCGGATGGAAAGTCCGCGGCCTCGAGCCCTCGCCGGAGGCCGCCGCGGCGGCGCGGGCCGCAGGGTACGACGTGGTGAGCGCGCAGCTCGAGGCGGCGGGCGACCTCGAGGGCCCGTATCACCTCATCGCCGGCTGGATGGTCGCCGAGCACCTGCACGAGCCCGTCACGGCCCTCACGCGACTGCGCCGGGCGAGCGTGGACGGCGCCTGGCTCGCGATTTCGGTCCCCGACGCCGGGTCGTGGGAATTCGCCGCGTTCGGCGACGCGTGGTACGCGCTCCAGGTGCCGACGCACCTGTTCCACTACACCCGCGAGACCCTCCAGCTCGTTCTGGCCCGTGCCGGCTGGCGCCTGAAGCGCGTGATGTGGCAGCGCGACGCGAAGAACCTGTTTCACAGCCTGCGCTACCGGTGCGCCGACCGGGGGTGGGAGGGCGGCGCGGCGTGGCTCGGCGAGGCCGCCCTTGGCCGGCGGATCCCGCGGGTGCGCGCGGCCCTGGGCCAGGTCCTGGGCCGCCTGCGCGCCAGCGGGCGGATGACCGCCTGGGCGCGGGCCGCGTGAGCGGCGCCGGCGGCGCGGCCATCGGCTGGCGGCCGGTGTCCGAGGATCCGCGGGTGGCGAGTGCACGCATCCGCTGCCTCAACCCGCTTACCGAGCTGGAGCGCCGCGGCGCCCCGGTGGAGCTGTACCGCGAGCGCCGAACCTACGCGGCTGTCGTGTACTCGAAGCGCTATGACGCCGCGACCCTGCGTGACGCGGAGCGGCGCAAGGCGGCCGGTACGCGCATCGTGTTCGACCTGTGCGACAACCACTTCTACAACCCGAACGGGTCGCGGCGGCTGGCGGCCGCGGCCGAGCGGTTACGCGCGATGCTGCGGCTCGCCGACGACCTGGTCGCCTCGACCGAGGCGATGGCCGAGGTCGTCCGGGCGGAAGCCGATAACCGGCCGGTGGTCGTGATCGGCGATGCGGTGGAGGAGATCGTCGCCCAACGCGAACGGTGGGACATCCGGTATGACCGTCGGACGCACCTGGCGTTCGCCGAGGCCCGGATGGGGAGCGGCAAGCACACGAATGCCCTGCGCCTCGTCTGGTTCGGGGCGCATGGCGGCCCGTACGGGGCCGGTGGCATCTCGGACCTGCGCCGGGTCCGCGACGCGCTGCTGCGGTTTCGCCGGCAGCACCCGGTCTGGCTCACCGTGATCAGCAACAGTCTGTGGAGCTACTATCGGTGGGTGCGCTGGTGGCGCGTGCCCACGACCTATCTGACCTGGAGCCCGACGACGTTCATCGAAGCGCTGGGCCTGCACCACGTTGCGGTTGTTCCCGTCACGCCGACCCCGTTTACGCGCTGCAAGACCAATAACCGGGCCGCGACCGCGCTGTTTCACGGACTGGCCGTGATCGCCGACGCGATCCCGAGCTACGAGGAATTCCGCTCCTTCACCGTGCTGGACGACTGGGAGCGAGGCCTCGCCCGCTACGCCGATGCGTCGGCACGCGCCGACGACGTCGAGCGCGGGCGCGCGCACGTGCGCGAGCACTGGACCATCGGCCCCATCGCCGACCAATGGCAGAGATTCTTCGAGGGGCTGCTCCGCTGATGCGCCACTTCTTCGACTGGTTCGGCGAGCGCTCGCGGCCCGACGAGCCGTGGCTCATCCTCGGCAAAGGGCCGAGCCATGACTTGTTGGGCGACTACGACGTGGGCGGGTACCGCACGCTGAGCCTCAATCACGCCGTCCGCCAGCGCGCGGTGGACGTCGCGCACGTCATCGACGTGGACGTGATCGGGCAGTGCGCGGACGCGCTCCGGGCCAACGCGGGTGTGCTGGTGATGCCGTGGCACCCGCACGTCCAGAACAAGGCGGGCGACGACACCCTCGCCGTCTGGGTGTCCCGGATCCCCGTGCTCGCCGAGCTGGACGCGGCCGGCCGCCTCCTGACCTACGACCTGAGCACGCACCCCCGCGCGGATGGCCCGAAGCCAATTGTCCCGCTGTCCCCTCCGTCCCGCCGTCCCGCCGTCGTCCAGGCGGTGTACTTCTCGGCCGAGGCCGCGCTCAGCCTGCTGGCGCTCGCGGGAGCCCGCCGGGTCCGATCGCTCGGTGTGGACGGGGGCAAGAACTACGGCCAGGCGTTCAACGACCTCGAGGGCTCGACGCTGCTGGCCAACAAGTGGGCGAGCTTCGACCTGCAGTTCGCGGGGTTCGCCACGACCATTGCCTCGACCGGCGTGGACTACGCGCCGCTGAACGTGGAATCGCCGGTGCGGGTGTACGTGGGCAGCCAGGAGCCCCAGATGCTGGCGGTGAAGGTGCTGGAGCACTCGATCCGGGCGCACGCGAGCCTCACGGTCCAGGTCGTGCCGCTGCACCACGGGCAGATCACGTTCCCCACGCCGAAGGACGTGAAGAACCGGCCGCGTACGCCCTTTTCCTTCCAGCGTTTCACGATTCCGGCCCTCGCGGGCTATCGCGGCCGGGCGCTCTACGTGGACTCGGACATGCAGGTCTTCCGCGACATCCGCGAAGTGTGGACCTTGCCCTTCGGGGGGGGGGCCGACCTGCTGGCCGCGCGTGAGCTGGGCGACACCGGCCGCCGTCCGCAGTTCAGCGTGATGATGCTCGACTGCCAGCGGCTGCGTTGGACGCCCGAGTCCATCGTGGGGCTGCTCGATTCGGGTGCGTTGGACTACGAGCGCCTCATGTACCAGATGGCCGTGGCCGAGCAGGTGCGGGCCGATATTCCGCCGGAGTGGAACTCGCTGGAGCGGTACGAGGAGGGCAGGACGGGCCTGCTGCACTACACCGACATGGATCGCCAGCCGTGGGTCGCCACGACGAACCCGCTCGGCTACCTGTGGGCGCGCGGCTTGTTCGCCGCGGTGGACGCCGGCGCCGTGACCCGTGAGTACGTGGCCGAGCACGTGGCCAAGGGCTGGGTGCGTCCCAGCCTGTTGGCTCAGCTCGATCAGCGCATCGAGGAACCGGCGATGCTGCCCAAGCCGGCCCTCGCGCTCGATCGCGGGTACGCGGCGCCGTTTGAGACGATGGGCCCGCACGGGGGCGGCGGCCCGCTGGCGCGGGCGCGGGCCATCGCCCGGCATCTGCTGGCGCACAGTGTGGTCGGCCGCAGCGCGCAGCGTCTGCGCGGCTGGTTGCGCCGCAAGGGGTGGGGGAGGGGGGGGGCGTGAGCCTCACGCGCTTCCCGCTCGATCGCGTGCCGCCTCCAGTCAAGGAGATCGCCGCGCGGCTGCATGCGGCGGGTCACGAAGCGTGGTACGTCGGCGGCGCGGTGCGCGACCTGCTGTTCGAGACGCACACGGGGACTCGGCCCCCGCGCACGGGGGACTTCGACATCGCCACGTCGGCGCTGCCCGACGCGGTGCGCGCGCTGTTCCGTCGCACCGTACCCATCGGCATCGAGCACGGCACGGTCGCGGTGCTCGACGACGCGGGCGTTGCGCACGAGGTCACCACGTTCCGGAAGGATGTGAAGACCGATGGCCGCCACGCGGTGGTGGAGTTCGGCGTGTCGCTCGAAGAGGATCTGGCGCGGCGGGATTACACCATCAACGCCGTCGCCGTCCACCCGGAGACCGGCGAGCTGCGCGATCCATTCGGCGGCCAGGCGGACCTGGCGCGGAGGCTGGTGCGCGCGGTCGGCGACGCGCCGACCCGGCTGCGGGAAGACCGGCTGCGGGTGCTGCGGGCGCTCCGGTTCGCGGCCGCCTTCAGTTTCGAGATCGAGCCGGCTACCTGGGCGGCGATCGTGGCGGCGGCGGGTGAGGTCACGCATCTGTCGCGCGAGCGGGTCCGCGACGAATGGCTCAAGATGCTGGCGACGAGCCAGCCGTCGGCCGGCGTCGGCCTGTGGCGGCGCGCAGGCGCGCTGGTCGTCGTGTGGCCCGAGCTGGCGTCGTTGCCGCGCGAGCGGGAGCCGTGGCTGGACCTGGTGGCACCGCGCGATCCGGTTCTGCTCACGGCGGCCGCGTTGTATCACGCGGGGCGCGGGGCGGCCGAGGCTGACGCGGCCTGCCTGAGGCTGCGGTTCTCCGGCAAGGACAGCGAGCGGGTGCGCGCAGTGGTGGCCGGGCTCATCGAAGGGCTGCCGGCGGGTGGGGGTGAGCCGACGCGACGCTGGCTGACGCGGCATCGAGCGGTGTGGGAAGACGTTATCGGCGCGTCGCAGCTGGTGGACCGCCGCGAGCCCGCACGCGCGGCCGTGCGCGAGGTGCTGAGCTCGGGCGCGCCGCTCGCCGTGGGCGAGTTGGCGATCGGCGGCGAAGACCTCAAGGCCGCCGGCATCCCGCCCGGGCCGGCGATGGGCGGCATCCTGCGGAAACTGCTGGAGGAGTGCCTCGCCGATCCCGCGCGCAACAGCCGCGAACGGCTGCTGGCGCGGGCGCGGGAGCTCGCATGAGCACCGGCACCGTGCTCGTGTTCGGCATCGTAGCCGCGCTGGCCAACCTCGCAGGCGCCGTCGCCGTGGCGCAAAGCGCCCGGTTCGGCCTCCGGGTTATCGAGGGCTTCGTGGCCTTCTCGGCCGGATTCATGCTGGCGCTCGCCCTGGTCGCGGCGGTTCCGGAGGCCCTGGGTCGCCACCCCGAGACCGCGGCACCCGTGGTCCTCCTCGGCTACCTGCTGGTGCACCTCTCGCAGCATACCGTGACGCCGCATTTCCATTTCGGGGAGGAGACCCACGCCGTATCGCAGCGGGCGAGTACCGCCGCCCTGCTGGGGTTGCTGCTCCACACGTTCTTCGACGGCGTGGCCATCGCCTCGGGGTTCCTGGTCAGCAGCACGCTCGGCCTGCTGTTCTTCGTGGCCATCGCCCTCCATAAGTTGCCGGAGGGCGTCACGATCTCGAGCCTGGTGATGGCGTCGGGCGGCTCGGCGCGGCGCGGCTACCTGGCCGCCGGCCTGCTCGGGCTGGCCACCGTGCTCGGGGTGGCGCTCACCGCGAGCCTCGGCGTGCTCAAGGAGTACGGCCTCGCGCTCGCGGCCGGCGTCACGCTGTACGTGGGCGCGTCGAACCTTGTCCCGGAGTTCCAGGGCAAGAAGGGCTGGCGGCTGCCCCTGGCGTTCTTCGCGGGGGCAGGGGCCTTCCTGGTGACGCACGGAGTGCTCGAACGGTTGACGCCCTAGCATCGTCATGACTATATTGGTCATAACACTGTGACTAGTGAGGCCCTATGGCTCGAAAGGCGAAGCGGCCCAGACAGAAGCCCTACCGCGCGTCGGCGGGGCGCGTGGCCAAGGTATCTGAGCTCAAGGCGGGGCTCTCGGCCTACCTCGAGCAGGTGAAACGCGGGGAACAGGTGGTCATCACCGAGCGGGGGCGCACGATCGCCCGCATCGTGCCGGTGGCCCCGGCCGAGGGCGATGAGGAGGAGCGTATGTTGGACCTTGAGCGGCGCGGAATCATCACGGTACCGGAGCACCTCGGGATTCCTCCCGAGTACTGGACGTTGGAGTTGCCGAAGGACCCCGAAGGTCTGGTGCTCAAGGCGCTGCTCGAAGAGCGGGAGGAAGGCTATTGAAGTACTGGGACGCTTCGGCCCTGGTCCCTCTCGTCATCGAGGAGCCGGGCACGCCGCGGCTGCGGAGGCTGTTGCGGGCGGACGACGACGTTGTCGCATGGTGGGGGTCCTGGGTGGAGTGCGCGTCGGCGCTGGCGCGCCGTCATCGCGAAGGGCGACTCGCACAGCAGCCGTACCAGGAGGCGCTCAAGGCTCTGGTGCTGGCCGCCCGTGGGTGGCGCGCGGTCACGCCGTCCGACCTGGTGCGCTTCGACGCGATGCGATTCGTCCGCGTCTATCCGCTGCGGTCTGCCGATGCGCTGCAGCTGGCGGCGGCCTGGAGCTGGGCCCAGCGTCGCCCGAGCGGGCTCCAGTTCGTGTGCCTGGATCAGCGGCTCCGCGATGCGGCGGTGTTCGAGGGGTTCTCCGTTCTTCCGGAATGAGATGAAACGCGAGCCCTCCCTGTTTGCCCCACCGGTCGGCGCGCAGCCGCTGGCCGCGCGCATGCGTCCCAGCACCCTCGAGGAGTTCGTCGGTCAGGAGCACCTGCTCGGACCCGGGAAGGCGCTCGGGGAGCTGATCCGCCGCGGCGAAGTGGGCTCGATGGTCTTCTGGGGCCCGCCCGGAAGCGGGAAGACCACGCTCGCCTATCTCATCGCGCGCTACACCGACCGCGAGTTCGTGCCGTTCAGCGCCGTGACCGAGGGTGTGCCGCGGGTGCGCGAAATCATCAAGGAAGCGGAGGACCGGCTCGCGCTGAACGGACGCCGCACGATCCTGTTCTGCGACGAGATCCACCGCTTCAACCGGGCCCAGCAGGACGCCTTCCTGCCGCACGTCGAGCGGGGCACCGTGGTGCTCATCGGCGCCACCACCGAGAACCCCTCGTTCGAGATCACGGGAGCGCTGCTCTCGCGGATGCGGGTGTTCGTGCTCGAGCCGTTGTCCGAAGCACACGTGCGCGGGCTCGTCGAACGGGCGCTGCGCGACGAGGAGCGCGGGCTGGGCAAGCAGAAGCTGGAAGTGGATGAAGACGCGCTCGGCCTGCTCTGTCGCGAAGCCGACGGCGACGCCAGGCGGGCGCTGTCGGCCCTCGAGGCAGCCGGAGAGTACGTGGTAGGGGCGGTTGGGGCGGTTAAGGCGGTTGGGGCGGTTGAGTCGGGTGAAGCGGTTGAGGCAGGCAAGGCGGCAGCCGGCGAGGCGGCGGATGCCGGTGACCGCCCCAACCGCCCCAACCGCCTCAACCGCCAAGTCGTCGCCGATGCGCTGCAACGCCGCTTCGCGCGCTACGACAAGGGCGGCGAGGAGCACTACAACCTCATCAGCGCCCTCCACAAGGCGATGCGCGGCAGCGATCCCGACGGCGCGTTGTACTGGCTGGCGCGGATGATCGACGGGGGCGAGGACCCGCTGTACCTGGCGCGGCGCATCGTCCGGGCGGCGGCCGAGGACGTCGGGCTGGCGGACCCGCGCGCGCTCGAGATCGCGCTGGCGGCCAAGGACGCCATTCACTTCCTGGGACAGCCCGAGGGCGAGCTGGCCCTCGCCGAGGCCGTGGTCTACATCGCGACCGCCCCCAAGTCCAACCGGGTCTACGAGGCGTGGGGCATGGCGCTCGAGGCCGCGCGGGAGCATCCGGCCGAGGGCGTGCCGCTCCACATCCGGAACGCGCCGACGCCGCTGATGAAGGAGCTCGGATACGGGGCGGGATACCAATACGCCTACGAGGTGCCCGAGTCCTATCTGCCGCAGGAGTATCTCCCGGAGAAGCTCCGTGGGATGCGTTTCTACGAGCCGGGCCCGTTCGGACTGGAGCCCGAGATCGCCAAACGAATCGGGTGGTGGGAGAAGCTTAAGGGGAGGGAGGGGAGGGAGGGGAAGGAGGGGAACGCGATTGACGCCGGCTTGAGTGAGGGTGGTGAACCATGAGTCCCCGCACGTTGATCGACGTTTCGGCGCCGGTGGAGCGCGCGCTGCTGGTCGGGGCGCCGCGCAAGGGCACGAAAGACGCGCGCGACGTCGAGGAGCACCTGGACGAGCTGGCGCGGCTGGCGGATACGGCGGGGGCGAAGGTCGTCGGTCGCATCGTGCAGGTAGTCGCGGCGCCGAATCCCGAGTTTTACGTGGGGCGGGGCAAGGTGCAGGAGATCGGCACGCGCATCGCCGACACGGGGACGACGGTGATCGTGTTCGACGAGGAGCTGTCGCCGCGCCAAGGCAAGCACCTCGAGGACGAGCTCAAGGTCCGGGTGATGGATCGGACCGAGCTGATTCTCGACATCTTCGCGCTGCGGGCCCGGAGCCGCGAGGCGCGGATGCAGGTGGAGTTGGCGCAGCTCGAGTACCTGCTGCCGCGGCTGACCCGGATGTGGGCGCACCTCTCGCGGATCCGGGGCGGCATCGGGCTCCGGGGTCCGGGCGAGACCCAGCTCGAGACCGACCGCCGGATGATCCGGCAGAAGATTGGTGTACTCAAGGCGAAGCTCACGGAGGTCACGGAGCATCGCAGCCGGGTGCGTGACCGGACACGCGAGCGGGGGGTCTTGCGCGTGGCACTCGTGGGGTACACCAACGCCGGCAAGTCGAGCTTGCTCAGGGCGCTGACCAAGGCCTCCGCCCACGTCGAGGATCGGCTATTCGCGACCCTCGACACCCAGAGCAGGGAAACCATGCTGGACGGCCGCCGGGTCCGGTTCACGGACACGGTGGGCTTCATCCGCAAGCTGCCGCACGGTCTGGTGGCGAGCTTCCGGGCGACCCTGGAGGAGGCCCAGGATGCCGATGTGCTGGTGCACGTGGTGGACGTAAGCCATCCGGCGTGGGAGGAGCAGGCGCGGGTGGTGGGGGAGGTGCTGGCGGATGCGGGGCTGGGGGAGGGGCGCCAGGTCGTGGCGCTGAACAAGGCGGATCGGCTCGGCCCGGAAGCGGGGGCCCGCGCCCTCCGGGAAGCGGCGGCGGACGGCCACGAGGCCGAGCTCGTGAGCGCCCAGACATCGGCGGGAGTCCATTCCCTCGGATCCCGCTTACTGGCGGCCGGCCGCCCCGAAGCGTGAGTTCCGTCACGAGTTAGGTGCATTTTCAGCCCCTAGTCAAGCGCCTCTGGCACGTCTATTTTTGGGGTCCCCGCAGGGGTCTCTGAGGAGACCCGGCGAGTCATCACAGGGCACCGCAACCGAAGCGGATTGAGGTCCAGGCGTCGTGTCGGCACCCCAGACGGAGCACAACGGGCCAGTGGCAGTAAAGCCGGCCGCACCGACTCCCCCACGCGTCTCCGGTCCCCGCCATGTGGGAGCGCGATCCGAGTACGGTCCGCGACCGGAGGAGCCGGTCACCCCCGGAGCTGCCGTGTCCAGCCGGGTCCGCCTGTCGGAGACGTTGAGGCGTCACGTCGGCCGCGTGGCGCGACGGTTCGTGGCCCTTGGGGTCGCCGACCTCGCCACGTTCTGGCTGCTCCGTGAGGCCTATCGCCTCATCATCAACAACGCCGTACTTGGCACGGCGGTCGCGCGCGTGGTGCGCGACATCCTGCCGTCCGGGTATCTGAACGGCTGGCAGTTCGCGGCCGCCCTCCTGATCGGGCTGGTGGTCACCGGGAACTACGGTCCGGGGGACAGCCGTCGAGACGTCGGTCGTTTGTGCGGTGGGGCGGCCCTGGCCACCGGCCTGACCCTGTGGGCCTCCCTCTGGACGCGCGGCGTGGCGGTTGTCCTGCCGCAGATGCTGATCACGGCGGTCGGGGTGTCGTTCGCGCTCATCGCCGAGCGGCTGTGGCTCAACCGCTTCGTCGGGCGCCTCCAGCTGCAGCGGCGTGCCGAGCGCCTGCTGTTCATCGGCACACCCGCCGACTGCGAAGAGGCGAAAACATCGCCGGCGTTCACCTATCCGGGAGAGTTCAGGGCGGCGGGCGAGCTGAACGTCGGCACGCTCCTCGACAGCGGGAGCGCGGCCGCTCTCCAGACGGTCCGGCACTCCATCAGTCGCCTTCACGTAGACACCGTTGTCGTGTGCGGCGGCATTCCCGACACGGTGCTTCAGACCATCGTGGACGCGGCGCGCATGAACGGCTGCCGCCTGCAGGCGACGTCGCATACCTGGGACGTCGCCGGAGTCGACCCACTCCTCGTGTGGCAGCATGGCGAGCCGGTGGTGGAGCTGACGACGCCATCGGTGCGCGCTCCACAGCTCGTGCTCAAGCGCATCGTGGACATCCTGGGCGCCCTCACCGGGCTGGTCGTTCTCAGTCCGGTCCTGCTGGTTGTGGCGACGCTGGTGAGGCTGGACAGCCGGGGACCCGTGTTCTTCGCGTCGGAGCGCTGGGGCCGCGGAGGCCGCCGCATCCGGATCTGGAAGTTCCGGACCATGATCGACGGTGCGCACGACCTGCTGGATTCGGACCCCGCGATGCGCAGGCAATTCGCGGACAACGCCAAGATCGCCCAGGATCCGCGCGTCACCCGCGTCGGGGGCTGGCTGCGTCGCTGGAGCATCGACGAGCTACCGCAGCTCTACAACGTGCTGCGAGGGGAGATGAGCCTCGTGGGCCCGCGCCCCAAGCTCCCGGGTGAGGAGGGCCGCTACCAGGCGTTGTTCGAGATCGTGTTGTCGGTGCCGCCGGGCCTGACCGGCCTCTGGCAGGTCTCGGGGCGCAACAGCCTCTCCTACGAGGAACGCATTGCCCTGGACGTCGATTACGTCCGACGGTGTTCGCTGTGGCTCGACCTCAGGCTCCTCATTCAGACCTTGCCCGTCGTGGTCCGAGGTCTCGGAGCCCACTGACCGGCTGGCCGGTCGATCGGAGGTCCGCGAACGTCACGTCCCAACAGTCACACGTGTGAGGTAGCATGTTTCTGCAGGGCAAGACCATCCTCGTCACCGGCGGTACCGGATCGTTTGGAAAGAAATTCGTCCAGGCCGTCCTCCAGAGCCATGACCCGAAGAAAGTCATCGTCTTCAGCCGCGACGAGCTGAAGCAGAGCGAGTTTGCGCAACAGATCACGGACGATCGGATCCGCTTCTTCATCGGCGACGTCCGCGACGTCGATCGCATCAAGCGGGCCTGTCACGACGTCGACATCATCGTGCACGCGGCGGCGATGAAACAGGTTCCGGCCGCGGAATACAACCCGTTCGAGTGCATCAAGACGAATATCCTCGGTGCCCAGAACGTAATCGAGGCGGCCCTGTCGTGCGGCGTGGAGCGCATCATCGCCCTCAGCACGGACAAGGCTGCGAATCCGATCAACCTCTACGGCGCCACCAAGCTGTGTTCCGACAAGCTGTTCGTGGCCGGGAACGCCTACTCGGGCGGCAAGGGGCCGCGCATGGCGGCAGTCCGCTACGGCAACGTGGTGGGAAGCCGGGGCTCCGTGGTCCCGTTCTTCCTGAGCATGCGGCAGACCGGGCGGCTGCCCATCACGGATTCTCGCATGACGCGGTTCTGGATCACCCTCGATCAGGGGGTCGACTTCGTCATCGACTCGCTCCGGCACATGCACGGCGGCGAGCTGTTCGTTCCGAAGATCCCCTCGGCGGACATCATGACGCTGGCCAAGGCCATCGCTCCCGAATGCCGCACGGAAGTGGTCGGCATCCGGCCGGGTGAGAAGCTTCACGAGATGATGATCGGTGAAGACGATGCGCGCCGGACGATGGACGTGGGTGAGTACTTCGTGGTCCAGCCCGACTTCCCCTGGTGGGACGACGGGAAGCTGCAGGGCGGGACGCGCGTCCGCGAGGGGTTCTCCTACCGCAGCGATACGAACGAACGGCGGCTCAGCTGCGAGGAAGTGCGCGCGCTGCTCCAGCGCCTCGGCCTGCTCTAGATGATTCCGTACGGCCGGCAGGACATCAGCGATCAGGACGTCGCCGCCGTCGCCAGCGCCCTGCGCGATCCGTTCCTCACGCAGGGCCCGAAGGTGGCCGCGTTCGAAGACAGGCTCCGCGAGGTCACCGGCGCGCGGTTTGCCGTCGCGTGTAACAGCGGCACGTCGGCCCTGCACGCCGCCTACGCGGCCGCGGGCATCGAGCGCGGAAAGAGCGTGCTCACGAGCCCGATCACGTTCGCGGCGACGGCGAACGCCTCGTTGTACCTGCAGGGCGGCGTGCACTTCGCGGACGTGGACCCGCGCCACGTGATGTTGTCGCCCGCCGCGGTGGACGCCTCGCGCCAGCCGGACATCGCGGTCCTCGCGCCGGTGCATTTCACCGGGCAGGTGGCGCCGATGGAGGAGCTGGCCCGGACGGCCCGCGCCCGACACTGGACCATCGTGGAGGACGCGGCGCACGCCCTGGGCGCGCGGTATCGCACCGCGGACGGCACGGAGCACACGGTCGGCGCCTGCGCCCATAGCGACATGTGCTGCTTCAGCTTCCACCCGGTCAAGCAGATCACCACGGGCGAGGGCGGCGCGGTGACCACGAACGACGAGCGCCTCGCGGCCAGGCTGCGCCGATTCCGCACGCACGGAATCACGCGGGATCCCGCCGAGCTGCACGCGAACGAGGGCCCGTGGTACTACGAGCAGCTGGAGCTCGGCTTCAACTACCGCATCACCGACGTCCAGTGCGCCCTCGGCATTTCGCAGCTCGGCCGGCTCGCGGCGTTCGTCGAACGGCGGCGGGCCATCGCGGCGCTGTACGACGCCGAGCTGGGTGACGTGCCCGGCATCGAGGTGCTCAAGTCGCCGGCGGCGTCGCGCGGCAGCTATCACCTGTACGTCGTGCGCGTCGCCGCCGGCGCGCGCCGGCGGATCTACGAGGGCCTCCAGCACGCCGGCATCAGCCCGAACGTGCACTACGTGCCCGTGTATCGGCATCCGTACTACCGGGCCCACGGCTTCCAGGGCTTCTCCCTTCCGGAGGCGGAGCGGTACTACGCCGAAGCGATCACCATCCCAATGTTCCCCGGGCTCACCGACGAGCAGGTGCGAAGCATCGCCGCGGAGGTGCGCCGGCAGGTGAGAGTGCCGTGACGGCCCCCTCCCCCCCCCCCCCCCCCCCCCCCCGGCGGCCCCCCCCCCCCCCCCCCGCGCCACGTTGCCGAGCGCGCAGTTCGGGCGCATTCTATGGGCCCCGAACCCTCGACGGAGTCGTCCATGTCGTCCCGCTCGTTCGTCTCGCGTTGGCCCCTGTGGGCGCTCGCCCTCGCGCTCGCCGCCGCCGCACCGCTCGCCGCGCAATCGCCCCACGACCTCGTCACGCGCGCCGTCGGAGCGCTGGGAGGCGAGCAAGCTGTGCGGAGCGTCACCGGCGTTACCTGGGACTACCACTCCACCATCTTCGGGCTCGGCCAGTCCGAGCTGCCCGAGTCTCCGGCCCGTGCCACGGTGTCGTACGGGCGCGGGGTCCACGACTACCGCGGCTGGCGGCGGGCTCTCTCCCAGGAAAACCGCCTGCTCACGGGCGTCGTGCAGCGTCAGCGGCTGGCCGTGACCGCGACCACCGGCATGAACGAGATCAACGGCCAGCCCGCGCCGGTGGGCCTGGGGCAGCTCCGCTTCATGCGGTTGTCTCCCGAGCGGCTGCTGCTCACCGCGCTCGACAATCCCGGCTGGCTTGGCGCGCAGCCGACGCGCACGCTGCGCGGCGCGCCCCACGACGGCGTGCGGCTCGCGGGCGGGCCGGACACCGTGACGATATGGTTCGACCGGGTCACCGGGTTGCCGGTCGTGGTCGAGACCCTCACGGACGACCCCGTGCTGGGCGACCGGGCGACCCAGTGGTGGCTTACGCGGTACCAGCCGGCCGGTCCCATCCTGTGGCCCCGGCAGTGGGACATCGTCGTCAACGGTCAGCTCCAGCAGCATTTCTACGTCACGACGGCTACCGCGAATGCCGCGATTCCGGAGAGCCTGTTCGCGATGCCCGACTCGATCGCGCGGCGCACCCTGCCGCCGACACCGCCGCCGCCGGCGCCGCTGGTCGTGACGCTGAACGAGCTGGCGCCCGGCGTCTGGCGCGCCGAGGGCAGCACGCACCACACCCTGGTGGTCGAGCAGGGCAACCAGCTCGTCCTGATCGAGGCCCCGCAGAGCACCCAGCGCGTGCGCGCCGTGCTCGACACGCTGCGCTCGCGCTTCCCGAACAAGCGGGTGGGGCTGGTCGTGGCCACGCACTACCACTGGGATCACGCGGGCGGGCTGCGCGAGATCGTGGCGGAGAACATCCCGATCGTGACGCTCGAGGCGAACGCGGCATTCATCCGGCAGATGGCGGCGGCGCCCCGGACCGTGGCGCCGGACCTCCAGGCGCAGCGGCGGCGGCGCCCCAACCTGCGGACGTTCACCGACAGCCTGATAATCGGCGACGGCGGCGGGATGGTAGTGCTCTACCGGACGCCTACGGTGCACGCCGAGGGCCTGCTGTCGGCGTGGGTCCCCTCGGCGCGGGTGCTGTTCACGAGCGACGTGCTCCAACCCGGCCGCGAACCTGTCGCCGGTGGGCAGCGCCGAGCTGGTGGCGCTGGCCCGGTCACGCGGCCTGGCGCCGGAGCGGTACGCCGGCGGGCACGGCGTGGCTCTGGGGTGGCCCGACGTGGAGCGCGCGGCCGGCAGGTAGCGCCGGGCTCCGCCTAACGCGCTTCGAAGGCCACCCGCCCGCCCACCAGCACAAGTGTGGGGCGGATGTCCTTCAACCGTGACGGCGGCACGGCGAACGGGTCGTCGCTCAGCACCACGAGGTCGGCGAGCAGGCCGGCGCGAAGCGCGCCCTTGAGGTCCTCCTCGCCGGCGGCCCACGCGTTGTTGACCGTGTAGGCGCGCAGCGCCGCTTCCACGTCCACGCGCTCCTCCGGGAACCAGCCCGCCGCGGGCTGGCCGTCCAGCGTCTGGCGCGTCACGGCGGCGTACACCCCGTGCAGCGGGTTCGACGTGTACCAGGACGCGTTGGTCCCCGGCCAGTCGCTGCCGAACGACAGCCGCACGCCCGCGCGCTGCAGGGTGCGGAACGCGTAGGCCCAGCGCGACCGCGCCCCGATCCGCTGCTCCATCCAGCGCATGTCGTCGATCGCGTGGTACGGCTGGACCTCCGCGATGATGCCGAGCCGCGCCATCCGCGCGGCGACGTCGGGCCCGCGCAACACCTGAGCGTGGATCACGCGCCAGCGGCGCTCGCGCGCCGGGTTCGCGGCGAACACGTGCTCGAACATCGTCAGCAGCGTGTCGATCGCCTCATCGCCGATGGCGTGCACCTGCGGCCAGTAGCCCGCCGAGTCGGCGGCCAGCAGCAGCGGCAACATGCCCGGCGGCTCGGTCATCATCGTGCGCCAGTCGCCGCGCCTCCCGCTGGTGAGATACGGCTCGTAGAAGCGGGCGCTCGAGTTGCCCATGATGCCGTCCACGAACCCCTTGAGACCGCCGTAGCGGATCCACGTGTCGCCGAAGCCGCGGGGGATCCCGACGGCACGCAGCGCCGCCTGCCGGTCCAGCGTCGGACGCGCGTAGACGCGCACGGTGAGCTCGCCCCGCCGCCGAAGCGCCTCGAAGACCGCGAACTGCTCCGGCGAGGTGTTGTCGTGGATCGACGTCACGCCGTGTCGCAGCAGGTCGGCCAACGCGACCCGCGCTTCGGCGAGCCGCTGCTCGAAGCTCTTGGGCGGGATCGCCGCCCGCACCCGTGCTGCCGCCTCGGGGCTGAGGCGCCCCGTGGGCTCCCCGCCCTCGCACTCCACCCCTGCCACCTGGCAGCCGACCCGCGACCGCTCCAGGGCGAGCGCATTGGCGAGGAACTCGGAGCGGTCCCATTTGCCCAGCAGGACCGGGGTCTCGCGGGTGATCGAGTCGAGCACCGCGCGGCCGCGGCGCGGCCGGTCGAGCCCTGCGCCCAGGCGGCATAGGCGCCCCACTCGCCGCCCACCAGCCAAGCGCCCCGCGGCATGCGCCCCTGCGCTTCGCGCACCCGCCGCACCAGCGCCCCATCGTCGTTCA